>Ga0114967_10001912_pt1 | contig 17503 bp, 30 predicted proteins | sample M_130628_MF_Meta_FD_92639 | JGI IMG/M metagenome (GOLD analysis project Ga0114967, IMG submission 92639) | Freshwater microbial communities from Lake Montjoie, Canada to study carbon cycling - M_130628_MF_MetaG | ecosystem: Environmental > Aquatic > Freshwater > Lake | place: Lake Montjoie... | reverse complement strand
TGATTCCTTTTTGAGGACCGACTAGTTATCCTTCTGAAGGTTTAAAACAGCGAGCTGTTACAAACGCTGAGCTGCGCTGGGTTTATCGTCATCGGGAATTTAATGAAGTGAGTGAATATATTCAGTTTTGGAAGAAAGAAGGGTCAGTATTTGTCCCATGTACACCACCTTGGAGCTGGAGTGTTGGCGGTGGAGATTGGGCACAATACAAGCCAAAGAACGTTACTTGGGGGCTGGCTGGCATGCGAATGATGGAGGAAAATTTCAAAAAGTTATTACATAAAAATGAAAATTTGCGTAAATATTATGAATGGCTAGAGTCTTGAAACTGAATTAAGGGAGTTTGACTTCCTCTATCTATGCAGCTAATTAAAGAGGAGCATATTTTTTTGCTTGAGAGCCTCACCCCAACCCTCTCCATTTCGACAAGCTCAATGTCCAGAGGAGAGGGTCGGTGTGAGGCCCTCTCTTAAAACTCCATCATATACGCCTTCAAAAAATCATCCAAATCCCCATCTAAAACAGCCTGTGCATTGGACGTTTCGTGGTTCGTTCGCAGATCCTTGACTAATTTATAAGGGTGCAATACATAATTACGGATTTGCGATCCCCATTCTATCTTCTTTTTATTACCCTCGATGGCCGCTGTAGTTTCCATTCGCTTGCGCAATTCTGCTTCGTAAAGTTGTGATTTTAGCAAACGGAGCGCATTTTCCTTGTTCTGTAATTGCGATCTGGATTCTTGATTTTTGATGATAATCCCCGAAGGTTTATGATATAAACGAACGGCCGTTTCAACCTTGTTCACATTTTGGCCACCAGCACCACCCGAACGAAAGGTCTCAAACTCAATATCCGAATCCTTCACCTCAATCTCAATCGTGTCATCTACCAAGGGGTATACATACACGGATGCAAAAGAAGTATGTCGTTTGGCATTGGCATCAAAAGGCGAAATACGAACCAATCGGTGTACCCCATTTTCTCCTTTGAGATACCCATAAGCAAACGGACCTTCAAACTGTATCGTAACCGATTTTACACCAGCCACATCTCCCTCTTGAAAATCCTGCTCGGTCACTTTGTGCCCGTGCTTTTCGCCCCACATAATATACATGCGCATCAACATGGATGCCCAATCGCAGCTTTCGGTACCACCAGCACCAGCTGTTATTTGCATCACGGCATTCAATTGATCCTCTTCTGAACTGAGCATGTTTTTAAATTCCAGCTCCTCTACTTTCTTTAAAGAAAGCTCAAATTGTTCTTTCAGCTCATCCTCTGATGCATCGCCAGATTGGAAAAAATCAAACATGACAGCCGCATCTTCAACACTTGAGCTGACCTCACCAAAAGCGTCCGTCCAAGTTTTTTTTGATTTAATGGCATGAAGCACTTTTTCTGCTTCTTTGGGATGATCCCAAAAATGTGGGCCAGTAGTTATTTCTTGTTCTTTTTCGAGTTCTTCTAGCTTCTTGTCGATGTCAAAGATGCCTCCTCAGGGATGTCACTCGATCCCTTAAATCCTGAATTTGTTCTTTAGTCATGGTCGCAAAAGTACAAAAATTATAAAAGCCGATTTTGGGGGAGATATACCAATTTCGGCTGTACAACAAATTGATAGTGGGCGTGCCCCTTTGGGTCAGGCTATCCGCTTCAAGTCCTCGTTACGCTGCGCTTCTCTGTGGACTTTCCACTACTATCCTTCACGCAAAAACATTCCCGTATTTCCGTAGATCAATGTTATTAAGTCAAGCGGTCCCTAGATAGTACCTTTGTGATTTTTAGGTACTTTAACTTTTATTTTGCAAGCTTGTCCGCCCGTAGAGTTCAGCGTTAGCGTTTCTACGGATTCGTTCATGGAGAAGGAGTCTTTCGACTCCCGTGCGTAAGGTACCAAGGCCATAATTCCAGCTTTCAATTTGATGAGGATGCTCTTTTAATAAAAAAAATCTCCTAAGTGTTTGAAAATTAATAACTGTTCCCTATCTTTGCCGTCCCTTCAAGGGGAAATTAAACTATGTATTGAGCGAAGCCCTAAGCTTCGATGTACACAAACAAAAAAGAATGTCAGGAATTATTGGAAAAAAAGTAGGAATGACCAGCCTATTTACTACCGACGGGAAAAACATCCCTTGCACGGTAATAGAGGCTGGACCTTGTGTGGTTACACAACTACGGACCGTTGATCAGGACGGCTACTCAGCAGTTCAGCTCGCTTACGACGAGAAGAAAGAAAAAAACACAACAAAATCATTGCAAGGGCATTTTAAAAAAGCAAATACAACTCCAAAACGTAAGTTGGTTGAGTTTAAAACTTTTGAAGATGAAAAAGCACTTGGAGATCAAGTTACTGTAGAAATTTTTGCAGAAGGCGACTTTGTAGATGTAGTTGGAACATCAAAAGGTAAAGGATTTCAAGGTGTTGTAAAGCGTCACGGATTCGGTGGGGTAGGTGGTCAAACACATGGTCAACACAATCGTTTGAGAGCTCCAGGTTCATTGGGTGCGTCTTCTTGGCCTTCACGTGTATTCAAAGGAATGCGCATGGCAGGTCGAATGGGTGGTGATCGCGTTAAGATTCAAAACTTAGAAATTTTGAAAGTCTACCCAGAACAAAATTTATTAGTAGTGAGTGGATCCATTCCAGGAGCGAAAGGTTCATACGTAATAGTAGATAAATAGGAAGATGGAAGTAAATGTTATAAATATTTCAGGAAAAGAAACAGGTGCCAAGGTGCAACTTCCTGATGCAATCTTCGCGGTAAAACCGAATGATCACGCCATCTACTTAGATGTTAAACAATATCTAGCGAATCAGCGTCAAGGAACTCATAAATCCAAACAACGAAATGAGATTGCGGGATCAACTCGTAAATTATATAAACAAAAAGGAACTGGCGGTGCTCGTGCTGGATCAATCAAATCTCCATTGTTCAATGGTGGAGGTCGTGTATTTGGTCCACAACCACGTGACTATAGCTTTAAATTGAATAAAAAGCTAAAATCATTGGCTCGTCGCTCAGCCTTAACATATAAGGCACAAGATAACAGCGTGGTTGTTTTGGAAGATTTTAGTTTTGACGCAATTAAAACTAAAAACTACATCCAACTCGTAACCAATTTGAATCTTACTGGCGAAAAAACATTATTAGTATTGCCAACACAAAATGATAATATCTACTTGTCAAGTAGAAATATCAAATCGGCAAAAGTGATTACTGCAGCTCAACTAAGTACATACGACGTGTTGCATGCAGGTAAACTATTGTTAACTACAGAAACTGTTAAAACACTGGAGGAGGCATTTGCCAAATAAGATGGAAATTTTAAAAAAACCTATTCTAACAGAAAAAGTATCAAAATTAACCGAAAAGTTAAACCGCTTCGCGTTTAAAGTTGATCACAGAGCAAATAAGTTAGAAATAAAAAATGCGATCGAAAAGATGTACGGCGTGTCCATCGACTCTGTTAATACAATGATTGTATTCGGTAAGATGAAATCGCGTAATACGAAAGCAGGTATGGTAACAGGTAATGCTGCTAAATATAAGAAGGCTATCGTTACGCTTAAGGGAAGTGAAACCATCGATTTTTATAGCAATATTTAATTAAGACATGGCAGTAAGAAGATTTAAACCAGTTACACCTGGTACTCGTTTTAGAGTAGGAGGGGATTATTCAGATGTTACAACTAACATTCCTGAAAAATCGTTGATTACTTCTATCAAGAAATCAGGAGGTAGAAATAACTCTGGTAAGATGACCATGCGTTATCTCGGTGGAGGACACAAAAAATCATATCGAGTGATTGATTTTAAGCGTGATAAAAATGATATTCCAGCAACTGTTGCAACGATAGAATACGATCCAAATCGTAGTGCTCGGATTGCACTAGTTAATTATGCAGATGGAGAAAAGCGTTACATCATCGCTCCTGAAGGCCTAAAAGTTGGAATGAAAATAATTTCTGGTAGTGTAGTACCTCCAGAAGTTGGAAATTCATTGCCGCTAAAAAGTATCCCACTTGGATCTGTTATTCATAATATTGAATTAAATCCAGGGCAAGGTGCAAGTATTGCTCGAAGTGCTGGAACATATGCTCAGCTTTCGGCACGTGATGGTAAGTATGCTATAATCAAAATGCCTTCAGGCGAAACACGGATGATTCTGGCAACTTGTATGGCCACGATCGGAACTGTTTCCAACTCAGAAAAAGCGAATGAAGTTCTAGGTAAAGCTGGTAGAAAGCGTTGGTTAGGTCGTCGTCCTCGAGTACGTGGTGTAGCGATGAACCCAGTAGATCACCCAATGGGTGGTGGTGAAGGTCGGTCATCTGGGGGACACCCTCGTTCAAGAAAAGGCTTATTAGCTAAAGGCTTTAAGACTCGCGACAAAAAGAAATCATCTGATCGTTACATCATTGAGAGAAGGAAAAAATAATGGCTCGTTCGATAAAAAAAGGACCCTATATAGATCATAACGTAGCAAAGAAAGTTCTTGCTATGAATGAAGCTGGTAAAAAGACAGTAATTAAAACCTGGTCACGCAGATCCATGATATCGCCAGATTTCGTAGGTCATACGTTTGCAGTTCACAATGGAAATAAATTTATTCCTGTTTATACAACTGAGAATATGGTTGGTCATAAGCTAGGAGAATTTGCTCCAACTAGGACGTTTAGAGGTCACGCTGAAAAGAAAAAATAAGCAATGGAAGCAGTAGCAAAATTAAATAATTGCCCCACCTCACCTCGTAAAATGAGATTAATAGTTGATCTTATCCGCGGTGAGCAAGTTGAGAAAGCTTTGTATATTTTAAAATACACAAACAAAGAGGCTGCAATACGAGTAGAAAAACTTTTATTGTCGGCCATTAAAAACTGGGAGTTCAAAAATGAAGGACAGCGTCCAGAGGACAGTAAATTGTATGTAAAAACAATTGCTGTTGATGGAGGACGTCAACTAAAAAGATTAAGACCAGCACCACAAGGTCGTGGACATAGAATTCGTAAACGTTCTAACCACGTTACACTAGTTGTTGATAGCAGAAATATTGAACCTAATATAGCTAACTAAGGAGAAATGGGACAAAAAGCACATCCAATAGGAAATAGATTAGGAATTATTAAAGGTTGGGATTCCAACTGGTTTGGCGGAAATGATTATTCCGATAAATTAGTTGAGGACGAAAAAATTAGAAAATATATTTCTGCTCGTATCACCAAAGGTGGTATTTCAAAAGTTGTTATCGAACGTACTTTGAAACGTATCATCATTACAATTCACACTGCTCGTCCGGGAATTGTGATTGGTAAGGGTGGTCAAGAAGTGGATAAGATTAAAGAAGAGCTGAAAAAATTGACTAAAAAGGATGTCCAGATCAATATTTTTGAGATCAAACGTCCTGAGTTAGATGCACAGCTGGTAGGCGAAGGTATTGCTAAACAGTTAGAGGCTCGTATTTCCTTCCGTCGTGCCATGAAAACATCCATTGCATCAACCATGCGTATGGGAGCTGAGGGGATCAAAATTATGTGTTCTGGTCGTTTAGGTGGTGCGGAGATGGCACGTACCGAGCAATATAAGGACGGACGTATCCCATTGCATACCTTCCGTGCTGATATTGATTACGCATTAGCCGAAGCATTGACTACCTACGGTAAAATTGGTATCAAAGTATGGATATGTAAAGGTGAAGTATATGGTAAACGTGATCTTTCTCCAAATATTGGTCAGTCAACTGGCGTAAAAAGTAGAGGAGAAGGTAGTCAAGCATCTTTCGGTGGTTCAGACAGACGTGGTGGAGCAGGAAACGAAAGACGTGGCGATAATCGCGGTGGTGGACGTTCCAATGACAATCGCGGTGGTGGAACCAATCGTGGTGCTCACAACAAAGGCGGTGGTGGAAACCCTGCTAACAGAGGTGGTTTTAAAGGAAAAAAATAGTAAAGACTTAGAATATCGTTAAACGATAAAAACATATTATGTTACAGCCAAAAAAAACGAAGTTCAGAAAGATGCAGAAGGGCAGAATGAAAGGTTTAGCAACCAGGGGTGCCGAACTTGCATTTGGATCTTTCGGAATTAAATCACTGGAACCAGCGTGGATCACCAGCCGCCAGATAGAAGCCGCCCGTATCGCTGTTACTCGCTTTATGAAACGTGAGGGTCAAGTATGGATTCGTATATTTCCAGATAAGCCAGTTACTAAAAAACCAGCGGAAGTACGTATGGGTAAAGGTAAAGGAGCTCCAGAATACTGGGTTTCTGTTGTAAGACCTGGTAGACTACTGTTTGAGGCAGAAGGTGTTCCTTTGGAAGTAGCTAAAGAAGCATTGCGTTTAGCTGCTCAAAAGCTCCCTGTTCAAACTAAATTTGTTGTACGTAGAGATTACGTAGAAGCATAGATCTTTGTTGGTCATTTAAAATAAATTCACATGAAGAACTCAGAAATTTTAGAGCTAACAACTGAACAAGTTATTGCCAAGATTAATGAAGAGAAAGCGAATCTCACCAAATTAAAATTTGCACACACGATTTCTGCTATTGAAAATCCAATTCGGATTACATCGGTTAGAAAGAATATTGCACGTTTAAACACAGAATTGACTAAGCGCAAGACGGAAGCAAGAATAGCTGCAGTAGCAGCCGAACTAGCATCTGTTACGCCAGAGTCCGCTTCTGAATAAATTAGAATCCAAGATGGAAAGACAATTAAGAAAAACAAGAATAGGGTTGGTTGTAAGCAACAAGATGAATAAATCAATCGTCGTTGCTGTAGAACGGAAGGTAAAACACCCTATTTATGGTAAGTTTGTGAAAAAAACTACCAAATTTATGGCTCATGACGAGACAAACACATGTGGCATAGGCGACACTGTGTCAATTATGGAAACTCGTCCGCTGAGTAAGAGCAAAAATTGGAGATTAGTTGAAATTTTAGAAAGGGCTAAGTAACATGGTACAACAGGAATCAAGACTGAATGTTGCTGACAACAGTGGAGCTAAAGAGGTATTAGTAATTCGTGTTTTAGGCGGTACAGCTAAGCGATATGCCTCATTGGGTGATAAAATCGTGGTTACGATAAAAAGTGCACTTCCATCAGGAAACGTTAAAAAAGGAACCGTATCGAAAGCCGTTGTTGTAAGGACAAAAAAAGAAGTTAGACGTAAAGATGGTTCTTATATCCGCTTCGACGATAATGCCGCTGTATTATTGAATGCACAGGACGAACCACGTGGTACACGTATTTTTGGTCCAGTGGCGAGAGAGTTACGTGAAAAACAGTTTATGAAAATAATATCATTAGCACCGGAGGTTCTGTAAAAATGAAAACAAAAACACAACCTAAGTTGAAAGTCCGTAAAGGCGACCTAGTTCAAGTGATTGCTGGCGATTCTAAAGGAAAACAAGGGCATATACTAGAAATAGTATTGAAAGATAATAGAGCAATTGTTGAGGGTGCGAATATGGTTTCTAAGCATACTACACCCAATGCTGCTAATCCAAATGGTGGTATTGTTAAGAAAGAAGCAACCATTCATGTTTCTAACTTAATGCTAGTGGATGCTAAAACAAATAAAGTAACCCGCGTAGGTAAGAAAATAAATGCTGATGGTAAGTCGGTTCGTATAGCTAAAATATCTGGAGAGGAAATTAAATAATGACTTACGTACCAAGATTAAAATCAAAATATAAAGAGGAAATAGTTTCTGCTTTAAAAGATAAATTCCAATACAAAAGCGTAATGGAAGTTCCAAAATTGCAAAAGATTGCAATTAACCAAGGTGTTGGAGCAGCTGTGACTGATAAGAAAATGATTGATAATGCGATCAATGAAATGACTACCATTACTGGTCAGAAAGCAGTATCAACTAAATCCAAAAAGGATATATCTAACTTTAAATTACGTAAAGGAATGCCTATTGGTGTTCGTGTTACTTTGCGCGATAACAAGATGTATGAGTTTTTAGATCGTCTAATGGCTGTTGCACTTCCTCGTATTCGGGATTTCAAAGGGATCAATGATAAAGGATTTGACGGAAGAGGTAATTATACTTTAGGTGTTACTGAGCAAATTATTTTTCCAGAAATAAATATCGATCAGATTAACAAAATTATGGGTATGGATATTACATTTGTAACAACAGCAAATACTGATGCCGAAGCCTTAGAGTTGCTTAAGCAGTTTGGATTACCATTTAAAAATCAAAATACAAATAACAATGGCTAAAGAAGGGGTAAAAGCACGTGGAATTAAACGTGCCAAATTAGTTGCCAGATATGCTGAAAAAAGAGCAGCCTTAAAAGCAGCTGGAGATTTCGAAGGATTAGATAAATTGCCCAAAAATGCATCTCCAGTTCGTTTACATAATCGTTGTAAACTAAGTGGTCGTCCACGTGGATATATGCGTCAGTTTGGTATCTCTCGTGTAACTTTCCGTGATATGGCTTTGGCAGGAAAAATACCTGGAGTGAAAAAAGCAAGCTGGTAATTTAGTAATTTTGAAAAAAATAATACACATCATTGTCTAATCCTATTGACTAAGTATAAATCGATGAAAGGTATTTATCCTATATCAGGATAAGTAAACCACCATCAAAATAAATAAAAAATGAATACAGATACAATAGCGGATTACCTTACACGAGTGAGGAATGCCATTAAGGCAAACCATCGAGTTGTGGAAATTCCTGCGTCAAATATTAAAAAGGAAATCACAAAAGTACTTTTTGAAAAAGGGTATATCGCGAATTATAAATTCGAAGATGATACGACTCAAGGAAATATCAAAATAGCACTGAAATATAACCCTATCACTAAAGTGCCAGCTATTCGTAGCATTTCTCGTGTGAGTAAGCCTGGTTTGAGAAAATATGCAGGTGTTGATAATATGCCACGTGTATTGAATGGATTAGGAATTGCTGTTCTATCTACCTCTAGAGGTGTGATGTCTGATAAAGAGGCAAAGAATCTAAATATTGGTGGTGAGGTTTTATGTTACGTTTATTAATTAGAGGAGGAACATAAAAATGTCAAGAATAGGTAAAGCCCCAATTCATATTCCAAGCGAAGTCATATTTACAGTATCAGATACCAATTTGGTGACGATCAAAGGGCCCAAAGGCGAGCTTAGTCAGCAAGTAGATACAGATATGACAGTGCTACAGGAAGGAACAGATATCATAGTTAAATGCCCAACAACACAAAAACGCCATAAAGCTTTGCATGGTTTGTATCGCTCATTGATTAACAATATGGTTGTTGGTGTCACTCAAGGGTATAAAATAGAACAAGAACTGGTTGGTGTAGGTTATCGTGCGACTAATCAAGGAAATACATTGGATATGGTGCTTGGGTTCTCTCATCACTATGTATTTCAGTTAACTAAAGAAGTTAAAGTCACTACTACAGCTGAAAAAGGTAAGAATCCAACTATTATTATTGAAAGTACTGATAAACAGTTGTTGGGTCAAGTAGCTGCCAAAATTCGTTCATTGCGTCCACCTGAGCCATATAAAGGTAAAGGTATCAAGTTTGTTGGAGAGGTTTTACGAAGAAAAGCAGGTAAATCAGCAGCTAAAAAATAGAATTATCATGGCAGGAATTAAAGTTTCTCGTAGAGAACGTATAAAAAAAGGAATCAGAAAAAAAATAGCTGGTTCCCCAGAGCGTCCCCGTCTGTGCGTATACAGAAGTAATAAGGGAATTTATGCTCAGATTATCGATGATAATCATGGTAAAACGATTGCTTCAGCATCATCTTTGTCAAAAGATTTTGTTGCCAATGTGAATATATCTGATCAATCTACAGCAGTTGGGAAGTTAGTTGCTCAAAAAGCATTGGCTGCAGGTGTTAGTAAAGTAGTTTTTGATAGAAATGGGTATTTATATCATGGCCGTGTGAAGTCGTTGGCAGAAGCTGCCAGAGAAGCTGGTTTAATATTTTAATCTGATAAATAGGAATGTCAACTATAAATATAAAAAGAGTAAAAACAAGCGAAATTGAATTAAAAGATCGTTTGGTTAGCATCCAACGTGTTGCTAAGGTTACTAAAGGTGGCCGAACTTTTAGTTTTTCAGCTATCGTTGTAGTAGGTGATGAAAAGGGTGTGGTGGGCTACGGCTTAGGAAAAGCTAAGGAGGTGACTGAAGCAATTGCTAAGGGAGTAGATGATGCAAAGAAGAACTTAGTAAAAGTTCCTATTATCAATGGAACTGTTCCTCACGAGCAATATGGTAAATTTTCAGGTGGTTTTGTTTTCATTAAACCAGCTGCAGATGGTACAGGTGTTATTGCTGGTGGAGCAATGCGAGCGGTGTTAGAGAGTGCAGGTATTCATAATGTATTGGCAAAATCAAAGGGATCATCAAATCCGCATAACGTAGTTAAGGCGACAGTTTCAGCTCTGTCTCAGATGCGTGATGCATACACAGTGGCTCAGCAACGTGGGGTAGATTTAAAGAAAGTTTTTAACGGATAAAATACCATGGCAAAGATTAAAATCACTCAAATTAAGAGCGTTATCGACGGAAGTGAACGCCAAAAGAGAACTGTGCAGGCTTTGGGTTTAAAAAAAATAAATCATTCTGTAGAGGTTGAAGCAAACCTTGCTATCATTGGAATGGTAAGAAAAGTTAATCATTTGGTAGCAGTAGAAAGTATCTAGACTATGAACTTAAGTAATTTAAAACCTGCAGAAGGTTCTACAAAAAATAGAAAACGAATTGGTCGAGGTACCGGTTCTGGTCGGGGTGGTACATCAACACGCGGTCATAAAGGAGCAGGTTCACGTTCTGGTTATACCAGCAAAGTGGGCTTTGAAGGCGGGCAAATGCCTTTACAACGTCGCTTACCAAAAGTGGGCTTTAATAATGTTAATCGCGTGGAATATGTGGGGATTAATTTGGATGCCTTACAAGCTTTGGCTGATAAGTACCAATTAGATCAAATAGGATTCGATACCCTTAGAGAGCATGGGTTAGCGTCAAAAAATGACCTGATTAAAGTGTTAGGAAGAGGTGAAATTAAGTCTAAATTAGAAGTTAAAGCTCATGCTTTTTCGGCAGCTGCTCAAAAAGCAATAGAATTAGCTGGTGGTACCATCGTTAAGCTATAATCCATGAAAAAGCTGATTGCAACCCTCTCTAATATTTGGAAAATAGAAGATTTAAGAGCGCGAAGTTTATTCACGCTTTTTTGTCTATTGGTGTATAGAATAGGTTCATTTATTGTATTGCCAGGAGTAAACCATGCTGCATTGCAAAACCATGCTGATAAGGGGGGCTTGCTAGGCCTATTAAATATGTTTGCAGGAGGATCTTTTTCTAGAGCTTCTATATTTGCTTTAGGTGTGATGCCTTACATTTCTGCCTCTATTGTGGTGCAGTTATTGGGTATTGCTGTTCCTTATTTTCAGAAGTTGCAGAAAGAAGGTGAAAGCGGTCGGATGAAATTAAATCAGACCACTCGTTATTTAACGATAGGGATTACTCTTTTGCAGGCAGTGGGTTTTGCGAAATCTCAAATTACCCCTGAATCTAAGATGATGGTGGAGCCTTTGTTTACCATTTCAACTATGTTTGTTTTGACAGCAGGAACGATGTTTGTCATGTGGTTGGGTGAAAAAATAACAGATAAAGGAATTGGTAACGGTATTTCGTTAATCATCATGGTAGGTATTATTGCCCAACTACCTTTTAGCTTAATTTCAGAGTTTAGCTCTCGGATGGGGGGACAAGGAGGATTGATTCCTTTTATTGTGGAGATTGTAGCTTTGTTTTTGGTCGTCATGTTTACAATTCTGATAGTTCAGGGAGTACGTAAAATACCCGTGCAGTATGCTAAAAAGATTGTAGGTAATAAGCAATATGGTGGTGTGCGTCAGTATATTCCTTTAAAAGTGAATGCTGCTGGTGTAATGCCTATTATATTTGCTCAAGCTATTATGTTTGTTCCAGCATATATTGGGCAACTTTTACCGAATGTGCAATCCTCGTTTTTGTCTTCACTAAGTAATGGTACTTCGTTAACGTATAATGTTACTTTTGCAGTGATGATCATACTTTTCACGTTTTTTTATACGGCTATTACAGTTAATCCGATGCAAATGGCGGACGATATGAAGAAAAATGGAGGCTTTGTTCCGGGTATAAAACCTGGTTTGGCTACGGGCGAATATATAGACGCCATTATATCAAAAATCACTTTGCCTGGATCTATATTTATTGCAATTATTGCGATACTTCCATCCATCGCTATTGTTATGGGCGTTAACAGTCAGTTTGCACATTTTTATGGTGGGACCTCCTTATTAATTTTGGTGGGTGTTGTTTTAGATACTTTGCAACAAATTGAAAGTCATTTATTAATGCGTCATTATGATGGGTTGATGAAGACAGGACGGATTAAAGGTCGGTCACCAGTGACCGCAGATTCTGCGATATAAGTAGGAGAATATTCATGTCAAAGCTTTATTATAAATCTCTTGAGCAAATAGAGGGGATTAGGGAGAGTGCTTTATTAGTTTCTAAAACCCATGCAGAGGTTGCCAAGATAATTGATGCGGGCGTCAAGACAATAACGTTAGATAAATTAGCCGAAACGTTTATTCGTGATTATGGTGGGATTCCTGCTTTTTTAAACTATCCAGGACATTCAAGTTTATTCCCAAACTCTCTTTGTATCTCATTGAATGATCAGGTGGTACATGGTTTTCCAGGAGATTATGAGTTGAAAGATGGAGACATTGTCTCTGTCGATTGTGGAGTTATATTGAATGGCTTTTATGGGGACTCGGCCTATACTTTTGCAATTGGTGATATTGATCCCGATACGTTGAGGCTTTTAAAGGTGACTCAAGAGTGTTTGGATTTAGGAATTCAAAAAGCAGTAGTTGGAATGCGAGTTGGAGACATAGGTCATGCGATTCAAGAACATGCTCAAAAATCAGGCTATGGCGTGGTTAGAGAGCTTGTTGGACATGGAGTAGGTATTGAGCTTCATGAGAAGCCAGAAGTTCCAAATTATGGCAAAAAAGGATCTGGGATAAAGCTTGAGGAAGGAATGGTTATAGCCATAGAGCCGATGATTAATGCTGGGAAGGCTGCTGTCAAGTTTTGGAACGATGGTTGGACTGTGAGTACAATAGACGGAAAACCGTCGGCACATTTTGAACATACGGTGGCTATTAAAAAAAATAAGGCTGATGTTCTCTCTACTTTTAGCTATATAGAAGAAGTTTTGAAAACAAATTAGTAAATATTGATATTTTTTATTTAGTTTTGCAACCCCATTACAGTGGGTCTTAGTTTGAGTAAAGATTAATAAAATATATGGCCAAACAGGCTTCGATTGAACAAGATGGAGTAATCAGGGAAGCATTGTCTAATGCAATGTTTCGTGTAGAGTTAGAAAATGGACATGAGATTATTGCTCATATTTCTGGCAAGATGAGGATGAATTATATTAAAATTTTACCAGGTGATAAGGTGAAATTAGAAATGTCTCCGTATGACTTAAGTAAGGGTAGGATAACTTATCGGTATAAATAATAAATAGTAAGATGAAAATTAGAGCATCCATAAAAAAACGTAGCGCGGATTGTAAAATTATTCGTCGTAAAGGAAAACTTTTTGTGATCAACAAAAAAAATCCTAAGTATAAACAACGTCAGGGATAATAATTACGGGAAACACTATCAAAAATAAAAAATGGCAAGGATAGCAGGTATAGATTTACCAAAAAATAAAAGGGGAGAAATCGGACTTACATACATTTTTGGTATAGGTAGGGCAACCGCTCAGCGCATACTGAATAATGCAGGTATTGGCTATGATGTAAAAGTTCAGGATTGGACTGATGATCAGTTGACAGGAATTCGTACCCTTATTTCAGATGAGATTAAAGTAGAAGGTGCTTTGCGTTCAGAAGTTCAATTGAATATCAAGCGTTTGATGGATATTGGATGCTATCGTGGCTTGCGTCATCGTAAGAGTCTACCTGTGCGTGGTCAGCGTACAAAAAATAACACTCGTACAAGAAAAGGTAAACGTAAGACAGTTGCTAACAAGAAGAAGGCTACTAAGTAAGACTACATAGATAATGGCAAAAAGTAAAAAAGTAACTAAAAAACGCGTTGTTGTTGTTGAGCCTGTTGGCGAAGCACATATCAATGCCACATTTAACAACATTATTGTCACTTTAACTAATACTCAAGGACAAGCCATATCATGGTCGTCTGCAGGTAAAATGGGTTTTAAAGGGTCGAAGAAAAACACTCCTTATGCTGCTGGTCAGGCCGCTTCTGATTGTGCTAAAGTGGCACATGATTTGGGTTTGCGTAAAGTGAAAGTGTATGTTAAAGGACCTGGATCTGGTCGTGAGTCGGCTATTCGTACTTTACAAACGACAGGCATAGAAGTTTCTTCCATACATGACATTACGCCCCTTCCTCATAATGGGTGTCGTCCTCCAAAAAGAAGACGAGTTTAAATTTATTTAATTATAATAATCTAGTTTTAAAGCTAAGATTCTGTAGCTGAAGGCTGCTTGATACTTTAAAAACAAACAATCATGGCAAGATACACTGGACCAAAATCCAAAATTGCAAGAAGATTCAGAGAGCCTATTTTTGGACCTGATAAAGCATTAGAAAGAAAAAATTACCCTCCTGGGATGCATGGTACCTCTAGAAAAAGAGGAAAGCAGTCTGAGTTTGCTGTTCAGTTAATGGAAAAGCAAAAAGTGAAATATACCTATGGAGTGTTGGAACGCTATTTTGAAAATTTGTTCCATAAATCTTCTGCAAGAGAAGGAATTACAGGTGAAAATTTGCTGAAATTCTTAGAAGCTCGATTGGATAATGCTGTTTACCGTTTGGGTATTGCCCCGACTCGATCAGCTGCACGTCAGTTGGTTGGTCATAAACACATTACTGTAAATGGGGGTGTTGTTAACATTGCATCTTATTCTTTGCGTCCAGGTGATGTTATTGCTGTTCGTGAGCGTTCAAAATCACTTGAGGCAGTTACTAAATCTGTTTCAGGCAGAAAAATAAATCGCTATAGTTGGTTAGAGTGGAACCCTGCAGAGTTAAATGGTAAGTTTCTGAACTATCCAAACCGAGATGAAATTCCTGAAAATATCAAGGAAAATCTGATTGTCGAATTGTACTCTAAGTAGTAAAAAGCTCTTTTTACAAGAGTTTGTCTTCGATAAGTTACAATTAAATCGTATCAATTATAATTAACCATAATAGTAAATGGCAATTTTAGCATTTCAAAAACCTGATAAGGTTATCATGCAAAAATCTACGGATTTTGATGGCACATTTGAATTCAGACCTTTAGAACCTGGATTCGGTGTTACAATTGGTAACGCTTTGAGGAGAATACTTTTGTCCTCTTTGGAAGGTTTCGCGATTACTTCGGTGCGTTTTTCTGGAGTGTCTCATGAATTTTCTACAATAAAAGGTGTTGTAGAGGATTTAACTGAGATTATTTTGAATCTAAAACAGGTGCGTTTCAAGAAAACAGGTGATGCTGCTGACTCTGAGAAAATATTTGTAGTTATCAATGGTCAGGATCAGTTTAAGGCGGGTGATATTTCTAAATTTTCTAGCAATTTCTCTGTGCTGAATTCAGACATGGTCATCTGTAACATGGAGTCTTCTGTTACGCTTGAAATAGAGTTAACGGTAAATAAGGGAAGAGGATATGTGGCTGCTGAAGAGAATAAAAGTACAGACTCTCCTTTAGGTGTTATCGCTATTGATTCCATATATACTCCGATCAAAAATGTAAAGTATATGATCGAGAATTTTCGTGTGGAACAAAAGACAGATTATGAGAAATTAGTGTTGGACATTACCACTGATGGATCTATTCATCCAGAGGATGCACTAAAGGAAGCTGCTAAGATCTTGATACATCACTTCATGTTGTTTTCTAACGAAAGTATGATAATGGAGTCACAAACTAAAGAAGAAGCGAAGGAAGTGGACGAAGAGTTTGTGCAGATGCGTAAAATTCTTAAGACAGAACTTTCGGATCTTGATCTATCCGTGCGTGCTTTGAATTGTTTGAAAGCAGCTGACACACGTACATTGGCGGATCTTGTATCTTTTGATGTTGCCGATATGCTTAAATTTAGAAATTTTGGTAAAAAATCATTAACTGAAATTCAAGATTTAGTAAGATCAAAAGGTTTAACTTTTGGGATGAATCTTTCTAAATATAAATTAGACGAAGACTAACATAAGCGAGCGCATAATTCCCGATCCCGATAGGTTGATTGACGGTATGCACGTGATAATTAAATAAAAAATGAGACACGGTAAACAAAATAATCATCTAAGTCGTACAGATAGTCATCGTAGAGCGATGCTAGCAAATATGGCTTCCTCGCTGATCTTGCACAAACGTATTACTACTACGTTGGCAAAAGCAAAAGCTTTGCGCGTTTACGTAGAGCCAATTATTACAAAATCTAAAAATGATACGACACATTCTCGTAGAACGGTGTTTAGCTATCTTCAGGATAAAGATGTAGTGACTATGCTCTTCCGTGAAGTAGCTGAGAAGGTAGCCAATCGTCCAGGTGGGTATACTCGTATTTTGAAAATGGGTAATCGTTTGGGTGATAATGCATCCATGGCCCTGATCGAGTTGGTAGATTATAATGAAATTTACAAAACAGGTGAGGCTGCAGTTGAGAAGAAAACGACTCGTCGTCGTGGATCTAAAGCTAAGAAAGCAGATGCTACATCTGTTGAAGGGAAAGTAGATTCACCAGCAGTTGAAGAAACGCCAGCCACTGATGCTACGATCGATGAAAAAGGAGAATAGTTGATATTCCACGTTTAGAATAAACTAAAAAAGCCTTGCTTATATAAGCAGGGTTTTTTTATTTAAAGAGATAAGCAGCGTGAATTTTTCGTACCTGCTTTAGCTAGTTTGAAGACGAGGAGCATATTGGTTCGAAGTTGTATTTTTTAAACCTTTAATGGGAAACACACTAGTCGACAAGAGTTACTGTGATGCTTTGACTTGATACGTTTATAAGTGGATTTACTCTTTTTTTAGATTGAAGTGTTAGGCTCATTGCCCCGTCTGGCTTATGTATATTTATAAGCACGTTGTCACCTTTCGGTTGATTATTATTATAATGAGATAGAATTATATTCAGCTCGGCTATGGTGGTTGCCTTCCTTAGTGCATCCAAATCTGTTGTATTGTTTGCATTTTCGAAAAACCATAAACCTTTTCCAGCCGGTGATTCCTTGGGTATTTTTATTGAAGCTACATTACTGCCATTTAGCTCGATACCACTTAATTCTCGGCATCCTGTCAGGTCTAAATCGCCACCGAAATCAGGACTATCTAGTCGGTCCTCAAAAAGGAATCAAGTATCACATTATTAACAATTTACATTAAAATATGTGTATAAAATTATGCAATAAATGGATGTATTTATAACAAAAACTGGTATTTTTCATC
>Ga0114967_10001911_pt1 | contig 17506 bp, 16 predicted proteins | sample M_130628_MF_Meta_FD_92639 | JGI IMG/M metagenome (GOLD analysis project Ga0114967, IMG submission 92639) | Freshwater microbial communities from Lake Montjoie, Canada to study carbon cycling - M_130628_MF_MetaG | ecosystem: Environmental > Aquatic > Freshwater > Lake | place: Lake Montjoie... | reverse complement strand
GTCAAAGACCGTGATCACATACAGCATGAACATCAAACCGTGAAACGGCGAAAACAATTCAGACGGTCGAGCATTGTCGCCGATGTAGTGCAGCGGAATCATGACGAAAACCAAGATGATCAAACTGACACCCGTGATGTACGCCATCACTCGATAGCGCTTGAGAGCTGCGTCCACTGCTACATGTCTCCTGGTGTCTTTTGTGCTGCAACTAGGGCGGGGTGTGCGCTAATCGGGGTTCCAGAGGGTGGGGCTTTAGGACCGCGCTGCGGCGCGCGTTGGGCGGGCGGTGTCAGGACCTGTTGTGGTTCACGTTGAACGGGTGGTTCCGGTGCAGGCTTTGGCGGTTCCGGCTCGGCGATGACTTCCTTGGCCTGAGCCGGCTTTTCGGACTCAGCTGCGACCGCAGTTTCCGGTTGTGAACGCTGAAAAGGCACCTGCCACTGCTCAAAGGCTGGTTCTAGTAAGTCATTGTCAATTTGGTACTGCAACCAGGCATCACGCATGAGGCGGATGTAGACAAAAAGTGCAAAGAAAGCAAAGAGCGTCCACTGGACGGTGTACAACACGTTTTGGACTCGAAGCCCGAGTTCAGGTGCCGCAAATTCTGATTGCGGCAGGTAGACCACGCCACCCACGGCGGGGATCTCGTTATCCGCGACGATAAAGCCTGGTCGCAAGGCGCCAGTGACTAAGCCCGCGATTTCCGGAGTTGATACTCCGCCCAATACCTCACCCTTGGGGTAGGTCAACTTCACGTCACCGGTGTTGACTTCCAATCCCAAATCCTGCGAAGCCTGCACGCGACCGGTCACGCCGACGCGGCCACCGGCCAAGGTCACATCGTCACCGGACGTGGGGTTGAGAATGTTTCCGTGGACCACGGGAATGTAGGTTCCATCATCAAGACGCAGTGGTGTCATTGACCATTTCACTGACCCGCTCTTACTGGGCTGCAAGATCACGTACGTCTTTTCACCGTCATAGGTGCCCACCGCATTGACCGCTCGACCGGTGGACGACGTGGGCAAAGTGGCGGTGCCCACTGGGCTGGCCTGGTCGATAGAAATTTGCGACAAGGTGCGCGGATCAACGATGCGAGAGTGGGCTCGATCCCACTGCCAGATGGCCAGCGCGGTGAAGCTGATCGCCACCACCACCAGCACAGCATGGAGTACGAGGGCTCGGGGCGAGACCAGGAATTTCCACATGTTCCAACGCTACCGCCAGGGGTGCGCTGTGCCCACGGGTTGGCCTATTTGCCCGCTTTCGGGGGCTGGTCTAGGCCTGCCAGGACCGCTGAACTCAGGGTCAAGGTTTTCCCCCATTTAGCCGATAACTCCCGTACACCGCTGTAGCCCTCGCCAGCCGTAATCAGGAAGGAGACCAGATGTTGCGCTTTCGAGCCCGAAATCTAGGAATCCTTGGCCTGGTTTCAATGGCCCTCTACCTGGCCTTCTTGGGTAAGCCAGCGGCCTACATTTTCCCTACCGTCGTCACGTTGGCATCGCTGATTGCCATTCCGACCGGCATCGCTCGCCACAAGCCTTCACACCCGGGCGCGTGGTGGTTGATGTTCGGTGGAATGGTCTTCCACTCGATAGCCGCCTTGCTATGGGTTTTTGGTTCAACTCCCGTTTATGCCAACGGCACCACCGGTTTTCCTAACCTCTTTCACATCGCCGGTTACATGTGCCTCGGCGCTGGCGCGCTGCTCCTCTTGGGGCGACGCCGCTTCCGCGAAGACCCTGCCGAAGCTCTCGACACACTCATCATTGTCACCGCACTTGGTGTGGCCAGTTGGGGCCTGATCCTTCGTCCGTTGGGATCGAATATCAATCTTGATGGTGGAGTGACCGCACTGATCACCATCTACCCGCTGATCGCTCTGGCAACCGTTGGTTGTTCTGCGCAATTGTGGTTTGCCAGTAGCGGAACCAAGAACACCTCAATGCGCTTAGTCGTCGCGGCCCTGAGCACGTTAGTAATTGGTAATATTTTGCAGAGCGCGCTCGTCTTGGCTGATGGCCAAACCTGGGGTGGCGGATTAAGTGTCGTGATTCGCATGCCTTTCTTTATCTTGCTGGGAATGGCTGCCCTCCACCCCTCAATGGCATCAACCAGTATTTCCGCTACCCCCAACCAGCCGACTCCTTGGTGGCGCTTTGCGCTCCTGACGGTCTTGGCTGGGTTTGCACCCTTGAGCGTGGTGGTCTCTGACGCGTTGCTGGGGCGCCCCACCGACTACCGCGGCTTGTTCCTTGGAACATTCATCGTCTTTGCCACCGTGATTCTGCGCTTGGGATTTCTAGGTCACAGTCTTAATCAGTCCACCTCGCGTGTACGCACCCTCAACGCTGCCGGCAACCACCTCGTTCAAGCTCTCACCACGGAGCAGATTCACCAAGTCGCTCGAGAGGCAGTCGCTGAAATCTTGCAAGGAGAAGTCACCCACGCATGGTTGGTACAACAGTCCGCAAGCCATGACGCACAGGACCTCCCGCTCGCTGACGACGAAGCTCGGGCAATGCGTACGGTTCCGGCAACCGATCCGCTACCTGTGTCACTGGGTGTAAGCAATGACGCATTCTTCGGCGTGATCTCTTTGGCTACAACCGTTGCCGAGGTATCACAGTTTGCTATCTCTTCATCACGCTCACCCTCACGTTCCGCGCGCACCACGCTGGTGCAATTGGCTGACAACGTGGCGCATGCCCTTGATCGAGTTCGCCATGCTGAACTTGCCGCCGAAAACGAGAGCGCCGAACGCCTCCAGCGACTTCTCCACGACGCGTCCGACGTCGTCGCTGTGCTGGATTCGGATCTGTGCATCACCTACGTCACGCCAGCAGTGGCACGACTGATCGGGCCCACCGCTGATTCCTTGACCGGAACCAGCTGGATGGACCTCGTCCACGCCGAGGATCAAGAACTCGTTGAACGAGCGCTCACCAACTCTGATTCCGCACGCAGCTCGCGTACCGAGGTGCGCTTGGTCACCGATACCAACGAAGAGCGTTTTGTGGAAATGACTGCGACGCGCTACGAGGATGAAACCGGCGCCGGATTTACCGTCTCGTGCCACGACTACACCCGTCGCCACGAACTCGAGCAACAGCTCAAGCACCAGGCATTCCATGATGCGCTCACGGGGCTCGCGAACCGCACGTTGTTGCAGGAACGCCTGCGCCAAGCCATTACGCACAGCCGCCGTAATGGCAAGGAATTCGCTGTGATGTTTATTGACCTTGACGACTTCAAGAACGTCAACGACAGTCTGGGCCACGCCGTGGGTGACTCGCTGTTGCGCACCGTTGCTCGCCGGCTGCGTTCCACACTGCGTTCTAATGACATCCCCGCGCGTTTGGGCGGCGATGAATTTGCCGTTCTCCTGGAGGAAGTCGATGACCCGCGCGAGGTGGAGTTGGTTGCCGCACGTGTCGTTGAGGCGCTGGCTCAACCCATTCGTATCGGTGGCTCCGAGCTCCTGGTCGGTGCCAGTGTTGGTGTGGCCTATGGATCCAGCGCAACCAAGGACATTGAAGATGTCATGCGCAACGCCGACCTCGCGCTCTACGACGCCAAGGGAAGCGGAAAGAACCGCTACGCCATCTTCCAGCCGGAGATGCACGAGTTCGCTGTCTCCAAGATGCAGCTGACGGCCGACATGCGCCGCGGTATCGCGCGTAACGAGTTTGTTGTGCACTTCCAGCCCTGGAAGGACCTGTCGGACAACACGATCATCGGTATTGAGGCACTAGCGCGATGGAATCACCCGACCAAGGGAGTGCTATCGCCGGCGCACTTTATTTCACTTGCTGAAGAAACCGGCTTGATCATTCCGCTTGGACGCGAGATTTTGGAAAGCGCGCTGATCGAAGCCGGCCAATGGCAAGAAAGCATCGGTCACGAGTTCCTGGTCTCTGTCAACCTCAGCGGGCGCCAACTGCTCGACTCGTGCATCGTCGATGACGTGAAGTTTGCCCTGTCTATCAGTGGCGTGCCTGCCCATTGTCTCGTTCTTGAAATCACCGAAAGCGTTTTGCTACCTGGTGAAAGTGTGATGGCCGATCGGCTGCGCGAACTGGCCGAACTTGGCGTCCGGCTTTACATCGATGACTTTGGAACCGGATATTCCTCATTGAGTTACCTGCGCCAGCTCCCCGTGAGCGGGATCAAGTTGGCTCGAGAATTCGTGGCAACCTTGCCCGGCGATGACAACGAGACCGGACTCGTGCGGGCCATTTATGACTTGTCACAGACCCTCAACCTTGACGATGTTGTCGCGGAAGGAATTGAGACCGAGGAACAACGCACCGCGTTGCTCGACCTCGGCTTCAGGATTGGCCAGGGCTACCTGCTGGCGCGCCCAGTGGGAGCCGAGCAAATGCGGGAAATGTTCGACCAAGAGAGCCGCGCTCTGCAAGAGCTGAGTTAGCTCTACTCCTTCGCGTCTGACGTCGTGGAATCATCGAATTCATCGGGCAACCGCTTAATCCGCATGTTCATGTTGCGGACCAGCAAAATGCTCGCAATGACAATGATCGTAAACACGATGCCGCCGATGAGCCCAAGACCTGGGCCGGTGAAGTTCTCGAGGATGCCCTCAGCCTTAATCATGTTCCACGACCTTCCTTAAGCGAGCATTGCCTGAGCCCCTGAGATGCACGTTGATCGCGTGAGGACAATGATGACGTACACCCCAGATCACAGACGAGGCAACCATGAGCCAGGACCCCAGTGTGTCACCTGATGCTGGTCAGCCCGCGCTGATTCGACCTGCAGGCCGCTACGGCGATGCCTCTCCTGCTCGTCAACGACTCAATGCAGTGTTCATCACTGTTGCTGCTCTGACCTTTGTTGGCGGAATCGTTGCCTTGGGCTGGTCGCTTTCCCGTCCCGCATTTACGACCGAACTTCGTGCGTATCAGGTGATTAACGACCGCAGTGTCAAAGTCGAATACCTGGTCCGGGTAAGAGATCCCCAGACCACGGTGACGTGCATCGTTCGGGCTCGCGATCGACAGAGCAATGAGATTGGCCGAACCGAAGTAACCAGCAAACGGGGTCTGAGTGAGCAAGCCTTAACCGTGACCGTACGCACCACGGTACGGGCCAATCTCGGCGAAATCCAAGGGTGCCAGCTCACCCGCTAACCTAATCAACGCATTGACCAATCTTGGAGGAACGTCGTGGATCCCGAACCGTTGTGGCTGACGCAGGATGCGTTCGACCGGCTACAAGCCGAGATGGACGATCGCACCGGACCACTACGCGCAACGATCACCAGCCGGATTGAAGCCGCTCGCGAAGAAGGCGACCTGAAAGAAAACGGTGGCTACCACGCGGCTAAGGAAGAGCAAGGCAAAAACGAAGCCCGCATCCGTCAGTTGCGACAGATGCTCGAGAACGCCGAGGTCGGTGCTCCCGTCCACGACGGCACCGTCCGAGCCGGCAGCCTGGTGACGATTCGCTTCGCTGGCGATTCCGACACCGAGCAGTTCTTGTTGGGATCGCGTGAGGAATCAGCGCACACCAGTGTTGACGTCTACTCGCTGAAATCGCCCCTGGGGGCAGCCGTGCTCGGGCTCAGCGTGGGTGACACCGGAACATTTACCGCGCCCAATGGTTCCGACATCTCTGTTGAGGTTGTCGCCGTCGATCCCTACCCGGGATAGCCCTTTAGCGCGCCACGGTCTTGCTGTACTTGCGCACAGCTAGCGGAACAAAGACCACCAAAATCACGACGCACGAAATGAGCGTGTAAAGAATCGGTGACTGCTGGGGGAAACCGCCCACAATTTCACCAGTGGGATTGCCAAACAACTCACGCTGAGCCAGCGTCACGCTCGACAATGGGTTCCATTCCGCAACGGGACGCAGCCAGCTCGGGAACGAGTCGAGCGGAACAAAGGCATTCGACAAGAACGTCAGTGGGAAGAGCCAAATCAGGCCAGCAGTATTGGCGACTTGGGCATTAGGCATATACAAACCAACCCAAGCAGCAATCCAGCTCAAGGCGAACCCAAAGAAGAGTAAGAGCGCAAAGGCTTCCAGTGCTTTAACGGCCCCATTGTGAATCCCCCAACCCACGGCCAAACCCGTGATAGCCAAGACGATAAGGGTCAGGATTGCTCGGAAGATGTCTGACGTAGTGCGTCCTAAGACCACCGCACTAGGTGCCATCGGCAACGACCGGAAACGGTCCAAAATCCCCTTGGTGAGGTCTTCCGCCAATCCGACGGTGGTGTTTGCCCCATTGAACCCAATTGTTTGCGAGAAGATTCCCGCCATCAAGAATTCACGGTAGTTGCCACCCGTGCCCGTGATGGCGCCACCAAAAACAAACGCGAACAACAGAACAAAGATGACTGGTTGAACAATAGAAAAAAACCACGACTCGGGAACGCGTGCAATCTTGAGCAAGTCTCGCTTAGCGACAGCCCAGCCATCGTGGAGCGCCCACCCAACAAGGGGACGGGATGCTTGGATTGATGAATTCTTTGTTGCCTGCGCGGTACTCATGAATTGTCCTTACGGCGTGATGAACGCGGCGATGGCGCTTGACCCGATTCGGTTTCAGCGACATGGCCAGTAAGCGAGAGAAAAACGTCGTCGAGGGTGGGGCGTCGCAGCGCAATGTCATCGAGGTGGATTCCTGCAGCATCGAGGCTGCGAAGTGCCTCCAGCATGGTTCCGGTGCCGCCAGAGACCGGCACCGTGACGCTGCGTTGATCCTGGTCCGTGGTGGCCGCCCCGCTGGACACACCAGCAAGAGCAGCCTCAGCGCTGGCTAGTTGGCCCACATCGTGAACCACGATCTCGACCCGATCGCCTCCGACTTGATCTTTCAGGGCATCGGCCGTTCCCTCGGCGATGACCTTGCCGTGGTCAATCACGACAATGTTGTCAGCGAGTTGGTCCGCTTCATCGAGGTATTGAGTGGTCAACAACACCGTTGCGCCATCGTCCACGAGCTCCTCGATCACAGCCCACAGTTCAAGTCGCGAACGTGGATCCAAACCGGTGGTTGGTTCATCCAGGAAAATGATGGATGGCTTGGCTACCAAACTCGCAGCAAGGTCGAGTCGGCGACGCATTCCACCGGAGTACGTCTTCAGTGGCCGATCGGCTGCATCGGTTAAGTCAAAGCGTTCGAGTAGCTCATTGGCGCGTGACTTCACCCAGGATGATTTCAAGTGATACAGCGAACCAACCATCGCGAGGTTCTCGCGACCGGTGAGGTATTCATCGACGCCGGCGTATTGCCCAGTCAATCCGATAATGCGCCGCACTTGATCGGGATGCTTGGCCACATCAATGCCACCGACTTCAGCCAGGCCTGCATCGGCCTGCAACAGCGTGGCGAAAATTCGAACCGCGGTGGTCTTGCCTGCACCGTTAGGCCCCAGGAGCCCAAGAACGCTGCCCTCAGGAACCTGCAGATCAATACCATCGAGCGCGGTAACCGAGCCGTACCGCTTGACGAGCCCCTCGGCTCGGATCGCGTCAGTCATTGCGACCTTCCCACTTGACTTATTCCTTCAACGTACCCTATATTACTTGCATGGCGCAAGCAACTAATGGAGCGGTAGGCACTACGGCTACTGATATCTCCACAGCAGACCTGGCTTTGGCCCTGTTTGACGTCGTTCGGCTGTCGCGCCGCAGTCGTGGATCGGATGCGATTGAGCCAGCCGCGGTGGCCGTGCTGTCCACCGTTGAGCGGCTCCGGCCTGCTCGTCCCAGTGACGTCGCCGGTGAGCTCCACCTAGACCTATCCACCGTGAGTCGTCACCTGACCCGACTCGAGGACGAAGGCCACTTGCAGCGAACCGAAGATCCCTCGGACCGACGTAGCTGTCGCGTTGAACTCAGCGATGGTGGACGCGATGCGTTGTTTGCGGTTCTGGCTAACCGCGCTGCCACTCTCGACAGTGCGTTGAGTTCATGGAATCCCCAAGACCGTGAAACTCTCGCCACCCTCCTTCGCAATCTCGCTCGTGACCTAGAGGCAGCCCAATGACCACATCATCGACCACTTCCCCAACCACATCCGCTGAGTTCCCACTCAGTCATCGCCAAATCATGGTGGTGGTTTTTGGTCTGATGACCGCGACGATGCTCGGCGCACTCGACCAAACAATTGTCGCTACTGCGCTTCCCACCATCGTGGGTGACTTAGGCGACCTCAATCAGTTGCCCTGGGTGGTCACCGCATATCTGTTGGCATCGACTGCATCTACTGCCGTTTACGGCCCCATCTCTGACATCTACGGGCGCAAGCGCACCTACCAAGTCGCCATTTTGATTTTCTTGCTTGGCTCCATCCTGTGTGGCTTAGCCCAGAACATGCCACAACTCATCGGTGCCCGGTTGATTCAAGGTCTCGGTGGTGGCGGATTGCTCACGATGGGTTTTGCCATCATCGGTGACGTCATTCCCCCGCGTGAGCGCGGTCGTTACGCCGGCTACTTCGGCGCAGTCTTTGGTATTGCCAGTGTCGCCGGGCCGCTCGTGGGTGGTTTCTTTGTTGAGAACCTCACGTGGCGTGGAATTTTCTACATCAACATCCCGTTGGGCTTTATTGCCTTCATCACTATTAGCCGCGTGCTGAAAAAGAACGTGACTTCGGATGTCAAAAGTCGCATTGACCTGCTCGGGGCAGCGCTACTGATTTCGTGGACTGTTGCTCTTTTGCTCTGGCTTGAGCGAAGCCGTGCATGGGGTTGGGGCTCGCCAGCATCGCTGGCAGTGCTCTCTCTTGCTTTGGTTTTGTTTGCTGCATTCATCCGCCACGAAACCGTGAGCGAAGCACCCATCCTGCCTACCCGCATTTTCCGGAACCGCGTATTCACCGTGGCTGGAGCTTGTACATTTTTGGGCGGACTAGGTCTATTCGGCGCCATCATCTACATGCCGATCTACCTCCAAATCGTCAAAGGCCAGTCCCCCACGCTCGCCGGCCTGCACATGCTGCCGATCATCACCGGCTTGTTGATCGGATCGATTTCCTCAGGACGTCTAATTACTCGCTGGGGTCGCTATAAGGCTTTCCCCATCCTGGGATTTGCTATGTCCGGCATTGCCATGGCCGCTCTGTCACGCATTGATGGTGAAACATCAGCCGTCTACTACAGCTTGGCCATGTTGTTGCTGGGCTACGGATTTGGAAATACCACCCAGGTTCTGGTCCTCGCAGCTCAAAATGCCGTTGAGCGCAAGGACATTGGTGTCGCGACATCGACGGCGACCTTCATGCGTCAGATGGGTGGCACCTTTGGCATTGCCGTCTTTGGCTCGGTCTTGATTGGCACCCTGACAAGCTCGTTGGCGGCGGCATTCCCGAAAGGACCGCCAGCCGGTGTCAGTGCTGATCGCCTCACCGGTTCACCGGCTGTCATTCAACAGCTCCCCGATGCGGCGAAGGTTCCTGTTATTGACTCGTTTATTCACGCCATTCAAACAACGTTTACTTGGGCGATCCCCGTGTTGGTAGCCGCCTTTATCTTGTCGCTTTTCCTTAAGGACATTCGCCTCGCTGATCGCGACGACGTCGTGGCAACTCCGGCCGAGGAATCGGCAACCGCTTAAAACCTCTTAAGGGGTTTCGACTGCCGCGCCCAAGATCAACATCGTGGTGGCAAAGCCGAGCAATCGGTTGCCACCTGAAACCGGGCCAATAGCGCCACGCGTCAACATTGCGCTGACTCCCGTGGCGGCCAGTCCTCGACGAATACTGAGCACATCCCCCTCTGAGTCGCCGCCGATGGGCCCGCGGGGCGAACCGTAAAAGACCAATGCCCCATCGGCCACGGTCTCGGTAGACAAGCGTTGAACTACCGAAGCAATGTCATCTCGTGCCGAATCCGGGTCAATCACGTGCAAGCGGACTGTCGTTCCCACATCAATGGGATCAGCGACGTAAACACGTCCCGTCGAGCGATCGATTTCGAGAACCGGCTGCACCGCAAAGTCACCCACACCATGATCATCGGCGTATTCATCAAAGACTCGACCAACGAGTAATCCAGCCGACGCCAATGCTTGGTCGTGTCCGGTCAAGTCAGCAACGACACGATCAATCGCCTCTGCCGCTCGCTGGCCGGCAAGTTCAAAGAGCACATCGCCGTCCGCTGACGTGACCGTCATCGGTGGGCCAACAGGTCGTGTGGAGTGAGCCACCGCGACATGAGCATTGGCTGGACCCCCCAAGACCAGTCCCACTGCTCCACGGTTGACCACTCGGCCGTCGGTCAACATGCGGACACTGCCAGGCGATGGACCACCGGCTAATCCGCCCAACAGCGGTAGGTGGTCCAAGGCCTTGACGGAACCATCAACGAAACCACCGGCAGGGAAAGACCACGGGTCAGCAAGCATGATGGCCACCGTGTCGTCTTCGCGTCGCTGTGGCATTCCGACCACGGCCAAGGAGTCTTGCGTGCGGATGACTTCAAGGTGGAAGCTACGAATCCGAGCACCCGGAATCGAAGCCGCCCACACCGAAACAGCCGGCTCGCCACCGGATGTGTGGGTACCAGCAATCACTCCGTCGCTCGTGCAACCAATCACCGTTTGCGCACCGATGACTTCAGCGGCCTTCAGGAGTGCGCTTTCGGCTTCTTCGGGAGCACTGCCAGCGATGAAGATCGTCGCCACGTCAGGAGCGCGCCCCTGGAGCCCATCCAAGGCTCGTTGAGCAGCGCGGGCAGCAGTGTCTTCTACGTGGCCACCGCGAGCAAGGCCATCGGCACATCGGGTCATGTGCCCATTGTGGCCGATCAAAGGGAGATTGAGCCTTCGCACGCGCAGGATTCGCCACTTTTGCCCGATTGGCACATTGTTCACAATGGCGTAGTTTTGACCTGTGACTTCACCCATCGGAAAACCTCAGATCTCCACCCTCGCCGAACTACGTTCTAGTGGCCATGAATTGCGCAGTGTTAAGGACGAAGTGCGCACCAACTTGATCGCCATGCTTCAGCAGGGACGCGATCCCTTCCCCGGGATGGTCGGCTTTGACCAAACCGTGCGCCCCCAAATGGAACGAGCGTTGCTCGCCGGTCACGACATCGTTTTGCTCGGCGAACGCGGCCAAGGAAAGACGCGATTGATTCGCAGTCTGACGGGTTTGCTCGACGAATGGACCCCCGTTATTGCTGGCAGTGAACTCAACGAACACCCGTACGAACCGGTGACACCGTGGTCGCAGGCCAGAGTCGCTGAGCTAGGCGATGACACCCCGATTTCGTGGATGCACCGCGATGATCGCTACGGCGAGAAGTTGGCCACTCCTGATACATCCGTGGGTGACCTCATCGGTGACGTTGATCCCATCAAGGTGGCCCAAGGTCGCACGCTGGGGGATCCCGAAACCGTGCACTTTGGCCTCGTGCCACGCACGAACCGCGGCATTTTCGCCGTCAACGAACTTCCCGACTTGGCCGAACGCATCCAAGTAGCACTTCTGAACGTTTTAGAAGAGCGCGATATTCAGGTGCGCGGCTACCAGCTGCGCCTGGCCCTGGACCTACTCCTCGTCGCATCGGCAAACCCCGAGGACTACACCAACCGTGGTCGCATCATTACTCCGCTCAAAGACCGCTTTGGCGCAGAGATTCGCACGCACTATCCCCTTAACCTGTCCGATGAGATTGCATTGGTTCGACAAGAAGCCGTTCTCCAAGCCATCGTTCCCAGTCACATCCTGGAAACCGTTGCGCGCTTTACCCGCTTGGTACGTCAATCACCTGCTATCGATGATCGCTCTGGAATTTCCGCGCGATTCGCGGTGGCTGCTACCGAGTCAGTAGCAGCATCGGCGCTTCGTCGATCCGCCATCACGGGTGAAGAACCTGCTGTTGCGCGAGTGTGCGACCTGGCCGGAGTGGTCCCAACACTGCGCGGCAAAGTCGAATTCGAAGTCAGCGAAGAAGGCCGAGAAGAAGAAGTCCTCCAACACCTCATGCGCAAAGCGATCGCGGAGGTGTTTCGTTCTCACCTTGCCGGTGTTGATCTGTCCGGCCTCGTTGATCAAATCAACGAGGACACCAACGTGGTCAGTGGTGACCTCGTCACCGCGAAGGCCATCTTGGAGGACGTGGGTGCCTTCGACGGCCTGGCCCGCATCGTTGCGGCAGTAGGCGATGACGGCGCTGAATCACCAGCCATGGCAGCCGCGGCTGTTGAGTTCGCGCTTGAAGGGCTGTACCTCACGCGCAAGATTTCCAAGGATGATCTAGGCGGCACCTCGGTATACGGCGCGGTCTAAGCGCCATGACTCGCTATCGCTACGGCGGCTACCACGAGGGGCCCGATCCACTGGCCGCTTCCTTTGATGTGGCTTCAGCGTTGGACGAAATAGGTGATCGAGTCCTCGATGGTGCTGATCCCCGCGAAGCCCTCCGCGATCTCCTGCGACGCGGTAGCGAAGGCCGGCGCGGCTTAGACGACCTCTTACGCAAAGCTCGACAACGTCGACGCGACCTGCAGGAATCCGGCAACTTAGACGGCACGTTGCAGGACGTGCGCGACCTGCTTGACCAAGCAGTAGAACTTGAGCGCAACGCTTTGTTCCCCGACCCCTCCGACAGTGCCCGCATGCGCGAAGCCGAACTCAACGCACTTCCCGAGGACACCGCACGAGCGGTCCAGGAGCTGGGCAATTACCAGTGGACCAGCCAAGAAGCTCAGCAAACCTTTGATCGGATTAAGGAGCTGCTCCAACAAGAAGTCCTCGATGCACAGTTCAAAGGTATGAAGCAAGCCCTGCAAAGCGGTGACCCGCAGGCCATGGAGCGCATCAAGGACATGATGAGCGACCTCAATGCGATGTTGGCCGCAGATGCGCGTGGCGAACACACGCAGGCCGCCTTTGAAGCGTTCATGGAAAAACACGGAGAGTTCTTTCCGGACAAACCGGAAAACCTCGAGGAATTAGTCGAGTCGCTGGCTCGGCGCGCTGCTGCGGCCGAGCGTTTAATGAATTCACTCACCCCAGAACAACGCGCAGAGCTCAATGAACTGATGCAACAAGCCATGGGTGACGACCTCGACTTGCAGATGCAGATGTCTCAACTGGGTGAGGGACTGCGCGAGCGTCGTCCTGACCTGTTTAATCGTCGCCCCGCCCGCATGAATGGCGACAATCCGATGGGTATGGGTGATGGGACCTCAGCACTAGAGGAGCTGGCCGATCTAGAAGCCTTGGAAGAGATGCTGAACCAGGATTACCCCGGTGCATCCATTGATGACGTGGACGAAGAGTTGGTTCGAAACGCGTTAGGTCGGCAAGCAGTTGATGATCTCGAGGCACTCAAGCGCATGGAACGCGAACTCGAACGAGGTGGCTACCTCACTCGCACGGGTGGCGAGAGCGAACTCACGCCCAAGGCGGTTCGTCGCATTGGCCAAACAGCATTGCGTCGAGTCTTTTCGTCATTGAAGGCAGGGCCGCGGGGAAATCACGATATCCATGATGCTGGAGCGTCCGGAGAACTCACGGGCGCATCACGCCAATGGCGGTTTGGTGATGAACAGCCCCTTGATGTGGTCAAGACTGTCAGTAACGCCATCCGACGCAATGGAATCGGTGACCAGGTACGACTAGATGTCGAAGACTTTGAAATTCGAGAGACGGAAACTCGTACTCGAGCGGCAGTGTGTTTGTTGGTTGACCAATCTTTTTCCATGGTGCTCAACGACACCTGGCGTGAGGCCAAAACCACAGCGCTGGCCCTGCATGCCTTAGCTGAGTCGCAATTTCCTCAAGATGCTATTTGCGTCATTGGTTTCGCCAACATGGCTCGCATGGTTCCGGCCGCCGAACTTGCTTCGTTAGATGTTCCCGGCTTTCAAGGAACGAACCTGCAGCATGCGCTGATGTTGGCTGGACGGTTTTTGGACAAGCATCCCGATGCCGAGCCGGTCGTCTTGGTCGTTACCGATGGCGAACCCACTGCGCACCTTGAGCGCGATGGGCAATGGACCTTTGGCTGGCCACCCTCACCCGAAACTCTGGCAGTGACGTTGGCCGAAGTAGACAAGATGACTCGTCGTGGCGCCTCCATGTCGATTTTCCGACTCGGGGAAGACCCCCGCCTGGAGCAATTCGTCGATGGGGTGGCCCGTCGCAACGGGGGCCAGGTCTTTGCCTCATCGGGCAACCGGCTTGGGGACTACGTAGTCACGGACTACCTTGCGCGACGCAAGGGCCGACGCCGCAGCGCCTGAGCCTGACGGCTTTGACACACTGAACTCACCATGCGCATTCGCAACCCACTTGCTGGACTCCCCCGCGAAGTCTCGATTTTGGTTGTCATCGCATTCCTGGTCGCCCTCGGGTTTGGCATCGTGGCTCCTGCGATCCCGCTCTTCGCTCGTCAATTTGGTGTCTCGTACTTCGCTGTCGGGGCAGTCATCAGCGCATTTGCCTTCATGCGATTCGTTTCCGCGCTGGGTGCGGGGGCAATCGTTGACCGCCTGGGTGAGCGCATCGTCCTCACCGCCGGCGTGTGGATCGTGGCCGTTTCCAGTGCCCTCGCAGGTTTGGCGCAAACGTATGAACAGTTGTTGCTACTTCGAGGTATTGGCGGAGTCGGCAGCGCGATGTTCACCGTGTCCGCCTTAGGTCTGCTCCTGCGAAGCGCGGGCGAGGACCAACGCGGCCGAGCGGCGGGAGTTTTCCAAGGCGGGTTCTTGCTCGGTGGCATCAGCGGGCCAGCTCTGGGTGGTCTGATCGGCGCCTACTCCGTTCGCGCCACCTTCTTCATCTACGCAGGCATGCTGATCATCGCCGGCATTTTCGCGATCACCGCCCTTCGGACCAGCACCACGGCCCAACGCCCTGCAGGCGGAACACCCAACAAATCTGAGCGAGGCTTAGCCCCCCTCTTTGTTGCCCTACGCAATCGCTCGTTTGTCACCGCAATGGTGATCAACCTCGGCAACGGTTTCGCCTCGTTTGGTTTGCGTGCATCCCTTGTTCCACTCTTCGTCGTTGAGGCCTTACTCAAAGGACCATTGCTGGCGGGTATCGGATTCTTTGTCGCTGCGGGTGTTCAAGCCATTTTCTTGATTCCTGCTGGTCGGCTCAGCGATGAACGCGGTCGCAAACCAGCACTTGTGTGTGGCACCGGAGCCGTCACCATCGGCATGTTGATTCTGGCAAGCTCCACCACCCCGGCAGTGTTCTTACTGGGAATGGCGTTGCTGGGCGTCGGATCAGCGTTCATGGGATCAGCGCCTGCCGCTGTCGTGGGGGATGTGTCACCCGCTCGCGGTGGAACCGTGGTCGCGGCGTTTCAGATGGCATCCGATTTCGGCGCCATCACCGGTCCGCTCATTGCTGGTTGGCTGGTGTCCCGGGCCGGATACCCAATCGCCTTCAGCGCAGGTGCCGCGGTTGCTGCCGTTGGCTTCCTGTTGGCGATCTCAATGAAGGAAACCCACAAATCCGCACGGAAACACGGCGCTCCCATCCCCGCAACGGATGATTCAGCGGGCGAAATCACCTAGTTCGCGCCACACTTAGTGTTCACCCGACCACCGCTGCAGGAGTGCGTGATGTTTTCTTTCGGACCGAGACGACTTGTCAACCCCGATGAAGCACTGCCCGGTCACCATCAACGACTTTTTGAGGTGCCGGATCGTCACGCTGTCTTGGGCACTCCGCTAGAGCCACCCTTTCCAGCAGACCTCGAAGTGGTTTTTCTTGGAATGGGTTGCTTCTGGGGTGCGGAGCGTAAGTTCTGGCAAACACCGGGTGTGTACTCCACAGCGGTCGGTTACCAAGGTGGCTATACCGATAATCCCACGTACGACGAAGTGTGTACCGGACGCACAGGTCACACCGAAGCCGTCCAAGTGGTCTTCGACCCCGAGCAGATTCCCCTCACTGAGATCTTGAAGGTGTTCTGGGAAAACCACGACCCCACTCAAGGCTTTCGACAGGGAAACGACGCCGGCACCCAATACCGATCGGCGATTTACACCACCAATGCCGTGCAAGATGAAATCGTCGAGGCTTCCAAGGCCATGTACCAACGCGCCTTAACCTCAAACGGGTACCGAGACATCACCACCGAAATTGATCCCGTGGCAAAGGCGGGCCCTTTTTACTTTGCCGAGGGTTACCACCAGCAGTACCTCCACAAGGTCCCCAATGGCTACTGCGGAATGGGTGGAACCGGCGTTTCCTGTCCGGTTGGCGCGCTTGGTGTTGCCCCTGAGACTGAGTAGCCATGGGTTCCCCACCGGCATTTGCCCTTGCGCCCACGGTCTGGCGCATTCCCGTGGCACCTTCCGATGGAATCAATGCCTTTGTCCTACAAGGCGACGATAGCCAAATCACGCTCATTGATGCGGGGATGCCTTGGGCATGGAAAAGACTCGAACAAGGCCTAGCTCATCTTGGTATTCAGGTCGAAGACATCACCAACATCGTGGTGACCCATGCGCATGGTGATCATGTGGGTAACGTCGAACGCGCTCGACAAGAAAGTCAGGCACCCGTGCGTGCCCATGAACTCGATGCACCGTTCCTAGCGGATGGCCAGTGCCCGCCGATTGATCCGAGTCGACACTTTCGCTCCCTGTTAATGAAATGGGGACGCTTCGACAAGATCACGGTGAGCGACACCTTTAACGACGGACAACTGCTTGATCTAGCTGGTGGATTGCGGGTCATGCACACGCCAGGACACACGCCAGGACACACCAGCTTTGTGCACGAACCAACGGGTGTACTGATTACCGGTGATGTTATTCACTACTGGCGCTCGGCGATTCGCATTGGCATCAAGCTTTACTGCCATGACATCGCCTTGAACGAGGAATCAGCACACAAGCTCAGCCAAGCCGAATGCGAGACCGTGGCTTTTACGCACGGACCGCACCTCGAACATCATGGCAAACGCCGGCTTCACGAATTTCTTGCCCAGCGCCGCTAGAGCAGGGACTTCACCGCTCGCACTTGCTCGTCCAACAGTTCGGTTGACTGGCCCTGCTGGTCACTGAGGTATTCCCGCGCAATCACCATCCACTGATCCCCCGCTGCTGCATCACTGAGGCGGGGCACGTCGCGATCAGTGAGCCGACAACAGGACTGATACACGTGTTCAGCAATCGACAGGCCTTCCGCATCGGTGCGCGAGAGTCGAGTCAACTCCATTAAGCGCAAACGATCGGCAATCTGTTCAATGGCGTGCAGCTGTTGTTCAGCCACCGACCGCTCGGGGGGAATCAGGCCAGCCAAGACTTAACGACTGCTATTGAGGATGGCCAGGAAGCGCAGGATTTCTAGGTAGAGCCAAATCAGCGTGACCATCAAGGCAAAACCCAAGCGCCAGGATTCGCGCTCGGGAAGTCCCATGGAGATGGACTGCGCGATGGCTTCAAAGTCCAAAGCAAGAGTCAAGGAAGCCAACGCCACGCCCACGAGGCACAGGATCAAGCCCAACGGCCCCACGCCGTAGAAACCAAAGCCACCACCCACGCCAAACAG
>Ga0114967_10001909_pt1 | contig 17516 bp, 14 predicted proteins | sample M_130628_MF_Meta_FD_92639 | JGI IMG/M metagenome (GOLD analysis project Ga0114967, IMG submission 92639) | Freshwater microbial communities from Lake Montjoie, Canada to study carbon cycling - M_130628_MF_MetaG | ecosystem: Environmental > Aquatic > Freshwater > Lake | place: Lake Montjoie... | reverse complement strand
TACGCAGACATCCAACGCGCGTATCCGCAGAAGAGTGATCTAACCAAACCGCCCCCCGAGCCCGTTGTGCAATTAGTGGAAAAAGCGTCTGAACCACCCAAAACCCTCTGGCCGCCATCAGAGGAAAAGGGCGACCTTATCGCCTAACAGTTGGTTATCGGCCACCATGGCTTGCTTTGTCTGACACGCATATACATGACATGGCATCAGTAAATGCAATTAGCGGAGGGGTTGCGATGGCGACAAGGGCGCGTGCATCTTGTATGAACGCACAAAAACAAAAAGCCGCCCATATCGGGCGGCTTTTGATTCATCAAGAACCGTCAGGCGGTCTTCTTCTTAATCTTGATTTTTGCTTTAACAGCCGTGGCTTTGCGCTTCATATAGGCGTTGGCGCGTTTTCGTTTGGTGGTCTTGTTAGTTTGTTGTCCCATATCAGTCTTTACTTTGCTTTCGTGTTACGATTTCGTGTGAATACTATGGTAATTCGTCCGCCACGATTCAACATCTATTTGTTGCTAGCTGCCGCGCTCGTCGTAGGCGGCGGCTGCGAATCATTCCCATCTAAATCAAAAAATCAAATCGCCACTTTACGCGTCCATCTCGAAGCTCCAAATAATCCATCGGATATGACTGAAAAGGTTTCCGTCATTCGCACCTCGCCAATTTCGGTGACCATCGAGAAGACGCCATTCCTCAACGAGACAGACATCAGTGCCGCTAAAGTGGTCGAGAGCGGTGATGAATTCATACTCTCCATCCAGTTGAACCAACAAGGTCAACACTTGCTCGAACAATATTCCTCTACTAATCCGCAACGCCGTTTCGCAATCCGCAGCCAGTTTCGTCAGGGCACGAACGTCTTTGACCGCTGGCTCGCTGCCCCCCTAATCATGCGTCGCATCTCCGATGGCAACCTTTCATTCTCGCCTGATGCTGACCGAGAAGAGGCTGACACCATTGTGAAAGGTTGGAACAAAGCCGCAGGCTTCAAAGAACCCAAAAAGAAAAAAGCTCCTGAAAATGCGAAAAACGGAGGAACAAAGTGAGGTGTTTCCGTTTCGCCGGCCGGCAATTCATTCATTTCGTCATCGGAGTCGGCTCACTTACCGGACAACTCCTAGTTGCCGAGACGTTCAATCTTCCCACCGCCAACCGAGCCCTTTACGACGCCAACGGGGGCGGTGAAAAGTTTTTTGTTCCCACCGTCGGCAAACCATGGACGAGCGGCTGTTTTGGTTGCGTTCGCACCGAAGGTTGGCAGATGCACGAAGGAATCGACATCCGCTGCCTGCAACGCGACAAAAACGGCGAACCCGCCGATCCCGTCAACACGACAAGCGACGGAACGGTTGCCTACATTAACCGCAAATCTGCACTCTCCAACTACGGTAACTACATCATCCTGCGCCACACGATTGATGGCATCGAAATCTATTCGACGTATGCACACTTGCGCGAAGTCCGCGAGGACTTGAAAGCTGGCTCAACCATCAAAAGCGGCGAACAGATCGGCGTGATGGGTCGCACCGCCAATACGCGCCAAGGCATCTCCAAAGATCGTGCTCACGTTCACTTTGAACTGAACCTCTTGCTCAACGAACGCTTTGCATCATGGCATGCAAAAAAATTTCCCGGACAACGAAACGACCACGGCCAGTGGAATGGTCAGAATTTTCTGGGCATTGATCCGCGCGCCATCCTATTAGAACAAAACGACAAAGGCGCAGGCTTCAACCTCGTCAAACTCCTCCAAAGCCAGCCGGTGCTTTGCCGCGTAACCGTGCGTGACACAAATTTCCCGTGGCTTACCCGCTACGCGCCGCTCATCAAACCAAACGCACAAGCCACGAAGGAAGGCGTCGCTGGTTACGAACTCGCCCTGAACTTCAATGGTATCCCCATCGAACTGATCCCGCGCGCCGCATCTGAGCTGAAAGGCAAATCCAGATTCCACCTCCTCTCGGTTAATGATGCCGAGCAGAAGAAAAACCCCTGCGGCAAGCTTCTCACCAAACGCAAAGGGCAATGGGAACTAGCATCTCGTGGTCAGAATCTACTGGTATTGCTCACTTATTGACGGAAGACAGGCGACGTGTCCTCAGACCAAACCACATATCGCGGACGCCTAGCCCCATCGCCCACCGGCCATCTCCACCTCGGCCATGCGCGGACTTTTTGGACTGCACAACTACGCGCCATCTCTCAGAGCGGCACATTGATTCTTCGCAACGAAGACCTTGACCACCAACGTTGCAAACAAGAATTCGCATCCGCAATGTTCGACGACTTGAAATGGTTCGGATTTGACTGGCAGGAAGGCCCGGACTGTGGAGGACGATTCGCGCCCTATAACCAGAGCGAACGCATGAGTTACTATCGCGCTGCGCTCGATCAACTCCGCGCCTGCGGAATCATTTACCCCTGCACCTGCTCACGCAAAGACATCGCCACCGCCTCGCGTGCTCCGCACAGAGAAGACGATGACGAACCGATCTACGCAGGAACGTGCCGACCAAAGCAGAGCCGCGAGTCAAAGGTTGAAGGTTGCAACTTAAGCAATCGCGCGGAGGACCCTGTATCCTTCAACCTCCAAGCGTCCACTCGCTTCTCTTGGCGCTTCCGTGTTCCCGATGGCGAAACCATCTCCTTCACCGATAACAATCTTGGCCCACAATCGTTCGTCGCCGGAAAAGACATCGGGGATTTCGTGATCTGGCGGCACGACGATGTTCCCGCCTACCAACTCGCCTGCGTAGTGGACGACGCTGCCATGCAGATCAGCGAAGTGGTTCGCGGTGAGGATTTGCTCGCTAGCACCGCGCGGCAAATACTGCTATATAGCGCGCTCGACTTGCCTGTGCCAGAATATTTCCATTGTCCACTGATGACTGACGATGCGGGCGTCCGCCTCGCCAAACGTCACGAAGCTCTCAGCCTCCGCAAACTTCGCAAGCAAGGTAAAACACCCGAAGTTCTTCGCTGCAAGTGGTGAAACCAACTCCGTTGCCTTGCACGCACCCGGTTGTGTAGCCTCTCCGCAGATGAAGACAAAAGTCCCGGATCAATTGGCCGCCGAAGTGCCGCAAACTAAGTGGGGCAAAACGCTCCTCGCCACGCCAGTCATTATGACGGTCATCGCGACGTTGCTCGCTGGCCTGGCGTCCAGCGAAATGACACGCGCTCAGTACGACCGCGCTCTCGGCGCACAACTACAATCCAAAGCGGGAGACCAATGGGCTTACTTCCAGGCAAAGAAACTTCGAGGCGCCATGCAAAAGAATTCCTACGACCTCCTCCACGCCACCGCTGAAATCCGGGCGATAGACAATCCAGCGCTTAAAAAAATTCCGACATCCGCCACCACCAGCATGGATTCCAAAGTCGCCGCTGCGCTTGAAGCCATTGAACTCCAAAAGTCCGAAGCCGAGATCACCGCCATATTGAAACCCGTGGACGACAAGTCGCTCGCAGCCGCATTGCAATCGGCAAAGGATAACTCCATCGCGTTCGATACCCTCACCGCGCCAGCCAGCCAAGCGCTCGATCAATTGGAGAAAGCCCTGCCCGCAAGCGATAAAGCCGCCGCACGCGATCTCACCGCCGCAAAGATGCGTTACAACGCTATGCGCTATGAAGCCGAGGCGCGGCTCAATCAAACCATCGCAGGTTTCTACGAGTTGCAAGTTCGCAAGGCTAACATCTCTGCCGAACGACACCACAAACGCAGCGGAAAATTTTTCTTCGGAATGCTCGCCGCCCAAGCTGCAGTCATCGTTTCCACTTTTGCGATCGCCGCCCAGAAGCGAAGTTTCCTATGGTCCATCGCAGCCGTGGCTGGACTCGCTGCCATAGTCTTCGCAATTTATGTTTATCTGCGAGTGTGATCTTAGGCAATGGTGATAACGAAACCGGTAAGTGTCGCCCGATTCTCGTTATGAATCATGGACTTTCCCATAGCAACCCGCCACAATGATTGGGTTCCCGCTTTTGCGAGTTCGGGTCGAGGAATCATCTCTCACCACACAAGTTTTTATGAATAATGCACCACCAATTAGTCCTGCCATCAATGCGACTGTCACCCTAGTGACAGGCCAACTCTCGCCTGGTGAATCCGAGCAACAACGTTTCGCCCGCATCTTAGCACGCCCCGAATTCAAAACTTTGAAGGCTGTGTTCGATGGTCTTAACGTTGCGCCTTCCTTAATGCTTGCGGCCATCGTCACTACGAATTCCTACCAGATGTTTCTGGCAAAGGTGGGGTATCGAGTCGTCGTAGTACAACAAATCCACGAGAATGATTGCTACTTTCGCCTCGGACCAAAAGGTGGCATCCGCGCCGTGCTGCCCGTTCATGACACCGCCACCTACAGCACTATGGTCACGCTTGTAAACTATGATTCTACGGTGACTACCACGCTGAACGCTGTGGATTTCTACGACGACTTACTGGCTGAATTCAAGACCCGATTGATGAGCCGCTCCGGCAACAATATTTGATCCAAAGCGAGCCACTTACGCCCCGTCTCACCACGGGCGAGGAATTTTTGGACGCTTGCCGCGGACATCACGCGCGCCTGATGTCTGACGGATTGCCAGAAAGTTGTCGGTAGGCGGCGCGATGGATTTAGGAAGCTCTTTGGTTTCGCCCAAGGCTTCCTCGCTTGGCTGCGGTTCAAAGCCTTCAACGGATTCAACTGGCATCGTCGCGAGCACTTCCTGAATTACGCCTAGCAAATCTCCCCTACCCCGCTTCAACTCTGAAGAACAGTAAAACACCTCCGGCAATTTCTCGCACCACTCTGAGAGCCGTTCCTTGAATGCGCCGATGTTTGCCTGCACAACTTCAGGCTTGACCAGATCAGTCTTGGTGAAAACAAGCACGAACGCGACCTGGTGATTTGCAAGCCACTCCACAAATTCCAGATCAATCGGCTGCGGGGGAAGTCCGGCATCAATCAAAGCGAAGACGCAATGAAGATTTGGACGATTGCGAAGATAATCAAGCACCGCTGCGTTGAACTCCGCACGATCTTTCCGAGCCAGATGTGCGTGGCCGTATCCCGGCAGATCCACGAGCCGCCACGTTTTGCTCATCGTGAAAAAATTGATCAGCTTCGTGAACCCCGGCGTGGGTGACACGCGCGCCAGTTTTCCCTTGCCCGCCAGATAATTCAGCAGCGAAGACTTGCCCACGTTGGAGCGACCGATGAATGCGAACTCAGGCAACGACTCGTCCGGGCACGACGCCAAGTCCGGGGCGCTGCAATGAAAGATGGCAGATGAAATGTTCATGATGAAAACCTGACACCGAATCGTGCCAGATAAAACACGCCGCGCATACCGCCAAATTTTCTCCGGGAATTTCCTCTGGAAACCAAAAATCTGTTTTGGAATCATTCAGAACGAATTTCTAACTCGGCATGAGGCGAGAAGAGTTACAGAGCGCCTTGGGCGAAGTCCGGGCAGTGTATGCAGAACTGGCAAAGCGACCTTTGGACCGCTCCTGCCAGGCGCGCACCGAGTGTTGCCGGCTTCAACTCACCGGTCTGACGCCACACCTCACCAAAGGTGAAGCGATCCTCGCAGCCAAAGCGTTTCGCGCCACCGGACGCAAGACTCTGCCGGAATCCACAGACGGCGCGTGCCCACTGCTCAAACGCGATACGGGCCAATGCATGATCTACGGGGATCGCCCGTTCGGTTGTCGCACACACTTTTGTAACGCTGCCGGCGGCCCATATTCACGCAAGCAAGTCCTCGACTTGATCCACCGCTTGGAAGATGTAGACCAACGGCTCGGCGGTGACGGTCCGAGAAAAATCCAAGCTGCACTGGCCACCGCGATGCAAGATTTGTGATGAACGCTTTGAGCCATCAAGGCTTATGTCAGAAATCACCATTGTGGCCAAGACCTTGGAGCGCTGCCGCAACTGATGATGCCCACATATGTGCGGATTCGCGGCAAGTCTTTCAACCCATTCATACACGCGAGAAATAATCGATATTCAAAACGGCGTCTATGCAAAGCGGGAAGTGCCGCTATCATTATTGAAATTAAGCGAGGCATCACGCCTCCGACTCCAGTCATGAAATTATACCGAGCGGTAGGTTTGCTTTTAATCTTGTTGGGATTTGTGGCGGGTTGCGGAAAACCCGTTGCCAAGAACACCGCGGCGAGTATGCCAACGGTCTCTGTGGCTAATCCCATTCCGCGCATGGTCAATGAGTGGGATGAATTCAGTGGTCGCCTCGCCTCGCCCGAAACGGTGGAAGTGCGGGCCCGCGTCTCGGGCTATATCAATCACGTGCATTTCAAAGAAGGCAGCGAGGCGAAGCAAGGCGATCTATTGTTCACGATCGATCAGCGCCCGTATCAGGCCGTGGTAGATCGCGCCAAAGCTGAAGTCGCCGCCGCCCGCGCCCGCACCGAACTTGCGCAAGGCGAAGCCAAGCGCGCCGAAGGACTCGTCGCGAACAAAGCCATCTCGACCGATTTGTTTGAGACGCGTATGAAGGCCGCCACCGAAGCGAACGCCGTAGTGCGTTCGGCGGAAGCGGCATTGACGGCTGCGGAACTTGATCTGGAATTTACGGAAGTGCGCGCACCGATCTCTGGCCGCATCAGCAACGCGCGAGTTACCGCCGGCAATCTCGTCACCGGCGGCAACACCGCTGGCGCGACGTTGTTGACCACGATCGTCTCGCTCGACCCGATCTATTGTTACATTGATGCGGACGAAGCGTCGGTTTTGAAATACCGCCAGATGTATCGCGAGGGCGTGCGGAAGATTCCCTTGATTGAGCCGATTGCCGCGGAAATGGGACTCGGCAACGAAACCGGTTTTCCGCACAAAGGCCAGATTGATTTCGTCGACAACCAACTCAATCCCGCCACCGGCACGATCCGCGCCCGGGCGGTATTTCCCAATGCGGACAAACTGATGTCGCCGGGATTTTTCGCGCGCATCCGCATTCCTGGTCCGGGCGAATACAAAGCTATGCTGATTCGTGACAGCGCCATCTTGAGCGATCAGGGCAAGCCGTATGTTCTCACAGTGAATGAGACCAACGCCGTAGCATATCGTGCCGTGACGACTGGGCCGTTGCAGAACGGTTTGCGCATCATTCGTGATGGGCTCAAAGAGAACGACCGTGTTATCGTCGCCGGGTTGATGGCCGCGCGACTTGGCCTAACGGTCCAGCCGCAGCATGTCGAGATGAGCACAAACGTCGTGTCCAACGCCAGCACGAATTCCAACCGATGAACATCCCGCGCTTCTTCGTCGATCGCCCGATTTTCGCGGCTGTGCTGAGCATCGTCATAACGCTGCTGGGTGGACTCGCCTACTTCGGGCTGCCGATCTCGCAGTATCCCAACGTCATACCGCCCACAGTCATCGTGACAGCAGCCTATGCAGGCGCGGACGCGCAGACGTTAGCCGAAACCGTTTCCACGCCACTCGAACAGGAAATCAATGGTGTGGAAGGCATGCTCTACATGTCGTCGTCGAGCACCAGCGATGGCAAAGTGCAGATCACGATCACGTTTCAACTTGGCACGGACCTCGATGAAGCCCAGGTGCAGGTACAGAACCGCGTCAACACCGCCCTCCCACGCTTGCCGGAAGACGTGCGGCGCGTCGGCGTCACTGCGCGTAAACAATCACCCGACCTGACGCTGGCGGTGCAATTTTTCAGCCCAGATGGCTCGCGCGATGTTTCCTATCTCGCCAACTTTGTGACGTTGCAAGTGCGCGACCGGATCGCCCGCATCAAAGGTGTGGCCGACGCGAACTCGCTCGGCGGCCAGGATTTCACGATGCGCATCTGGCTCGACCCGGAAAAACTTTCCGCGCGCAATCTCACCGCCGGTGACGTGACGAGGGCTTTACGGGAGCAGAATCTGCAGATCGCCGCCGGCTCGCTCGGTCAACCTCCGACGCCGAAGGGTACTGACTTTCAATATACGCTGGTGGCTCAAGGCCGCTTGCTTTCGGTAGAACAGTTTGGCGAAGTCGTGGTGAAGACCGGTCGCGACGGTGAGGTCACGCGCGTGCGCGATGTCGCCCGGGTGGAGCTCGGCGCGCGCGATTACTCGACGAAGACCTACATGGACGGTTACAACGCCGTTTCGCTCCGCGTGTTTCAACTTCCTGGCAGCAACGCTTTGGACACAGCGGACGACATCTATCTAATGATGCGGGAAATGAAGAAAACTTTCCCACCCGGCTTGGACTACCGCATGAACTACGACCCGACGCAATTCATACGTTCGTCGGTCGAGGCGGTACTTCATACCTTGATCGAAGCAATTCTCCTCGTCGTGATCGTGGTCGTAGTGTTCCTCCAAACGTGGCGCGCGTCGCTAATTCCGCTGCTGGCCGTGCCCGTGTCGCTCATAGGCACGCTTGCGGTGATGAAGATGTTTGGTTTCTCGCTGAACAATCTCTCGCTCTTCGGGCTCGTGCTCGCCATCGGGATCGTCGTGGATGACGCCATCGTCGTCGTGGAGAATGTTGAGCGGTTTATCGCGAAAGGTTTGAAGCCGCGTGAAGCCACCATTCAAGCGATGGCGGAAGTGACCGGTCCGGTCGTGGCCGTGGCTTTGGTGTTGTGCGCGGTGTTTGTGCCGACGGCATTCATCGGCGGCATCACCGGGAAATTCTACCAGCAGTTCGCGCTGACGATCGCCGTTTCAACGGTCATCTCGGCGTTCAACTCGCTCACGCTCAGTCCGGCGTTGTGCGCGCTTCTGTTACAGGAACACGGCGCACCGAAGGACAAGTTCTCCAATATTCTCGACGCGACGCTTGGTTGGTTCTTCCGTGGATTCAACCGCATCTTCCAGCGTGCGGGTGATGCTTATGCGGGCGTAGTGCGGCGAATGGTTCGCGCAGCAGTAGTAGTGCTCGTTGTTTATGCCGGGCTGGTCGGTTTGGGATTGTTTACGTTTGCCAAAGTGCCGACAGGCTTCATTCCCTCGCAAGACATGGGTTATCTCATCGTGGTGGTGCAGTTGCCTGACGCGTCTTCCTTCGAGCGCACGGATGCGGTGGTGAAGCATGTGGATGAAATCGCGCGCAAAATTCCCGGCATCGCACACACGTTCGCGATTTCTGGGTACTCCTCGGTTCTACAAGCGAATCAACCCAACGTCGGCGCGGCGTTTCTGGTTCTCGACAAGTTCGAGAATCGCAAAGACTCAAAGCTGCGCGGTGAAAAACTGCTGGCGACAATCCGCAAGGAATTGTCCGTCGTGCAGGAGGGTCGTGTGCTCGTGCTTCCGCCGCCGCCGTTGCGCGGTTTGGGTAATGCCGGCGGCTTCAAGATCCAAGTGCAGGACTTGAACAACGCCGGATTGGCCGCGCTCGAAAGTGCGACCAAGCGATTGCTTGAAGCCGCGCAGAAAGAGCCGGATTTGATTTCGCTGATCTCCGGTTTTCGCGCGAACGTGCCGCAGTTCCGTGTGGACATTGATCGCGTCAAGGCTAAGAGCATGGGTGTGAACATGGCCGACATCGGTGAGACGTTGCAGACGTATCTCGGCTCGGTGTATGTGAATGACTTCAATCTGTTCGGGCGCACTTGGCAAGTGTATGCACAGGCCGAGCCGGAATTCCGCGTCAATCCTGACAGCGTCGGGCAACTCAAGACGCGCAACAATCTCGGCGAGATGGTTCCGATTGGCGCGCTAGCCAAAGTGACAAAGATCGGCGGCGTGGATCGTTTGCAGCGCTACAACTTGTTTTACTCGGCGGACGTCACCGGCAGCACCGTGCCCGGCGTCAGTTCCGGGCAGATGATCAAGAAGGTGAATAAGCTCGCGGCGGACAATCTTCCGGAAGGATTCGCCATCGAGTGGACCGACCTGACGTTCCAACAGATTCTCGCGGGCGACAGCATCTATTTCATCTTCCCGCTGTGCGTCGTGTTTGTGTTTCTCATGTTGTCGGCACAATACGAAAGCTGGGGCCTGCCGTTCGCGGTAATCCTAATCGTGCCGATGTGTCTACTCAGCGCCATCGGCGGCGTCTGGCTGACTGGTCGCGACAACGACATTTTTACGCAGATCGGGCTAGTCGTGTTGGTCGGGTTATCGGCGAAGAACGCAATCCTCATCATCGAGTTCGCACGACAACGACAAGATGCGGGCATGGATCGTTTCGGGGCGGCGGTGGAGGCGTGTCGATTGCGATTGCGCCCGATCTTGATGACGAGCTTCGCTTTCATTTTGGGCGTGTTGCCGTTGGTGTTAGCAACCGGCGCAGGCGCGGAGATGCGGCGCGCTTTAGGCACAGCAGTTTTTTACGGGATGTTGGGCGTGACGTTCTTCGGCCTGCTGTTCACGCCGGTGTTTTACATCGCCGTGCGCGGCGTGTCCGAGCGCTTTCGCAAACCCAAAGCTGCTGCCGTCCAATCTCATCCAGCAGAAGAAAGCCATTAAATGAATCCGAAGCCGTTTTTCTCAACTTTGGCAGCACTCACGCTTCTGACTTTTGCTGGCTGCGCCGTCGGCCCAAGTTATCGGCAACCAAAGACACCCGAACCAGCCGCGTTCGGAAACGCTACTTCCACTACAAACGGCGAAATAGAAACGAATTGGTGGCGTGGATTCAACGACGAGACGCTGCAGCGTCTCATCTTGTTCGCCTCCACTAACAATCACGATTTGCGTCTCGCTCAAGCACGCTTGCATGAAGCTCGCGCGTTGTGGACAGCAGCCCGGTTTGATTATGCGCCTGCGATTCGCAGTGACAATTACTACGAGAACCTGCAGACGAGCATCGCCACCCAGCCCAACAAGTCACGGCATGAGCGAAGCATGGAATTGTATCGCGTCGGATTTGATGCGACTTGGGAATTGGATTTGTGGGGAAGATCACGTCGGAGCGTCGAAGCAGCCCGGGCCACGGTTGAGTCCGTGGCAGCTTCGCGCGACGACGTTCTCGTCAGCGTGAGGGCGGAAGTCGCGGTGAATTATCTCGAACTTCGTGGGATTCAGGCGCTGCTCAGCGTCGCGCGCCGCAATGCCACCAATCAGTCCGACATCGTGAAGCTTGCCGAAGCTTTGCGAGATGGTGGGCAGGGCACCCAACTGGACGTCGCGCGAGCACGCTCCTTGATGAACACAACGCTCGCGACCGTTCCGCCACTTGAAACGGCGCAAGAAAAAGCCATCCATCGGCTCTCCGTTCTGTGCGGACAACAACCGACGGCCCTGCGTGGAGAATTAATTTCGCCAAAACCGCTCCCGGTACGCGGGACTGATTTTGCGATTGGAAATCCAACCGAACTTCTGCGCCGTCGCCCTGATGTACGCGCTGCTGAGCGTTCCCTAGCAGCATCGACCGCGAACATCGGCGTGGAAGTCGGCAATCTGTTTCCGGCAATGACCTTTGTAGGGAGCATAGGACTCCAGGCAAATCATCCTGGCGATCTCGGCAAAGCCGGCACGACGGCGTGGGGCTTTGGTCCACATTTAACTTGGGCTGCATTTGATCTTGGACGCGTGCGGCAGCAGATTCGTGCGGCGAATGCGCGGGCGGAGGGCAGCCTGACCATTTACGAAAAAACCGTCCTGCTCGCGCTTGAAGAAACAGAGAACAGCCTTGTGACGTTCGGCCACGAGCGGCAACGATTGGGTTATCTTCGCGAAGCTGAGCGCGCCGCTGCTGAAGCGGTGGAACTCGCGCGGCAGCGTTATCGCGATGGTGTGGCAGATTTCCTGAGCGTATTGGATGCCGAGCGAACGCTGCTGGATCTTCAGGAGCAACTTGTACAAAGCGAAACTCGCACGGCGACCAGTTTAGTAGCGGTTTACAAATCACTCGGCGGGGGCGTCACGGCGAAGTAATATGAATTTTCATTCACCCGCAATCGAGCTCGGGAAAAATCCATCGCTCCACAAATTACCTGCGAGCCAAAGCATCATAATTCTCTAGGCAGTCCGGGAGGCAAAAACTATCCTAACCGCCGCTATTTTCTCATGAAAGTCACGCTAAACTGGCTCAAACAATACGTTAATTTCAACTGGTCCGTCGAAGAGACGGTCGAACGTCTCACCATGCTCGGCCTCGAAGTCGAGGGCGTGCAGAAGATTTCAGGCGCGTTCGACGGCATCGTCGTGGCTCAAGTCATCACGCGCGACAAACATCCGGGTGCTGACAAGCTTTCGCTCTGTCGCGTTAACGACGGCATCGGCGAACGACAGATCGTTTGCGGCGCTCAAAACTTCAAGGCGGGCGACAAAGTCCCGCTCATCCTGCCCGGTGCGTCGTTGCCGCCGAAACCCGGCGAGAAAGAACCGTTCACCATCAAGGTCGGCAAGATTCGCGGCGTCGAATCACACGGGATGCTTTGCTCGCACGAAGAGTTGCTCTTGGATCCTGAAACCATCGGGCACAAGAAAGAGGACGGGCTGCTGATCCTACGCGAGGACGCGAAAGTCGGTCAACCGTTCGGCGAATATCTCGGACGCAGCGGCGGTGATGTGGTGTTTGATCTCGAAGTCACGCCAAATCGCCCTGATCTCAACAGCGTTATCGGCATCGCGCGGGAAATGGCGGCAGTGACAGGGAATCCGCTGCGAATTCCTGAAATTGGAGGCCAGAAGTCAGGGGTCAAAACAGAGAGCTTGGTTTCCGTCCGCGTTGAAGATGCAGAGCGTTGTCCTCGCTACACCGCTCGCGTCATCAAAGGTGTGAAGGTTGGGCCGAGCCCTGATTGGTTGAAGAATACTCTCGAGAAAGTCGGCATCCGCAGCATCAGCAACGTCGTGGACGTGACGAATTACGTAATGCTTGAAGTCGGCCAGCCGCTGCACGCGTTTGATTATCATCTCATCGCCAAAGGCGCAGATGGCAAGCCAACCATCGTTGTCCGCCGGGCTGTTGCTGGAGAAAAATTCAAGACACTCGACAATCAAGAGCGCACGTTGACAGGTGAAATGCTTTTGATCGCCGATGAAACCAAAGGCATAGCTCTCGCTGGTGTGATGGGCGGCGCGAATACCGAGATCAATGCGCAGACTGTGGATGTTTTGATCGAGAGCGCGTATTTCAATCCAACAAATATCCGCCGCACGAGCAAGCAACTTGGGCTACGAAGTGATGCAAGCTACCGCTATGAACGGGGTGCTGACGTGAATATCTGCGATTGGGCGAGTCAACGTGCATGCCAGTTGATTTTAGAAACTGCAGGCGGTCAATTTGCAGATGGCATAGTGGATATTTATCCCAAACCTGCCCAACTCAAGCAAGTGAACCTGCATTACTCGAAGACGAAAGACCTGCTGGGAATCGGCATCTCGCATGCGGATCAGGTTTCGTTCCTCGCCAAACTCGGCTTCGGCGTCGTCGAACAACAACCCGGCGAATGCACGTTCAGCGTCCCGACCTGGCGCGTGGATGTGAAGCGCGACACGGATTTGATCGAGGAGATTGAGCGGTTGAATGGATTGAACAACACGCCCGCCACACCGCCGCGCGGTGCGCTCGGCACGAACGCTTTTGATTCCGTCTATGACCAAATCTCCGAAGCGCGTCGTATCCTCGCGGGCCTCGGATTGAACGAGGCGCAGGGGCAGACGTTGATTGCGAAGTCAGAAGTCAGAAGTCAGCAGCCAGAAGAAATTGTAGCGCTGGCGAATCCGTTGAGCAGCGACATGGACGTGCTGCGACCAAGTCTGCTGCCGGGCTTGATGCACTCGTTGCGACACAACATCACGCGCAAGAATTATGACGTGGCATTGTTCGAGATCGGGCGTGTGTTCATCAAGAGCAACGGAGCGACCAAAGAAGAACGTCGCGTGGCCATCGCACTAACTGGCAGCCGCAATCCGCTTTTCTGGAGCGGCGAGGAGCGCGATGCGAAGTTTGACGTGTCCGACTTGAAAGGTTTCGCTGAGGAATTGCTGGAGCAGTTCGGCGTTCGCGGCGTTGCATTCACACGACGCGCGGAAAGCACTGCGTTGTTCATCGAGTCCGCAACAATTGCGCTCGGCGGAAAGCTTCCGCTTGGCGAGATCGGCCTGGTTTCTCCCGTGCTCGCGAAGAAATACGATCTGCGCGACGCCGTGTTGCTAGCTGAAATAAATCTCGATCAACTCATCGCGCGCCGGAACGCAGGCAAGTCGTTCAAATCACTCCCGCAATTCCCCTCAAGCCGTCGCGACGTGGCAATGCTTGTGCCCGAAGCCGTGACGCACGAAGCCGTCTTGCAAACTGTGAAGCAGGCGAAGGCCGCGAATCTGGAAACCGTGGAACTCTTCGACGTGTTCCGTGGCAAGAACGTGCCGGACGGACAGAAGAGTCTGGCGTATGCCTTCACCTATCGCGCCCCAGACAAGACACTGACGGATGCGGATATTAACTCGGCTCACACGAAAGTCGTGGACGCGCTAAAGGGACAATTGCAGGCGACGATGAGGGAGTAGAACAATCAGGCTGCTCAATATTCCTGTTTGACCCGGAAGAACAGTTCAGGTTTAAACCAGAAACTGTTCGACGTAGCAACGTAGGGCGACGTAGTGCTGGTGGCGGTTTCCCAGTCCACTAGGTTTGTGGACCATTGGAGGTGATTTGTTCCTCCGGGATTACAAGTGCCAGCCACAAGGTAACCGCCAAATCCGTCCTTGCGGAGATGTACGCGTATTGCGCCGCACTCAGATTGCGGCAAAAGTCTGGTGATACAATTTGCTCCAGACATCAGGTTGCCAAAATTCCCTGCTGCCAGAATTTTGCCGTCGGATTGGAGTGCAATTGAAGAAATTCCCCTGTAAAACTCGGCGAAGTGAAAAGGAGATAAACCAATTCCCGGATCAAAGCATGGATCAACATGCCCATCCGAATCGAGTCGCACCAAAGATTGCCTCCTAGCCTCCGACTCTTTGAAAATTACCGCCGAGGATCATTTTGCCATCGGTTTGCAATGAGATCGCCATAACATAGCCAGGAGTTAAAGGTTCCGAGTTAAAGGTATCTATCGTAAAACTGGAGTCCCAAGCTAAACTGCTGGTCAGCTTTGCAAGCACCAATTTATTCGTTAAAAAACCATCGCGAAAAAATCCACCACCCATCAAAATACTGTTGTCAGACAGTGCGGCCATAGCATAGATGCCCGAGCCGTAGGGAGAGCCGTAGGCAAAAATCGTCTGTATCGGCGATGCGAACTCCGTATCGAGCACCCCATTTGTAGCTACTAGTGCCAGCGCAGAAGCGGAAAATCCGTTGACCTGATTAAATCCGCCACCTACCAAGATTGAACCATTCGTGCGTATGCAAATTGCCAAAATATACGATCCCAAAAAAACATTTGTTTGGATGAAAGAATTGTCCAGTTCACCTGTGGGAAGCAGCCGCTTGAGAAAAGAAAATGCTCCCGAAGGTGGAACCGTTCCAACTAACACCTTTTCATCCGACTGGCAGGCAAGGGTTAAAACCATCACGCCTTCAGGAACAGCGACACCTGCATCAAAGCTCATATCAACGGTACCATTGGTATGCAACCTTCCGATACGTTGTCGCAAGACTCCTTGGAGGTTAGTAAAGGCTCCACCGACCAAAATCTTCCCATCCGGCTGTTTGAGCATTCGATAGATTGCGCCATCCGTCCCTTGAGGAAATGTGGTGTCCAACCTTCCGTCAGCATTAAGTCGGGCAAGGTTTGTGCATGGCTGACCCGATATCTCTGTAAATGAACCTCCGACAATTACCTTTCCATCGTCTTGTGGAACGATGCCATAAACCGTCCCGTTTGCTCCTGACCCTATATTGAAAGTCGGATCAAACAACGAGGCTTGGGAAAACGATGTTGTTGCCGAGATGGAAAAGAGTGCGGTCATCAGAGTGAAAACCCTTACAACCTTTTGGAGCCATTGCGTATGAGAGCGCATGGCGCGACTCTACCCACCCGCAGCATCCTGTCAAACCAACTTCTTCAGCCGCGAATCCTCGGCGAGTTTCTTGACCATGTCCTTTATCTTTTGTGCTTGGGATTTGTGCGCGAGCAAGACGGCATCGTCAGTCTGCACGAGGATTGAATCTCGCAGCCCCACGACGGCGATGGGCGTGCGACGATCCTTGCTACGCGCGTCATAGATGATGTTGCGCGCGGCGTCCACATGGATGAAATCAGCGACAGCGCAATTACCCTCAGCGTCGGCTTTGATGTGGCGAGCGAGCGCGGGCCACGCCCCAAGATCGTCCCACGCGAATGCGCCGTCCGCGCAAATGACATTTTGCGCGTGTTCCATCAGCGCGAAATCAATCGAGATTTTTTTGATGGCGGGATATTCCTTCGCGAGAACTTTGGCGAGCTTCGGGCCGTTGGTGGCGACCTTGAACCAGCGCTGACACGCGGCGAACATCTCAGGCTGATGCTTCTCCAAGCCGTTGGTGACGGTGATGAAACTCCACACGAACATCCCGGCGTTCCAGCGATACTGCCCGCTGTTCACGTATCCAAGCGCCGTCTCGAAGTTCGGTTTCTCGACGAACTGTTCGGCTTTGAAGAATATAGTCTTGGTCTTCTTTGCGCCAGGCGGCGTGGGCAATTCAACTCCTGTGCGGATGTAGCCATAACCCGTGGCAGGCTCGGTGGGCTTGATGCCTATGGTGACGATGGCCTGTCCTTTCGCCGCGACATCAAATGCATCGCTCAAGACTTGTTGAAACTTCTTCTCCTCAGGAATGACATGATCCGCAGGCAACACCGCCATGACGCCCGTCGTCGAACGCGCGCCGACGAGTGCCGCGCCCAACGTGACGGCGGCGCAGGTGTCGCGACCCACAGGTTCTGCGACGACATTTTCCTTGGGCAACTTGGGCAACTGTTTCCGCACCTCAGCCGCCTGCGCTTCGTTGGTGATGATGAAGATGTTCTTGAGCGGCACGAGCGGCAGCACGCGCGCGACGGCTTCTTGCAAAAACGATTTGTCGCCAAGCAGCTTGATGAGTTGTTTGGGCGTCTTCTCGCGGCTCACCGGCCAGAAACGCTCGCCGCGTCCCCCGGCCATGATAATGACGAAACGGTCTTTGATGACGGTCTTTGCTTTCATATAGAACTCAGATTGATTTCACCGCATCCGCCATGGCTTTCACGAATGCACCCAGCTTAGACACGAGTTCCGGAGATTTTCCATTTGCGGCAATCTGATTCACAATTGCACTTCCGACAACGCAACCATCCGCCTCCTTCGCCACGGCTTTCGCTTGCTCGGGATTTGAGACGCCAAAGCCGACGGCTATAGGGAGCGACGTATGTGCGCGAATCTTGGCGATTTGAGATTCGAGGTTGGAAGCAACACTGCTTTGCATCCCGGTCACGCCTTCGCGCGAGATGTAGTAGATGAAACCCGCAGCGCGCTTCACGATCTTTTCCATGCGCGCTTCGGGAGTGGTTGGCGCGACAAGGTAGATGTTGCACAAACCCGCCTTGGCCATCTGCGCTTCGTAGTTGTCCGATTCCTCCGGCGGCAGATCGAGCACGAGCAAACCGTCCACGCCCGCCTTGGC
>Ga0114967_10001908_pt1 | contig 17521 bp, 7 predicted proteins | sample M_130628_MF_Meta_FD_92639 | JGI IMG/M metagenome (GOLD analysis project Ga0114967, IMG submission 92639) | Freshwater microbial communities from Lake Montjoie, Canada to study carbon cycling - M_130628_MF_MetaG | ecosystem: Environmental > Aquatic > Freshwater > Lake | place: Lake Montjoie... | reverse complement strand
TTCAACGCTCTCAAAGCAGCCTGCGCGTCGTCGCTTGTTGGCGAGACCATGTAGGCTTCTGCGCCATGACCGGACTTGATCTCCATCTCGACGGTGTCAGGGCAATTCTTTTTCAGAAACGCCTGAATATGTTTGATAACTTTGGCGGGTTGTTGGCCGGGCACAAGGCGAGAGGTAATTTTGGCTCGCGCCCATGACGGAACGATTGTTTTGCTGCCGTCGCCTTGATAGCCGCTGGTGAGGCCGTTGATCTCGAACGTGGGGCGCGCGGACCGTTGCTCGTCGGGCGTGAAGCCGCGTTCGCCGTGGAGTTCGGGCACGCCAAGAAATTTGCGGTAGGCGTTTCGGTTAAACGGAACGCGCCCCATCTGCTTGCGCTCGTATTTCGTTAGCGGCACAACGCCGTCATAAAAGTGCGGGATGACGATGCGACCTTTGGCATCGTGAACCTTGGCGAGCAATCGCGATAACGCCATTGCCGGATTTTCCACCGAGCCGCCGAAGATGCCGGAGTGCAGATCGCGCGACGGGCCGCGCAGGATGATCTCAAACGCCGCAATACCGCGCAGCGCGTAGGTGAGCGCGGGATTTTTCTGGCTGGGGATGCCTGTGTCTGAGATCACCACGGCATCGCACGCGAGTTCTGCGCGATGTTTCTGAAGGAAGCCCGCGAGACTTTTGCTGCCGACTTCTTCTTCGCCTTCAATGACGAAGGTCAGATCGCACGGGAGCGCTGTTCCTGTCTTGAGATAGGCCTCCACGGCTTTTAAGTGCGCGAGGTTCTGGCCTTTGTTGTCGCTTGCGCCGCGCGCGAACAATGAGCGTCCGCGAATCGTGGGTTGGAACGGCGGCGTCTTCCACAAATCAAACGGCTCTGGCGGCTGCACATCGTAATGGCCATAGACCATGAAGTGTCTGCGCTTGGCTGAAGATTTCTTTCGGGGAGTTTTGGCGATGACGATGGGATTACCGTCGGTGGGGCGCGCTTCAGCTTGCAGGCCGATGTCGCGACAATGCTTCACAAGCCAGTCGGCGCAGGACTGCATGTCCGGGCGATGCTGCGGCTGCGCGGAGACGCTGCGGAAGCGGACGTAGGTACAAAGTTCATCTACGAATCGCGATTGATTGCTCGAAAGGTATTTTAGAACAGAATCCATCTGCGGAAGTATTCGGAAAGTCCGGAGAAAGCCAAGCTGGATTGCGTGCGCTTTATCAGTGCCGTGGGACAAAAACCGTCCTACCCCTGAAAATAAAATTCTTTGTTCTTTTGCCTCGCGGCGTCCTTGTGATTAAAAACATCAGTGTGCAAACGCGATTTCTGCTCGGACCCGCTGGCAGCGGCAAGACCTTCCGCTGCCTTGCGGAGGTCCGCCGTGAACTGATCGCGTCTCCGGACGGCCCGCCTCTGCTTTTGCTCGCGCCCAAACAGGCCACTGCCCAGCTCGAACGTCAGTTGCTGGGCGGTCCGCAACTCCAGGGTTACACGCGGCTGCACATCCTGTCCTTCGAGCGGCTCGCGGAGTTCGTTTTGGAAAACCTCCAGGTTCACGCGCCGGAATCGCTCGCCGAGGAGGGGCGCGTCATGGTTCTGCGGGCGCTGATTCTCCGGCATGAGAAAGAGTTGAAATTGTTTCGTCGCAGTGCGAGGCGGCCTGGCTTCGCCTCGCAATTGAGTCAGTTGTTACGCGAGTTGCAGCAACATCGCTTAACGCCTGATAAACTCCGCGTGTTTGCCGCCAAGTCTGATCTTCCTGCTGATCTTCAAACCAAGCTTCACGATCTTGCGCTGCTGGCCCAAGCGCACGCCGATTGGCTGGAGACAAATAATCTTCAGGACGACAACCGCCTGCTCGACACCGCCACCGCGGCGCTCTGTTCCAACCCTCGACAGCTTTTCGCCTGTCTCTGGCTGGATGGTTTCGCTGAGATGACGCCGCAGGAAATGGATTTGCTCGCCGCCGTGCTGCCGGGTTGCGGTCGCGCTACGCTCGCGTTCTGTCTTGATGCGTTATCTGTTGAGGCGGAAAACGCGCCGTCCTCGTGGCTTTCCATCTGGGGTGCGGTGGGGAGAACATATCGTCAATGTCGCGAACGCATCGCCGCGTTGCCCGGTTGTTACATCATCGTTGAACCAATCCTGCGTGATCCGAGTAAAAGTCGTTTCGCGAACGCAACTGAACTCGCGCATCTCGAATCAAGCTGGGCCCGACCCTCGGCTTTCGACTCTCGACCTTCGTCTCTCAGCTTGCACGCTTGTTCCAATCCCGAAACCGAAGCCAGCCTTGCCGCTCGCGAAATACTCCGCTTCGTCCGCGATGGCGTGCGCTTCCGCGACATCGCCGTGCTGGTTCGGCGGCTCGATGATTATCACAAACCGATTGAGCGCACGTTTCGCCGCTACGGAATCCCCATCTTCCTGGATCGCCGCGAAAACGTCTCACACCATCCGCTCGCCGAACTCACGCGCAGCGCTCTCCGCACAGTTGCCTACGAATGGCGGCATGAGGATTGGTTCAGCGCGTTGAAGTGCGGATTCGCGCCGGCGAGCGAAGAAATGATTGATCGTCTGGAGAACGAGGCTTTAGCTCGCGGTTGGCTCGGCGCAGCTTGGCGTGAACCTGTGCCCGTAAGCGACAAAGGGCACGACCCAGTGTTCGAACAACTGCGCGTTCAACTCACCGCGCCGTTCGCCCAACTCGCCACCACTTTTGCTGCGCAAAATCAAACGCCTAACGGCTTGCAACTTGCCGACGCAATTCGCGAACTCTGGCTCGCGCTCGATGTCGAAACCAGACTCCAATCATGGAGCGATCGTCCCGATCAGTCGGCAATCGCTAATCGGCAATCGGCAATTCACAACGCCGTCTTGCAACAGATGGATTCGTTGCTCGAAAACCTTGCGCTCGCATTTGCCAACGCGGCGCTTCCGTTGCGCGATTGGCTGCCCATCCTCGAAGCAGGCTTGAGCAATCTCAGCGTTGGCGTGATTCCGCCTGCGCTTGATCAAGTGCTCGTCGGTGCGATTGATCGCTCGCGCAATCCCGATCTCAAACTCACGCTGCTGCTTGGCTTCAACGAAGGCGTATTCCCCGTCGCGCCGTCCGCGCGCACGTTGCTCACCGAATCTGACCGCATCGAGCTCGCCAGCAATGGTGCAAATCTTGGATTGAATCTCCGCGAGCAACTCGCCCGCGAACGTTACTACGGCTACATCGCCTGCACCCGCTCCAGTGAGCGGCTCATTGTGAGCTATTCCGCACAGGATGAAAAAGGACGCGTCAAAAATCCTTCGCCGTTCGTCGCGCATCTCAAACGACTTTTCCCCGCGCTCGAGGAGGAATTGTTTTCAACCGATTCTGCGCCGGACGACGCTGAACACGTCTCCGAACTCCTCCCTGCGTTACTCCTTAAGAAACTTGCCGTCGAGGGATTGCCTCAGACCGTTCAGCCCATCCTCGACAAGTGGGCGAGTTGGGAATCGTTGCCTGGCCCGGAAACACTCTCGCTTTCACCCGCTGCCGCTGCTGCGTTGTTCGGAAAAGAAATCCCAACATCCGTCAGCGCTCTCGAAGCTTTTGCCGCGTGTCCGTTTCAATTCTTCGCCGGATACGGACTTGGCGCGGACGAGCGTCAACTTTTTGAAACGGACTCGCGCCAGACCGGAAGTTTCCAACACGAGATACTTGCCGAGTTTCATCGCGAGTTGAAACGTGAAGGAAAGCGCTGGCGCGACATCACGCCGCTGCAAGCCCGCGAACGCGTCGCGTTGATCGGTGAAAAGCTTTCGCCGGAGTTCGGCGGCGGGCTGTTTGCTGCCGATGGCAAAGCCCGATTTCTCGCGGACACCCTCGTGGTGCGATTGCAAGACGTGCTGGGCGTCCTCGTGGATTGGATGCGGCAATACGAGTTTGATCCTGCCGACGTTGAACTCGCGTTCGGCCTGCCGGAAAGTCCATTGCCCGCGTGGAAGATCGAGCTCACGGACGGACGTACGCTTGCGTTGCGCGGTAAGATTGATCGTGTGGATCTGTTCAAACACGCGGATGGCAGCGCGCAGGCAGTGGTGTTGGATTACAAATCCAGCGGCAAGCAACTTGATAAAACTTTTCTGGAACACGGGCTGCAACTTCAGTTGCTTTCCTACCTCGGCGTGCTGCGGCGCGTGGCGGGGTTAGAGAAACACTTTGACGTGAAAGAAATTTACCCGGCGGGAGTGTTCTTCATTCCGCTCCGTGGCAAACCTTCCTCTGGAGTGCGTGGCGACATTATCGCAACAACTACTGCCGATAGCGCGGCGTTCCAACATTCGGGCCGATTCGATGTGGCGGCGTTGCCGCAACTCGATAATCGCGGGGAGAAGAAAGGCACGCAGTTCAAATACAAATTCAACAAGGACGATTCGCTCGCCAAGACTGGCAATGAAGCTCTCCCCACGAACGATTTCACGGCGCTGCTCGACAAGATCGAGAGCGACTTGCGGCGTCATGGCGAAAGCATCTTCGCGGGAGAAGCCGCCGCGCGCCCGTTTCGCAAGAGCAAGCTTATCGCCTGCACCTACTGCGAATTCAAGACTGTGTGTCGTTTTGATTCGTGGGTGAATCCGTTCAACGTGCTGACAAAACCAGAAACCACCAAATGAGCGCACTCACCCCATCCCAACAAGCAGCGCTCAATGCAAAAGGCAACGTCCTCGTGATGGCGGGCGCGGGCACAGGCAAGACCAAGACACTCGTTGAACGTTGCTGCGCTTTGCTGGAAGGTGGTTGCGCGCTGGACGAACTCCTGATGGTCACGTTCACCGAAGCCGCCGCTGCGGAAATGCGCCATCGCATCCATCTCCGTCTCGCCAGTCGGCGCGATGAGCTGGCTGCCACTGACCCAAAAAAAGCCCAGCACCTCGATGAGCAACTCGCCTTGCTCGACACAGCGGACATCTCCACGATCCACGGCTTTTGCCTCAAGCTCATCCGCGAACATTTTCATCACGAGCGGTTGCAGCTTGATCCTGAGTTCTCCGTTTTTTCGGATGCGCAGATTCATCAGATCAAACACGAGACGCTTGATGCGTTGCTCGAATCGCATTACGAAGGAGACACCGATGACGCCAAAGCCTTCCGCGATTTTATCACCGTTCGCGCTCGCGGCGACGAGGATCGAGTGCGTGAACTCATCTGGCGATTGCATCGCTACTCGCAATCGCTTGCCGCACCGGAAGGTTGGGTGGAGGGGCAGCTTGCGAGCTTTAACGGGGCTGAACCCACGTTGTGGCGCTCATGGTTTGCGGAATCGTTTGCCGAATGTCGCGTCCGATGGGGGCAACGGTTCTCGTCGTTTTCGTTCTCAAAGAATGTCGAGCTCTGCCTTGCAGCGCTTGGCGCGTTGCCCGCTAAACCTGCGGTGGAACAAATCACCGAAGCTCTCGTGTCCATCGCGGAAGCGTTCAAAGCCAAATGGCCTCACGGTCACGCAGGCAAAGTGCGCGATGTCCTCGATGATTGCTTCTCTGAAGCGGAATTTCTCCACTCGCTCACCCCCACTGCCGATGGCGTTGATCCGCTGGCTCAAGATTGGGAATGGACGCGGCATCAGATGCTGACCCTGCTGGGATTGGTGCGCGACTTCAGCGCGGACTTTGCACGGGCCAAGCGCGAAGCCGCTGGCGTCGATTTTTCTGACCTCGAACAATTCGCTCTGCGACTGCTTTGGGATGCAAATACGGAATCGCCCACAACTATTGGGCTGCGTTGGCGCGCGCGTCTCACGCATGTTTTCGTGGACGAGTATCAGGACATCAACGCCGCGCAGGACACGATTCTCCGGGCCATCAGCCGCGATGGTGCGGATGCGAACCGCTTCCTCGTCGGCGATGTTAAGCAAAGCATCTATCGCTTCCGCCTCGCTGATCCAACGATCTTTCAAGCTTACAAACGAGCGTGGCAGACCAGCGAAGTCCCCTCACCCGGCCTAACTGCCACCCTCTCCCCTTCGGAAGGGGATAGGGACCGCGTGAGGGGCAACGCACCTGCGGATGCTTGCGTTAGTGCTGGTGGGGCGAGCGTCCTCGCGAGCCGGCTCGTTAGTAGCCCAGCCCCAGCTAGCCCAAATCAGACAATTGCTCTATCCGATAATTTCCGTAGTCGCGCCGCGTTGCTAGATTTCATCAATCCATTCTTCGCGTCACTGATGCGGGAAGAAATCGGTGGAGTGAGCTATGATGAGGCGGCAGAATTGAAGTTTGGCGTCCCGGAGAAGCGCGAGTCGTTGAGCCGAAAATTGGACGGTGAACCCTCTGTTGAACTTCATCTGCGCTTGAAAGATGGCAATGAAGAAGACGGTGAGGGCGAAGACAATCTTGGCGGGGGCGAGACCGCTGCAAACGAACTCCTCATTCTTGAAGCCACGGAGAAAGAGGCGCGGATGGTGGCGTTACGATTGCGCGAGTTGCTCGAAGAGAAATTCCAAGTGTGGGGTGGCGAATCGTTCCGTGATGTTGAGTGGAGTGACATGGTTGTGCTGTTGCGTTCGCCGTCGAACAAGGTAGAGAGCTTCGCCAAGGAGTTCAGTCGCGCGGGAGTTCCGTTGCACGCGGCGCGCGGAGGATTCTACGACACCACCGAAGTCAGCGATCTTCTGAGTCTGTTACAACTGCTGGACAATCCTCTCCAAGACGTTCCGCTTCTCGCGGTGCTGCGGTCACCGCTCGTGGGGTTGTCACTCGATGAGTTGGCAATCATCCACGCGGCGTTCCCTAAGGAGAAATTCTGGACGGCGACGAAGATGTTTTGTTTCAATCAAACAAATTTTAGTGATGCCGCTGCGGTCATCGCTCAGGCAACGCTGCCTAAGTTAAAATCTTTTCACGCGTCGTTTGAATCGTGGCGTAATCTCTCGCGGCTCGGTGCGATCTCGGATTGCTTGGAAACCGTGCTGACGGATTCGCACTACGAGGCGATGCTGCTCGCGATGCCGCGCGGTCAGGAGCGGCGCGTGAATGTGAATCGTCTGCTGAATCTCACACGCCAGTTTGATCCGCACCAGCGTCAGGGTTTGATGCGCTTTCTGGACTTTGTGAAGACGCAGCGCGACGCCGATGCGGAAGAGGAATCCGCACAGCCCGCCAGCACGAATGCTGTGCGCTTGATGAGCATCCACAAAAGCAAGGGGCTGGAGTTTCCAGTCGTCGCGCTGCCTGACTTGGCAAAGATGTTTAATTTTCAAGACCTCTCTGGCGACGTATTGCTGGACGCCGCGCTGGGTGTTTGTCCTCAGGTCGTGCCCCCGAAAAGCAATGGGCATTACGCGAGCCTGCCGCATTGGATTGCCAAGCGCCGTCAGCGTCGTGACTCGTTGGGTGAGGAGATGCGCTTGCTTTACGTCGCGCTCACGCGCGCTCGCGACCGCCTCGTTCTCTCCGCAACCACGACCACTAAAGTCATCGAGACGTGGCACGCTGGCAGAGATGGAGAACCGATCACGCCGGACAAACTGCTCGGGGCGAAATCGTACTTTGCGTGGTTGCAACTCTGGCTGCCGCGCGTCACGGCATTTGAGAACTGGAAGGGAGATCGCGCTGGAGCGAACCCGATCATGCGCTGGACGATCTATTCGGAGAACGACACGCGCCTGCTCTGCACGGCATCAGCAGAGGACGACGCTAAAACCAATCCGCCCGCCACCCTCTCTGCGGAAACCTCGGCGCGTCTCGCGTGGAATTATCCGATGACCTCTGCGACCAGTTTCGCTGCTAAGACTTCCGTTACAGCGCTGCGACGATTGGTCGCAGATGAGTCTAGCGATGAATCTGAGAAACGGTTTCAGCCGAAAGCCGCTCTGTTAAAACCCGCCCAGCAGAACTCCCGGCCCCGGGGGCAGCAACGTGAACAAGGAGAAAGCGATCACATACACGAAACCTCACTGCTCGACGGCGCTGCTGCGCCCGGGGACCGGCGCACACCGGGTAAGCGCGTTGAAACCAAGATCAAATTATCTGCCGCAGAGATCGGCACGGCGCATCACGCGTTTCTCCAACACGTCTTGCTGGACAGCGTAGGTGATGTCGAATCACTCGCGTGCGAAATCGAACGGCTCGTCGTCGAACGCGTGTTGTCGCGGGCTGAGGCCGATGTGTTGGACATGAATTCACTCGTACAGTTCTGGTCGTCCTCGGTCGGGCAGGAGATACGTTCGCAAGCAGCTTATGTCCGTCGCGAGTTGCCGTTCACCATGCGGATGGAAGTGGGCGAGATGAATCGGTTGTTGAAAGTGGAGTCGGCTGAATATCGCGGTGGCGCGGGAGATTTCGTTGTGGTGCAAGGGGTAGCAGACCTCGTGGTGGTTTTGATGGACGAGTTGTGGCTGCTGGACTTCAAGACGGACGACGTGCGAGCGGATAAGTTGGTCGACAAGTTAAAGCAGTACGAGCCGCAGTTGCGGATTTACGCTGAAGCGTTGGAACGAATCCACAAAAAGCCTGTCACCAAATGTTGGCTGCATTTCTTGCGTGCGCAGAAGACGGTGGAGTTGTGAGTCGGACAATTTTGTTGAACCGCGAATCATGCGAACTACTCGAATGGGAAGTTTTCGGAACGCATTGCACTAATTATTGCGAAAGGGATTTCCGAATTCGTGTTAATCTATGAAATTCGTGTCTGTCTCGTTTCGCGTGGTTGGAGTATTTCGCGGTTTCAAATGTTGTGGCGATATCCGTCATCAATCTAGTTCGAATCGGTAGAAGTAAAAGCCGCCTTTGGTCGCAGTCGCGTTTGAGTAGGTCATTTTTCCAATCACGCTCGCGATGTTGTCTCCCAGCCCTGCTAACCGGGACTTCCTTATCGGGATACAGGGGCAATATCTTTTACTCATAGAATTTCTATAAACCCAGATCCGCCATTGATTCGGCTCTAACAATGACTGCAAACTCCACTTATGAAAATCGGAGTCATCGGATTGGGGATCATCGGCGGCATCTACGCGCGAAATTACGACGCCTCCGGAGTTCTTGCTGGAACTTGGAATCGTACGCCGCAACCTTCAGCACCTCACTGGTGCGAGACGCCAGAAGCCGTGGCTGCAGGCGCAGAGGTGGTTCAGATCGTCGTGTCAGACCCGCCAGCGGTGGAGTCTGTGCTTTTGCGGATCGCGCCTGCGCTTAGTGCTGGGAAAATCGTGGTGCAGTCTAGCACGATAGATCCGGCTAGTAGCAAACGATTTGCGGCAATGGTTGCAGAGCGTGGCGCCCATTATCTCGAAGCTCCGTTCACCGGTAGTAAACCTGCGGCGGAAGCAAGGAGGACTGTCTTTTATCTCGGCGGCGATGTGGCAGTAATCGCGCAAGTCGAGCCGATCCTATCTCTTATCTCCGAATATCGACTCGTGATCGGCACGACAGAGCAGGCGGCGGCACTCAAGTTGGCGATGAATTTGAATATCGCGGTGCAGTTTCAGGGATTGTGCGAGGCCCTCACTTTGGCGCGAAGGTCGGGCATTTCGGACGAGGTTTTTTTCTCCGTGTTCTCTACCAACATGGGTTTCTCACCGCTCGCAAAGCTCAAAGAACCCAAGTTGCGCAGCGGGGATTTCTCGCCCCAATTTTCTGTCAAACACATGTTGAAGGACATGTGTTTGGCGACAGGCATCAATGGGTGCGACGAGTTTCCAGGGCTTGCCACGTTACGCAAACGCCTTGTGGAAGCAGAGGCCAGAGGCTTTGGTGATGAGGATTACATCGCTCTGATCAAGTTGCTGCGTTGATGTTCAAGCCGCCAAACAAGTGTCTCCAGATTTCTTGGGTGAGCGATGATTCGCCCATACCAAAGGACAATGGAACATCTGGGTGAAAATTGGTTTACTTGCGCACAATGCGCTCAGAACCAATTTCACGAAGACGGAAGACCGATCACCGGAAACAACTCAATTTAATTTTGTTGGTGTTGTTTGTCGGCTGCGTTCTCGCATCCTTGGTAGGCTTCTTTGTTTTCATCCACGGCCAAAACTTGGCGAGTCCTCGGTGAACGCATTCAGGAGATCGCACCGCGCTTCCGCAACATCGCTTCCATTGCCCGGTCCATCAGCAAATCCGCCAGTGGCTTTGTGACTTCGTCGAGCTTCGCGCACGCAGCCTGAAGTTGTTTCAGATCCCCTGAACTGGTCGCTGGGTTCTCAGTGGCAAGCGCAGCCTCCACTAAAGTCAACACGACCTCGATCTCGGTCGAGTATTCGGCACCGAGTTCGCTCGCGGAACTAGCTACACCTTTGCGCGTGGCGGCCAGCAACGCGTCCGCCTTCAACTTGGCCTCTACCCAACGCCGCGTGGCCAGATCGTCGAACGCGTGTTCCACGCTTTCCTCCACCATTTTCGTCACCGCTGCGTCGTCTACGTCCACGGCGGATTTCATTTCAACGACCATCTCTTTTCCCGTGCGGGTGTCGCGTGCGAGCACATGCAGGATACCATTCGCATCAATCTCGAACTGCACGCCTACTCGCGGGATGCCGCGCGGCGCAGATTCAAATTCCAGCGTGAACCGCCCGAGACTCCAGTTGTCTTTCGCGCGTTCGCGTTCGCCCTGCAACACATGGATCAACATCGAACGCTGATGGTCCATCGCCGTGGTGAACATCTCGCCAGCCTTTACAGGAATGGTTGAGTTGCGGGGGATGATGACATTCATCAAGCCCCCGAAAGTCTCGATGCCGAGCGATAGCGGTGTCACGTCGAGCAGTAACACATTTTTAAAACCGCCGCTCAAAATCTCTGCCTGGATTGCAGCGCCGAGCGCGACCGCTTCATCTGGATTTTGTCCGGTGTTCAGCAACGGCCCGCTGGGCTTGTGATAATCTTCGCCCAGCCGGATGCCGCCGCGCTCTTCCTCGAACTCTGCGCAACCAAACCATTCGCTCACGAGCTGCCGTACCAATGGCATCCGCGTCTGGCCACCGACGAGAATGACTTGATCCAGATCGCGTGCGTCCAACTTGGCGTCCGCGAGCGCGCGGAGACAATGCGGCCGTGTCCTCAATATGGTTTCACCTGTGATCGATTCCAATTCGGCGCGCGTGAGCCTGTGACTGAAGCTGAACTCTGGCGTGAGAAACGGAAGTGAGACTTCAATTTCGGTCTCGGTGGAGAGTTTGACCTTGGCGACTTCAGCCGCTTCGCGGAGGCGTGCTGTAGATTGAGGATTGCGGATTTCGGATTTGGGACTTACCGACGCGATACGTTGCCACAAAAATTCAACCAGCACTCGATCCAAGTCATCCCCACCGAGTCGTGTGTTGCCATTAGTTGAAAGCACCTGAAACACGCCTTCATTCAATTCGAGGATGGATAGATCAAATGTTCCGCCCCCCAAGTCATACACAGCGATCTTCGACTTTTCCTTGAGCTTGTCTAAGCCATATGCGAGGGCCGCAGCCGTAGGTTCGTTGATGATCCGTTCGACGGTGAAGCCCGCAAGTTCACCAGCGCGTTTAGTGGCTTGGCGTTGCGCGTCGTTGAAGTAAGCGGGCACGGTGATGACCGCGCGCGTCACGGATTCGCCGAGCGCGACCTCGGCGTCGCGCTTTAACTTCTTCAAGACTTCGGCGGAAATGTCTTCCGCTGAAAACTCTTTTCCGAACATCGGAATCACCACCTCGCCGTGGCTGCCGGATGCGACCGGATATGAAACCTGTTTGTCCGCGTCAGAAATCTCTGCGCCCCGTCGACCGATGAATCGTTTCACCGAATAAACCGTTTGGGCGGGCTTCAAAACGCGCACGCGATTCGCCGCATTGCCCACGAAGGGGTTAGCATCGGCTGCAGCCCAATGCACCACCGATGGGGTGAGCCTGCGACCGTCGGCGTCCGCGATGACATACGGGATACCGCTGTCCACCGTGGCGACGAGCGAATTGGTTGTGCCAAGATCAATGCCGACGATTTTACTCATGTTGCGAGGCGAAGTTTAACCACGGATGTACAAGGATGGACACGGATAAATGGAAACACGAGCTACCATCTAACGCTGTTGTTCCGAAATCTCGGACTTGTTTCTTCTCATGCTCTCATGATCGCTAGGAAGCGCTCCGTTTCGAATGATGCCGCTTACATCTGCTCCACAACTTCAATGCCGAGGACTTCCAATCCTTGGTTCAGCACGCGCGCGGTGAGATCACAGAGTTGCAGTCGACTCGCTTTGAACTCGGCGGCTTCAGGTTTCAGCACGGGACAATTCTCGTAGAACGTGGTGAAGTGTCCGGCCAGTTCGTACAGATAGGTGCAGATGAAGTTGGGGCGGTAATCCTCCGCCGCCGCTTCCAGCACGAGGCCGAAGTTGAGCAGATGCTTCGCGAGCGCCAGTTCCTGCGGTTCACTCAAGCTGAGGGCTGAGGGCTGAGGGCTGACATCTCCTGCCTTTCGGAAAATGCTTTTGATCCGGGCGTAAGCGTATTGCAGATACGGCGCGGTGTTGCCGCTAAACGCGAGCATCTTGTCCCAATTGAAAATGTAATCGCTCTGGCGATTCGGCAGAAGGTCCGCGTATTTAACCGCACCCAAACCAATGACTCGGGCAATCTCGCGGCGTTGTGCTTCCGTCAACTCCGTGCTTTTTTCGGAAACAACTTGGAACGCTCGCTCCTCGGCTTCATTGAGCAGATCGCTTAGCTTCACCGTGTCGCCGCTGCGCGTCTTGAAGGGTTTGCCATCGTCGCCGAGAATTTTTCCAAAGCCGACGTGGACTAGCTTTACGCGCTGAGTGACGACCGGCTGCCAGCGACCGAACGTGAGGAACAGTTTTTTGAAATGACCGGATTGGCGGTCGTCCACCACATAAACAATCTCGTGAGGCGACCACGTCTTGATGCGGTAATCCACCGTGGCGAGATCGGTGGTCATGTAATTGAAACCGCCGTCGCTCTTAAGAACGAGCGCCGGATCAGCCACCCACTCGCCGTCGCGATTGACTAGGAACGGGTCTTCCTTGGGTGGCATCGAGCCGTCGCTGAAGACGCCGACCGCGCCTTCGCTCTCTCGCGCGATGCCGCGTGAGAGCAGGTCGGCGACGACTCCGCCGAGCTGCGGGTTGTAAAAACTTTCACCGAGCGCGTGGTCAAACTTCGCGCCGAGCCTCCCGTAAATCGTGTCGAACTGAACTTGCGAGAGACGGATCATTTCTTGCCAGATGGACATGTTCTCCAGGTCGCCAGCCTGAAGTTTGACCAGCTCTTCCTTGGCTTCTTCGAGCCGGGAAGGGGTGGCATCGCACTCTGCGTTGATGATTTTGTAGAGGCGCTCGAGTTCAGCGATGGCATCGCGTTCAAGCGCTGGACGATCTAGGATTTGTTTCCAGCCGAGCAACAACTTACCGAACTGCGTGCCCCAGTCGCCAATGTGATTGTCTGAGACGACCTGATGGCCCAGCAATCGTAGGATGCGTTGGATCGAATCGCCAATGCCGGTGGAGCGGATGTGGCCGACGTGCATCGGTTTAGCGACGTTGGGCGAACTGAAATCCACGACGAAGGTTCGCGGTTGTGATGTTTTCCCGAAGAATAAATGCTCGCCGCGAGCGGCGGATTGCAGCGTCGCGTTCAGCACTTCAGGCTTAAGCCGGAAATTCAGGAATCCTGCGCCTGCAATCTCAACTTTCTCGCACAACTCGGACACTTCAAGTTTGGAGACGACATCGGTAGCGAGTTGGCGAGGATTCATCTTGCGCGCCTTGGCCACGGACATGAGCGCGTTGGATTGGTAATCGCCGAACGTGGGATCGCAGGGACGGACGAGAACTGCGGATACATCAGCGCCTGGCAAGACTGCGCGGACGGCTTGCTGGAGGAAGGACTCTATTTGTTTATGCGGCAACACGGGGATCATTTAACCACGGCTTGCGGCTCTGAAGCAAAGCGAAAGCGGAATGGATACAAAAAGACGAAGGGTAGATTAAGGCGACCTGCACGGATTTAGTAAGCCGGCCACTAAACACATAAGGAAAGAGTGAGCCGAGAAATCAAATAAAATTTAGTCTTTTGTAAATAGGGCTTATCTCTCTGCAGGGGAGAGTTAGTCGCACTGCATCTTCTCGTGAGAGTTGAGATGAAATCAATTTATTCCTTGGCAACGCCATGAATTAAAAACGACACTGACGTGGTTGTAATCCTCTCTCTTCGCTCTTTGCCGGGGTTCGACCGGACAACTTTATAAGCTGGCAAGATTCTGCATCTTAGCCTCTGCAACGGCGCATTGCCGCAATGATTGCTACGCCAATTGACATCATGGCTACACCTCCGGGTTCGGGAACAACTTGATTCGGGTTTTGGAATAGAAAATTAACTGCGGTGGGTGAAAGAGCTTCATTGTAGATTTGAACCTCGTCAATTAATCCGGTGTAGCGTCCCTCAGGAATAACGCCTGTGCCACCAATCAAAAAAGGAGACGAATTGGCAAGAAAAACCTGACTTGCTCTGGTGCTCTCGGCTGGTGTGCCATCAACATAAATGGATTTATTTCCGCCTGCTTGATAAACTGCGATGATTTGATGCCACGCACCATCATTAACACTAGTGCTTGATACCGGCGCACCCGCTATCGTTCCTTCGTAAAAAATTGCTTTGTTGACTTGCCCGCCACCCCCCGTTGCATTCACGGCTATGAAATAGCCGTTGTTAGAGAATGTTTGATGTTTGCCAAGTATTACGGTGTCAGGCGAAGTGTCTCCTGCATTCATTTTCATCCAAGCTACGACCGAAAAATTTCCTAATGTTAAACCTAGCACGTTGCCCATGTTGACAAAACCATTGGCAGCTCTATCAAGACTGATGGCGTTTCCAGAAATACCGCCGGATACAAAAGCTGAACCGTTGGGGGAAAGAGTCCCGCTATATGAGCCAACACCGTCGTTTGCCACCGTACCACTTGACTCGTTGAAGTTCCAGTGTGCAAGCACTGCTGCTTGGCCTGCGATGGATGCAGTGGTCAAAGAAATCAGCGCCGCTAATATCTGCAGTCGTGATTTCAACACTTGGGTCGGGTTTGTATGAGTAAATTGCATAAAGGCGGGTGTTTTCATTTGCTACTCTGTTTGGTTGCGTTGTTAGGTTTCTTCTGGCGGGTGATTCATGGGGCAATCTCTCGCATCAACTACCGTCCGTCAGATCACCTTCTCTGTTCAATAGGTATTCCGCCATTTAAATTTTAGCAACGCTAGAATTACAGTGCCTTGAGGGGGCATGCGTTAGTCCTAAGTATTTGCACTAACACCTCGAGTCGACAGGGAGTATCTCGCAACGATTTTTAGATGCGGATATAAAGCAAACGAGAAGCCGGGCAGGGGACTACTTCTTCCCCTGATTTTTGAGGGAGCGCAACATCGCTTCGGCGTCGGGAGCTTGTTCGAGAGCCTGACGAAATTGGGCTTTGTGAAGAATCTTGGCGATGTTGGCGAGCGTGTGGACATGTTTCTGGAATTGACCTTGAGGAACGAGGGAAAGCATGACGAGATTTACCGTCTGGTTATCGAGCGCGTCGAAGTTGATCCCCCTCTTCGACCGACCGAGCGCACCGAAGACTTCGGGAATCAGATCGGTGGAGGCGTGCATTGGTGCGGTGCGGCATAATCCTATCCTTAAAGAGGGTTATATGCGCTTACGCGCCGCAGGTAAGTAACTTCAAGCCGCCATTAGAACCTGTATGCGCAAGTTCGTCATCCTAATAAAACGACCCTTAAAAATTGCGATTTTCAACTAGCCAATAAATACCTTTGAATTTTTTCGGCCGACGAAGATCAGTTGGAGATCGTGAGAATTGCCTGCGGGTAATGGTCGTTCTGGTGAACAGCGACAACGAACTAGTTCCGGTTGTTCTTGTTCATCGCCTCTGTAAACCAATCCATTGGAGCGGGTTTTGCCGGTTGCGCGGGACGGTTGAATCCACCGCCGCCCGCTGGGCGCGGCGCGCTGGGCGCGGTGCGTTGTCCGGTGGTGCTCGGGCCAATGGTCGGCGCAGCTTTCATCGAGAGAGCGATGCGCTTGCGCGGCAGGTCCACTTCTGTCACGGTCACGGTCACGCGCTGGGAGACCTTCACCACTTCCGACGGGTCTTTGATGAAGCGATCCGAAAGCTGGCTCACATGCACGAGCCCGTCCTGATGTACGCCGATGTCTACAAACGCTCCAAACGCCGTCACATTGGTCACGATGCCGGGCAATTTCATGCCGGGCTTGAGGTCTTCCATCTTCTCGATGCCGCTCTGGAATGAAAACACTTCAAACTGCTGGCGCGGATCACGGCCGGGCTTGGCGAGTTCGCCGAGGATATCATTCAACGTCGGCAAACCGACCGTTTCGGTGACGTATTTGGGCAACTGGATTTTCTGGCGCAATGCTGCGTCGCGCATCAGGTCTTTAACTGTGCAGTTCAAATCTTTGGCCATGCAATCCACCAGATCGTAGCGCTCGGGATGAACCGCGCTTGCGTCGAGGGGATGCTCGCCATCGCGGAGACGCAGGAAGCCAGCGGCCTGCTCAAACGCTTTCTCGCCAAGGCGTGAAACTTTCTTCAGCTCGGCACGTGACTTGAACGGACCGTTTTCATTGCGATAGGCGACGATATTCCCCGCGAGCACCGGGCCGAGGCCGGAAACGTAGCCGAGCAATTGTTTGCTGGCCGTGTTGAGTTCCACGCCTACGCCATTCACGCAACTGACGACCACGTCGTCCAGACTGCGCTTGAGCGCGGTTTGCTCAACGTCGTGTTGATATTGCCCAACGCCGATGGACTTCGGATCGAGCTTCACGAGTTCCGCGAGCGGGTCCATGAGGCGTCGCCCTATGGATACTGCCCCGCGCACGGTCACGTCGTGATTCGGGAATTCATCGCGGGCCACTTCAGATGCGGAATAGATAGACGCCCCGCTTTCGTTCACCATCACGATTGGCATGGTGAACTTGAGCGCTTTGATGAAAGTTTCTGTCTCGCGACCCGCCGTGCCGTTGCCGATAGCGATAGCTTCGATCTTATATTTCTTCACCAGACTCAACACGGCGGCGGCGGCTTCGCGCACTTCACCGGCGGACGAAGCGGTGGGATAAATGACGTCGTTGTGCAGCAACTTGCCTTGACGGTCGAGCACGACGGTTTTGCAGCCGGTGCGGAAGCCTGGATCGATGGCGAGGACGTTCTTGCTGCCGAGCGGCGAGGCTAGCAGGAGTTCGCGCAGGTTGTCCGCGAACACGCGGATGGCTTCAACGTCTGCACGTTTCTTCGTTTCCATGCGGAATTCGACTTCGATGGCTGGTCCGAGCAAGCGCTTATAACTATCCTGCACTGCGAGACGCACTTGTTCCGCCGCCTGATTGCGGGCTTTGACGAAGAGCGGTTCGAGTAATGGCAAGGCGGACTCTTCCAGTTGCGTGATACGCATAATCAGGAAGCCTTCGCTCTCGCCGCGACGGATCGCGAGCAAGCGATGGCTTGGAATCTTGGCGACGGGTTCACTCCAATCAAAGTAATCCTTGAACTTGGCCGCCTCCTCCTTTTTAT
>Ga0114967_10001903_pt1 | contig 17535 bp, 16 predicted proteins | sample M_130628_MF_Meta_FD_92639 | JGI IMG/M metagenome (GOLD analysis project Ga0114967, IMG submission 92639) | Freshwater microbial communities from Lake Montjoie, Canada to study carbon cycling - M_130628_MF_MetaG | ecosystem: Environmental > Aquatic > Freshwater > Lake | place: Lake Montjoie... | reverse complement strand
TCATGCTTATTCTATGGATTCAGAAGCGCAGTCCCGAAAAACTTAACCGAACCCTAGTGATCTGTTTTAATTCATTCGGTTGAAGCCGTCACAGGTTCTCCGTACAATCAGCTCATCATGACCAACGCCATTTCGACATGAGCAGTGCCCCCAAAATCTCGATCGTTACCCCTAGCTTTCGCAGCGGGAAGTGGCTGCCGCTCTGTATCGCGTCGGTGGCGGATCAAGGCGTGTCGCACGAACACATCGTTCAGGACGCAGGCTCGGATGATGGCACACTGGATTGGCTCGCGAAGGATTCCCGCATCACGGCGGTGGTTGAAAAAGATCGCGGCATGTACGACGCCGTGAACCGTGGTTATCGCAAATCCTCCTCCGAAATTCTCGCCTATCTGAACTGCGACGAACAATATCTACCCGGCGCGCTTCAGGCCGTTTTGAATTATTTCCAGAAACATCCTGAGATAGACATTTTATTCGGTGATTGCCTTGTGGTAGATGGCGATGGAAAATACATCTGCGAACGCCGCTCGCTGACGCCTCAATTGCTCCACACGTGGACTGCGAGCAATCTGGCGTTTCTCACCGCAGCCACATTCATCCGTCGCCGCGTTTTGGAGCAGCATCAACTTTGGTTTAACACAGAGTTTCGTGATGCTGGCGATCAGGATTGGGCGTTGAGGATTGTCAAAGCCGAGCTGAAGACCGCTGTATTGCCGAAATTGGTAAGCGTGTTCACAGAGACGGGTGTGAACATGAATCTCGGCACGAACGCCTCCCGCGAACGCAAAGCCTTCCACGCATCCGCACCAAGTTGGATGAGGCTGTTAGCACCGCTGGCCGTGGCGCATTTCCGACTCCGCCGCTGGCAGTCCGGGCATTATGAATGCAAGCCGCATGGGTATTGGATCTTCACCCAAGTGAGCCGCGAGCGACGCGTGGAGTTTCAAGTGGCGAATCCAACTTTCCGTTGGCTGCGTCCGCCTCCGACCACATGAGTCACCGTTGAGTTTGAAAACGTGCTTTACATTTTTCGATTCAAACGCAAATCTCGCGTCAACTTATGGACGTTTTCTGGAGTATTTTTGGCATGCCGATTGGCCTAACGCTTTGTTTCGGCCCCGCTCTCGTTGTTTGGTGGTTCACTAAAGACAGTGAGCCTGGTCCTGATGATTCAAAGCACTGAGGTAGGCTGTCGGCTATCCCCTTGGATGCGTTCGTTGCAACACCCTTCAGGTTGGTCACTTAAAAATATTATGAGCGAACCCGTCGTTGCCCAAAAATTCCCCACTGTTCAGACCGTCAAGCCCGGTAGCTATTATTGGTGTGCGTGCGGACGTTCCAAAGGTCAGCCGTTCTGTGATGGCTCGCATAAAGGCACAACCTTCTCACCCATAAAAGTAGACATCGCCGAGGAGAAAAAGGTGGCATGGTGTGGTTGCAAACATTCTAAGAGCGGTTGCTTTTGCGATGGCTCTCATAAGTCGCTCTGAGGGCGCATCTCTGAGTGGTTGAAGAGTTTTAAGCCAGCTCTGATTCTTCAATCTCCCTCGGTGCGGCGAATGTCGGGGTGCCATCAGCAGCTTCAGGATACTCGAACACTTTGCCCTCGTAGTTCCTGATCACCACTCGGTCATCGTTGCGACTCAAAACATATTCGGGACTCACTGGCACTTTGCCGCCGCCGCCCGGCGCATCGATTACGTAAGTCGGCACGCAATAGCCTGTTGTGTGACCACGCAAGGCTTCCATAATCTCCAAACCCTTGCGCACACTCGCACGTAAGTGCGCGGAGCCGGCGATGAGATCGCACTGGTAGAGGTAATAGGGCTTCACGCGGCACATAAGCAATTTTTGCATCTGCGCGCGCATGATCTCTACGTCGTCGTTCACATGCTTGAGCAGCACGCATTGGTTTCCGAGCGGGATTCCCGCATCTGAGAGTCGCCCCAACGCATCGCGAACCTCAACGGTTAGTTCGCGCGGGTGATTCGAGTGGATGCTGACGAACAGAGGGTGAAATTGTTTGAGCATCGCACACAACTCCGGCGTGATGCGTTGCGGAAGAAAGATTGGGATGCGCGTGCCGATACGGAGAAACTCCACATGCGGGATCGCACGCAAGCGGCTCAGTAGATATTCCAGTTTCTCATCGCTGAACAAGAGCGGGTCGCCGCCGCTCAACAGCACGTCGCGAATCTCCGGGTGTTGCTCGATGTAGGTGATCTGCTTGTCGAACTCGGGGTGAAAGTCATAACCCGTTGCGTTGCTCACTAGACGTGAGCGCGTGCAATATCGGCAATAGGAAGCGCACCGATCCGTCACAAGGAATAAAACACGATCCGGATAACGATGCACCAAGCCGGGCACGGGTGAATGTGAATCTTCGCCACACGGATCACTCATCTCCCATGCTGCCGTGTGGGTTTCCTCTAGTCGCGGTATCATCTGGCGACGTATCGGGCAAAGCTCGTCCGCCGGATCAATGAGGTTGAAAAAGTACGGCGTGATGGCGAGCGAGAGCTTCTGGCTGGCTAATTGCGTCCCAGCAAACTCCTCCGGCGTCAGCGTGGGCATCAACCGCTGGAGTTGCTCCAGCGTAGTGATGCGGTTCTTGAGCTGCCAACGCCAGTCGTTCCAGTCCTTATGGGAAATGTCGCGCCAGAAACCGCGTCCATGCGATTTGAATTCCTTGAGCGATTTGGCTCGAAGCGGGGACTCGTTCACGGTTTGCATCGTTTACACGCGGGACTATAAGTTCCCGCGTTCGTCTGTCAAGTTAGTCACTGCGGGCATTGGACGGCACTTGAATCACTACCATTTACACTGCTTTATGGATCAAGCCTTGTGTATGCGCTCCTTCTTCTCGTCGAGATCGGCTTGCAATGACTTCCGCTCTACGACGAGTTGCTTCTGGAGTTGTTCCAGTTTCTCAAAGTCTCCTGCCGCGGCAGCGCTGTTGATCTCGCCCTTCAACGCAATTTCGCGCTCAGCGAGTTTCGCTTTGTGTTTGGATTCCAGTCCGGCGATCAGTTTTTTCTGCGCTGCGGTGAGTTTGACAGTTGGTGCAGTTTTGTTCAACCGTTCCATTGCGAGTTCGTAGGAGGATTTCATGTTGGGTAATTTAGTTGGAGATTTGTCACTGCGCCTTTTTCTTCCACGGCATGTCGGGAAACTTCTCCGGCGGCTTCTGTGCCGGCACTGGAGCTATGGGCTTGGCCAACGCCAACTCGGGATCGCCCACAGGCGCGCTACCTGGAGTGGACTTGTCTTCCCGCCACGATGCGATGCGGGCCTGAAGGCCGTGATGCTCAGCGGTTTTCTTGTCGCCAGACTTCATGTAGAACAGCGAGAGATTCGTGTGGACGAGCTGTTCCTTGGGCTTGAGCTGCTCGGCCTTGTGACCTTGTACGATCGCGGCTGCGTAATCACCTTTCCGATAGAACGCCATGCCGAGCGCGAGTTGCGCGTCGAAATACGCAGGCTCAATCGCGAGGATGGCGTTCAGCCCGACAATGGCGTCATCAAAGTCGCCGTTGCTGAAAGCAAACATCGCGTCGTCGTATAGTTCTTGGAGATTTTCGACCACACTCCACGCTAACGAGCGCGACGACGCGACGCAAGGCGGGCGAAATACAATCCAAGCGCCTATTCCACCGAGACGATCCGCGCCTGTTGTTTCCGTCCCGCCAACAATAGCTGAGGACGATCTCCCTGTTTCTTCTCCATGAGTTGTGCTCCAAGTGGTGATTGCGGCGAGATGACGAGGACTTCCTTCTTGTCCTGCACCACTTCAGTGCCGCCCGCCCGCGGGCCGATGAAATAAAACGAAACCTCGCTGCCGGTCTCCAATTGCACGAGCGCGCCGATCCCGATGGCGTCTCCCGCGGAAAACTTTCGCGCCTGCAATTTCTCGAACTCCTCGATGGATGTCTCTAGCTCTGCCGCTTGCTTGGATTGGCCGCGCGCGAGATAAGAGGCTTCGAGACCGCGCGTGTCGTATTTGTTTTCCGCCTTGCTCGACTCGTGCGTGGCTTCGGCGCGCGATGCCTGTGCAGCGCGGAAATAGACAGCAAGCTCCTCGTTGAGCTTGGCGATGATCTTCTGGATGAGGGCGCGCTTGTTCATTCGTGCGGGCGAGACGATATGTAAAATGTCCGGCAGAGGAAACATTTGAGATTTTTGTTGGATCATCTGTAACCATTTTCCACCGCTTGCGTCTCTGTAATCAGTTGCTGCGTCATGAAGGCGCGGCCAAAAAGAAAGAAAGCCAGCTTATGAAAATGCACAAAGTTAGTCTGTTAGCTGCTCTCGCAGCGGGCGCGTTCATCGCCTTTGCTCCCACACTCCGCGCTGAGAATAAGCCCGATCGCCCGAATCGTTCTGAACGTCCTGGCGGCGGCGGGCCCGGCCAACGCGGTGACATGCTCAAAAAGATGGCCGAGGAACTCGGACTTAGCGAAGAGCAGAAGTCCAAACTCCAAGAAACCTTCAAAGAGCAGCGCGAAGCCATGAAAGATCTCACGCCCGAAGCGCGCCGCGAGAAGATGAAAGAAACCCGCGAAGCGATGAACGCCAAGATGAAAGAAATCCTCACCGCTGAACAATACTCTAAGTGGGAAAAGATTCGCGATGAACGTCGCCCCGGCAGACCGGGCAGTCCTGGTGCTGGTCCTGCCAATGGAGGCGGCGATGGCGAGAAGCGCGGACCGGGCAGCAAAAAGAAGAACTGAACGCTTGTTTTGAGTTGGTGTTACGAAATAAGGAGCGGCGAAAGCCGCTCCTTATCTTTTTGTGGAGTGCATCGAGGCGCCCACCGCTCAAAACAGCTGGTTCGACAAGATTCCCAGCACGCTCAACGGCCCTTGGTCTTCCAATCCTTCCGTGGCCTTGTCGACCTTCTGCAACGTGATCTTGGCGTTCTTATAAAATTCGGTTTCGTTAATGAGCTTGCCGATCGTGCCTTGGCCTTGATTTATTTTTTGCGCGATCTCTTTGATGTTCGTGATCGCAGAGGTCAATTCATCGTGAAGCTTTTCATCCTTTACCAGCTTGCCAATAGTGCCTTCGCCAGCGTTGATTCCGATAAACGTCTTTTTGGCTTCAGCGACGGCGGCTTTCACTTCATCGCTCGTGCTCTGAAGGTTTGAAACCGTGTTCAACGCGGTTTTGTAGAGAGCTTCGTCAAAAACCAATCTGCCGATCGTGCCCTTGCCCGACGCGATCTGCGCGCTGGTGGCTTTGATGTCGTTGACGGCGGCAGTCAGCGGGACGAGCAGGTTATCAATCTTCTCTCCGCTTAACGTCTTGGTGAGTCCCTGCATTCCGGAAGCGACGCCGTCTAATTTTTTCATGATGACGGTGAAGTCCGGCTGCTCGGAGGAGTTGAGCTGCGCGTCATTCGCAACAGGCCCCGCCCTCACGCTGCCGAATTCCAGCGACACAAAGTTCTGCCCCATCAATCCCGCCATCTGGATGCTTGCCAAGCTGTCCGCTTTCACCGGTGCATCCGTGTGCAGCAACATGATCACGACGACCTTGTTCGAGTCCAGCATGATGGAGCTGACCTTGCCGACTTCCACGCCGGCGAGTTTGACGCGGTCGCCGGGTTTGAGTTGTTGTGCGGAATCAAACAGCGCATGGACGCGGAGTTTGCTTTGAAATTTTTCAAAGCCACCGACGATGACCATGATGAACACGGCTGCGATGATGATGATGGATACGAAATAGCCGAGCCGGGTTTCGATTGTGCTTTTCATAGGTTTTCAGGCTTTGGGTTGACGTTTGAAATCTGCATGGATGAATTTGCGGATGATTGGATTATGACTGCGTTTAACCTCGTCAGTAGAGCCGAGGGCAACAATCTCGCCCTCATGCATCACTGCGATGCGATCTGCGATGCCGAAAGCGAGGTCGCGATCATGCGAGACGACAAGTGACGTGACGCCGATGCGCTTGTTGAGTTTGTAAATCTCTTCACCGATGACGACTGAGGAAACCGGGTCTAGCTCGCTCGTGGGTTCGTCGTAAAGAATGAGTTCGGGTTCGATGACCAGAGCACGGGCGATGGCGGCGCGCTTTCTCATGCCGCCGGACAGTTCACTAGGCAACTTGTCTTCAGTGCCTTTGAGTCCCACCACTTCGAGCTTGTCCAAGACAATCTTCCGGATCTCATCTGGCGACTTGAGCCTGTGCTCGCTGAGGTAAAGTCCCACATTGTCGCCGACGGTCAGGGAGTTGAGCAACGCGCCTGATTGGAAAACGAGAGCCATGCGGTATTTACTGGCGACATCTACGGAATGAATGGATTCGCCGTTGATCAGGATTTCACCTTCGTCCGGAGCTTCGAGGCCGATGATGTGGCGGAGCAGCACGCTCTTGCCGCTGCCGCTAGCGCCCATGATGACGAAGATTTCGCCGGGGCGCACATCGAGATCAATGCCCTTGAGCACTTCCTGCGCGCCATAACTGCGACGGATACCGCGCACCTGCACGCTGACGCCGTGTTGGGTTGTGCCGTTGTCGTTCATCAGTGAAGCAGGAGACGGGTGAGTACGTAGTCGAACAGCACGATCAGCACGATGGAGTTTACGACAGCCTTGGTGACGGAGCGACCAATGCCACGCGGCCCCCCACGTGTGGTCAATCCTTGATGACAGGAAACCACGCCGATGATCCACGCAAAGCAAAAGCTTTTGAACACGCCATGTAGCACTTCGCTGATACCGACGACGTTTTTCATGTTCTCGAAGAACGATTCAAACGGCACATCTATCTGAGTCGTAACTTGGGCGACGGTTGCGCCTCCAAGCCATCCGACAAGAATAGCAAACGTCACCAACATCGGCAGGCCGATGGCGATGGCGACGAGGCGGGGCATCACGAGAAAGTGGACGGGATTGATGTTCATCGTTCGCAGTGCGTCAATTTCTTGATAGACGCGCATCGAGCCGATTTCCGCGGCGAACGCCGAGCCGATGCGTCCGGCGATTAGGATGGACATCATGATCGGCGCGAGTTCCTTCGCCATCGAGATGCCAACGAGTCCACCAATGGCGCTGTGCAACCCGCGTTCCGCCAGCACAGGCCCGGTCTGCAACGCGATGACTCCGCCGAGGAAGAAGGACAGCACCGCGACCATGAGCAGGCTGGCGTTGCCGATCTCGTGGAACTGATCAAGCACCTTCGCGCGTTGACGCCAGATCAGCGGCAACGCAAGCACCGTGCGCCAAAAGAGGAGCGCTATTTCACCGATGTTCTGGAACATGATCGGAAACTTTACTGGAATTTTTCAGCGGAAGGTAAAACAGCCGCCAGCTTTGCTTTTCAGCACTGGATTCATACTGGATTAAACCGAACAGGAGCGAGCCTTTTTTGGTCTCAGGCGAAACTTCACGACGATACAGATTCCAAAGCACCGACTGGCTCGCCTCCCCGGTCCGGGGATTGTTCTCCGAACGCCACAAGCTCCAGAGTGGCGACCAGTTGCGCTCGATGCTCTTGCTCGCGGGCACGAATGGCTCGAGAGGCGCGAGGATTTGAAGGCGCGAGTTGCCATTGTAATCAGTGCGGTGCGTGAACAGCGGCCAGAGGTCAGTGCGCGTCTTCGTCGCTTTGGTTTCCTTGTTCGTCTCCTCGGTTCGCGAGTAGAGGAACAGTAGGATGCGAGTGCGCTCTCGATTGAGAGGACCGCTGCCGATGGCGTTAAACTTGTAGAGAGGCCACAGGTAGTAATCACTTTCGAGTGCAATGTTTTTTGCCTGTCCGAAAAACGGCCACACGCGATTCACAGTTTTGCCTTCCCCCCGCGTGAAGACGATGATCGGCCACGGGAAGCCAATCTCGCGATATTTCCTTGCACGATCTTCTGTGATCGTCAGACCGACAGGAGGAAAGTAACTGGTTGAATCGCGCGCGGGCGAACGGAACTGGCGATAGAGAGGAAACACGAGCAGATCAGTTTCCTGGTTTGTGCTGCCGATGCCGCGTTGCGACTGCGAATAAATTGGCCATAGATAAAATTTTTTGTCGTGACCGAAACTTGTTTCGAGATCGCCCCAGTTGTTTGTCTTGGTGGTGAGTTTTTTTTGTTCGTGCCCGAGCAATGGCCAGAGTTGCCAGCCGAACAAACCCTCGCCATAGCGCAGATGGAAGAACGGATAGGCGTAATTGTAAGTGGTCATGTCGCCGCGCCGCGAACTGAGCCAACTATTGCCGAGTGATAGGAACGGATCGTTCGGCAACGGACTGGCCGAAGGACGGCGAATGGTTTTGACGTACAACGGCCAAAGCGCAAAATCAATCTCACTGCGGAAGATGCGGTTCTTGAGATGGCCATAGATGGGAAAGAGCGCGGTGTAATTTTGATTCGAGTCCGGTGAGCGTTGCTGAAAATACAACGGAAAGATCGTAAAGCGGTCTCGCGGGACTTCATCCTGACTTTGGCCCCCCGAGAAACTGAGGAGCTGGAAGAGTTGCCAGCGGTATTCTGCCCCAGCGCGATTGTAGGTAAGCAATGGATAGAGAACGTCGTATTCCTCCGAGTCTCCATCTGTAACTGATTGCGAAAAGAGCGGCGGTACAGCCCAAAGCTTTTCCAACTCTGTCTGCTGGCGATAATAGAACGGGCCGACCGCTTCTCTGCGCCAGCCTGATTCCAGCGTTAACGGATGGGAATCAAAGAGTAACCCCGCGTGCGTCTCGGGATCAGTGGCGTGGGCAACCAGCAACCCAGTCATGAATATGAAGCTTGCAGCGACAAGGTAAAACAGCCTGCTGGCAGAGCAGATCGCTCCGTAATTGCCCATTTTGGCCAGACAAAATACGGCACGCACGGAGTGACGTGGAATACCGGCCGCGTCGTTCACCACCAAACCCCGACATTGACTTCGTTCACCGGTCATATAGCCTAGCATTACACTTGAGGCGTCCCCTCAGTGAGAGGTTTTTCACCTCGGTTCCTCACGACCCAGTGACGGCTGTGCATTGCCGCTGCTGGGTCGTTTTTTTGAATCGATCATGGAAATCACCTTCCGTCAGTCTTCCATCTCCCAATCCTCAAGTAAATCTATCAACTTAACTGCTCCACCGACACCGCGGTGCCGTAACAGATCACCTCGGTAATGCCGTTGCCGATCTCCGTGGCATCGTAACGCACGCCGATGACGGCGTTTGCGCCTGCTTTACCGGCATCCGAGAGCATCTGATTGAAAGCATCTTCCCGCGCGCGTTCGCACAACTCCGTGTAGAGCGTGATATTCCCGCCAAAGAAACTTTGGATGCTGGCCCCGATGTTGCCGATGACCGAACGCGAACGCACCACGATACCGCGTACCACGCCGTGCGATTTCGTGATGCGAAAACCCGGCAGTTCAAACGCCGTGGTTGTAAGAGAATGGGCCTGACTCATGTGCTTGCAAATTGAATACAAAAAACAGGATGCGAGAAAGCTTCTTTTGTCCAAACCGGATACCAGGCGTGGGAGTAAATACTTCGTGAGGATGGTGAGGTGGGAAAGGCTTAGATTTTTGCTTTACTGCTGATTGGTGGCGGGCCTGCAATCTTCTCACACGTGTGACGCCGCTAGTTACGCTCACGTTTGGGTGTCCCCCGGCGGCCGGCGGAATGAAGAGGCAGCAGCGGGTGGGGATGAACCGCGAAACCTCCTGTAACCTGGCCGGATGCAACGACACAGGAACGTGTGAGCCGTCTGGCGAACTCTCGGGAGGTAACCGCTGCTGGAGGAGAGATTAAGATTCTTGATCCTCGTAAAGTCGCGCACTCATCGGGTACCGTCGGTTTTTGTCGCAGGTAGTCGGATGAAAAAGAACTGAAGCCGCTCTTGCTTGGGTCGAAATGCTGCGATAGCTTCACGACGCATGGCCGTAACCAAAGTCAGTTCTTCAACCCAATTCGTCACACGCGCCTCCGCAATGGGCGGGCGTGATGCTGCCGCGAGTGGTCACTGGGTTCCCAATACTGATGTTTATTCCACCGACGCCGGACTTGTGATCAAGGTGGAACTTGCCGGGATGCGAAGCGAAAATTTGGAGATTATTGTGGAGGGAAATCGCCTCCGCATCAGCGGGGATCGTCCCGATACTTGCCGCGCGCCAAAAGCCAGTTTCCTCGTGATGGAGATCAACTATGGACCTTTCGAGAGCATTCTGGAATTGCCATATGGTTATGATCTTGGCCAAGCCAAGGCATCTTACTTGAACGGTTTCCTCAGAATTGAAGTGCCGCCCGTCACACCGGCTGCTCACCAGAAAAGCACCAAACTCCCCATCACGGATGGACAATAGATTTGCGTGAACTTTTGCTGGGTGGCGATTCCAACCAGTAGCCCTTTACCAAAGCGAAGATGACTCCGTCCGATACAGAATTTATCAGCATCATGGGGACAACGGGAAATCCCGATGAACCCTCACGCATCTCATCGCGCTCGCTGCCGGAGACGCTCCCCATCCTCGGCCTCTCGGACATCGTGATTTTTCCCGGTGCTGTCGCGCCATTGCTCGTAGAGACTGGGCCAAGCATCAAGCTGATTGATGAAGCGGTGGCAGGAGATCGTTTGATGGGAACGATTCTTCAACGTCGTGCCGAAGTTCCAGATCCCGCGCCCGAAGACCTTTATGACATCGGTTGTGTGGTGCGTCTCGCGAAGATGGTGAAGTTCCCAGACAACACCGCTCGCGTGCTGGTCGAAGGCTTGTGGCGCATCCGGGTCAAGAGCTACTCCAGCACCCATCCGTATCTGCGCGCCAAGTTCGAGTTGCTGCGCGACGAACGCGACAACTCGATCGAAGTCTCCGCGATGATGCGTTCGGCGCAATCGCAGTTCCAGGAGATCGTCAAGCTCTCCCCCGCGCTTGCTGAACAAGTCAAAGTCGCCGCGCTCAATACCGAAGACCCTGGACACTTCGCCGATCTCATCGCAGCGAATCTCAATCTCTCGCTTGAAGACCGTCAGGAATTGTTGGGCACAGCCTCTATCAAGGATCGTCTGACAAAGTTGCTTCCGATGCTCAACCGCGAGCACGAGGTCTTGACGCTGAGTTCCAAGATTCAAACGGATGTCGCCAGCTCCATCGCCAAGACGCAGCGGGATTTCTTCCTGCGCGAGCAGCTCCGCGCCATCCAACGCGAACTCGGCGAGGGCGAATCCAATTCCAACGAGATCAAAACGCTTCGTGAAAAAGTCGAGAAGACCCCGATGCCCCTTGAGGTGAAGAAGGTCGCCACGCAAGAGTTGGAGCGGCTTCAATTGATCCAGCCCGCTGCCGCCGAATATCCTGTCGCGCGAAATTATCTTGATTGGATTCTTAATTTGCCTTGGGAGAAATCCACGGATGACAAGATTGATCTCGTTGCCGCCGAGAAGATTCTCAACAAGCAGCACTTCGGTCTCGAGAAGGTCAAAGATCGGCTCATTGAATTTCTCGCCGTCATCAAGCGTAAGAAAGCTCTCAAAGGCCCGATCCTTTGTCTCGTCGGCCCACCAGGCGTGGGCAAAACCTCGCTCGGCAAAAGTGTAGCAGACGCGCTGGGCCGCAAGTTCGCTCGCATCGCCCTCGGCGGTATGCGCGATGAAGCAGAGATTCGCGGCCATCGCAGAACGTACGTCGGCGCGATGCCAGGACGCATCCTGCAAACGCTCCGCCGCATCGAAAGTAACAACCCCGTCATCCTGCTAGATGAGCTGGATAAAATCGGTTCGGATTTCCGTGGCGATCCCGCATCCGCGTTGCTGGAAGTGCTCGATCCCGCCCAGAACAGCACGTTCACCGATCACTACCTCGACATGCCGTTCGATTTGTCGCGCGTGTTGTTCATCGCCACGGCGAACTGGATGGACCCTATTCATGCTGCGTTGCGAGATCGTCTCGAAGTCATCGAGCTTCCGAGTTACACAGAAACCGAAAAACTCCAGATCGCTCGCCGCTATCTCGTGCCGCGCCAGTTGGAAGAACACGGCCTGAGCAAGCACGAATTTTCTCTGCCCGACCCGACGTTGCGCCGCCTGATCCAGGAATACACACGCGAAGCGGGGGTTCGCCAACTCGAACGCAACATCGCAGCGCTCGCCCGCAAAGCAGCGCGCAAACTCGTCAGCGCAAACGGTCATGCCAAGTCGATTAAACTCGATCCCGGAGCGCTCAAGGCCGAACTCGGTCACGCGTTGTTCGTCGCAGAGACTGCGGAAAAGATTTCTGAATACGGCATCGCCACCGGGCTCGCCTGGACTCCAGTGGGCGGTGAGGTTTTGTTCATCGAAGTCTCACGCATGGCGGGCAAAGGCGGATTCCTGCTCACTGGTTCGCTTGGCGAAGTGATGAAAGAAAGCGCGCAGACCGCGTTCAGTTATCTTCGCAGCCAAGCGGATAAACTCGGCCTCGACCTTCAGGACGCCTCTAAGCAGGACATTCACATTCACGTTCCCGCAGGAGCGACGCCAAAGGACGGCCCAAGCGCAGGCGTGGCCATCGTCGCAGCGCTCGCTTCCATGCTCATGAATCGCCGCGTGCGTTCGGATACAGCGATGACCGGCGAGATTAGTTTGCGTGGACGCGTGATGCGTGTGGGCGGAGTAAAGGAAAAGGTGCTTGCTGCAGTTCGATTTGGTGTGAAGAACGTTATCCTGCCCGAACAGAACAAACCGGACTGGCTCGAAGTCCCCGCCGAAGTGCGCGCGAAGATCAAGGTTCACTTTGTCAGTCACATCTCCCAGGTCATAAAGACAGCGCTCGAAGCCAAATGAGCGCTCGCCGAGTAATCGTTGTATGGCTCGCGGCATTGCTGGTGACAGGATCGTTTGCGGCTACCACCAAAGATTCTGCCCCGGCCGAGGGCCGCGCCTTGGCTCAGCAACTTCTCTCTCTCAAGCCGGAATCCAATTTCACCAACACCGGTAAACTCATCATTCGAGGCCCGAAGAAACAGCGGCATGAATTGGCTTACCAATGCCGCGTCAGCGTGACCGAAACGAACTGGACGAGTTATTATTCTGCTAGCCAAGGCACAAATGTGCTGCCGGGATTTTCTGTTGAACACCGCGCCAGCGCAGCCAATCGATATTTTGACGACCGCACCAATCTTCTCACGGCAACACAGATTGCGGTTTCCTTCGCTGGATCAGACTTCTCTCTGGCCGATCTAGGGTTAGAATTTTTCCACTGGCCGGATCAATGCGTGGTGAAGTGGGAGATCAAACGCAGCTTCGGCTGCAAGGTTCTCGAAAGCCGAAATCCTGAACCGGATGCTGGAGGATATTCCCGTGTGTTATCATGGATTCATACCGAGACGGGTGGTTTAATCCAGGCTGAGGCTTACGATGCTCGCGGCAAATTGCTCAAGGAATTCCGCCCCACCGAAACCGAAAAGATAAACGGTCGCCACGAGTTGAAAGAGATGGAGATTGAGAACGTACAGGCGAACACGCGGACCACGCTGGTGTTCGACTTGTAGTAAGCCGTTTGTCGCCAGGAATCCCACCCCAAGATTTAGCTCTCGTTCCGTGTGCGGTTCAGTTATGCTTCGGATGGCATATCGCCAAATCGTATGACACCGAAATTATTCTCCGAACTGGGACTCTCCGCCGAAGTGCTTAAAGCCATTGATAAACTGGGTTTTGAGCAAGCTGCGCCGATTCAAGCTGCGTCCATTCCTCTGCTGCTCTCGGGCAAAGACATCGTGGGCCAATCGCAGACCGGTTCAGGCAAAACCGCCGCATTCGGCATCCCGGCGGTGGAAAAAGTTGATCCCAACATCCGCGCGGTTCAGGTGCTTATTCTTTGCCCGACGCGCGAACTCGCGATCCAAGTTTCGGAAGAAATCCACAAGTTAGCCCTGTTCAAACGTGGCATCAACGCGCTCCCGATCTACGGCGGTCAATCTTACGAGCGCCAGTTCTTCGGTCTCAAGCAAGGCGCCCAGATCGTCATCGGCACGCCGGGGCGCATCATGGATCACATGCGGCGGGGCACGTTGCGCTTCGACAATCTCAAGATGGCCATCCTCGATGAAGCCGACGTGATGCTCAACATGGGATTCCGCGACGATATCGAACTCATTCTCCAAGCCGCGCCCAAGGAGCGTCAGACAGTTTTTTTCTCCGCGACGATGCCGCGGCCGATCCGCGACTTGATCGAGAAATACGCGCGCAATCCCGAGAACGTGAAGATCGAGCAGAAGGCGATGACCGTGCCGACTGTAGAGCAGGTTTATTACGAAGTGGATCGTCGGTTCAAGATCGAATTGCTCACGCGGCTCATTGACATCCACGACATCAAGCTCGGCATTATTTTCTGCAATACCAAGCGCATGGTGGATGATCTAGTGGATCATCTCGAAGCGCAGGGTTATATGGCGGATCGTTTGCACGGCGACATGACGCAAGCCATGCGTGATCGTGTGATGAACAAGTTCCGCAAGTCTGGACTCGAGTTTCTCGTTGCGACGGATATCGCCGCGCGTGGCATTGACGTGGACGACGTGCAAGTGGTCTTCAACTACGATCTGCCTTACGATGGCGAAGATTACGTGCATCGCATCGGGCGCACGGGGCGCGCAGGCCGCGAAGGCCGCGCGATCTCATTTGTATCCGGACGAGAATTGTTTCAGATCCGCAACATCGAGCGTTATACGAACATGCGGATTACTCGCGCCCGCATCCCAACCGAAGCGGAGGTCGGCGACGCCCGCGAGAATGCGTTCCTCGGAAAAATCCGCACCGCACTCGCCGCTGGAGATTTCAAGAAGAACGAACACTTCATCGCACGCTTGCTGGAGGAGGGTTTCTCCTCCACCGACGTTGCTTCCGCGTGTCTGACCTTGCTGCAAGGTGGTGAAGGCGCATCGAAGCCAAACACGGAGTCCTACGAACGCCCCGAACGCGATGAGCGTCCTCCAGAGCGCGGTAATTTCCGCGATGGTCCGCGTGATCGTCAGGACGATCGCCGTGCGCCGCGTTTCGACAGCCGTGATCGCAATGAGCGTCCGAATCGTTTCGAGGAACGTGCGCCGCAGGGAGAATTCCCCTCCGTGCGAACCTTCCGTCCGCCGCCGGTAACCAAAGGGGTTCGCCCTGTGGCAGCCACGTCTGTGAAACCTGTGGCCGCTGCGACGCCGGTTGCCAAACCTGCCAGTCAGAAGCCTGTCGCCGCAACTGCGGAAAAAATTGAAGTGCCAAAGACGGAAGTAAAACATGAAGCCGAGGCGAAGCCCGCAGCGGTGAAAACTTTTACAGACGCTGAGATACTCGCGTCCGTGAAAACTCCTGAGCCAGCTGTGAGGAAAACGTTTTCACCAAAAACCGCGCCGGGGGCAGAAAAGAAACGCGAAGCTTCCTCTCCGCTTGTCAAAGGTAAACCCAGCCGCGCCACGCCTCCCGATCACACGCGTCTCTGGATGAACCTTGGCGAAGCGATGGCTGTAACGCCGATTGATGTCGTTAATGCGGTCTCGGGAATCACTGGTTTGCCTGGCAAAGTGGTTGGCACGGTGGATGTGCGAGATCGTCATTTGTTCGTAGATGTTTCTGCCGAACACGCCAACAGCATTATTGCCAAGTTGAATCGCGCGGAGATCAAAGGTCACAAGGTCAAAGTCAAAGTGGCGTGATTTAAAAGATCGTAGCAGCGGACGTGAGTTCGCTCTATTTGAACTCTGAAAAGTTACGGCTGACTCACATAGCCTGGTAGATAGTGAATGAGATGAGCGACAACGCCCCAGAAAAATCCGTCGAGCGATTGTTTCCGTTCGTGGTGAAGTCTCGCGCATTCATTGTTGGGCGAGACATCCTCGCACGCAGTAAAAGCAACCTGCATTTTATCCTCATTACGACAGACATCTCTGGTAGCAGCCGCGAGCAAATCCTGCGCGACTACATGCATTACCCAGTGGTTCAATGTTATACGGAGGCCGATTTAGAAGAGTTCTTTTCTGTCAAAGGCACTAAGGTGATCGGTTTTACTAAGTCGGGTCTCGCCCAATCCATCTACGCCGAATTGAAACCACACCGCATCAACAAGCCAGCTGAAATCAAGAAGCCGCGAATGGACACGAAAGAGCAGCCGTGAAAGAAGGGTTTGTTGTCATCTGTGTTAATGACTTTTGGCCTTTTCCGATTCTTGTGGATTGAGGTTCATTCGTGTCTAAGTTCTCAATTTTCTTTCGTTTTTTTAAAATCCGCCCAACAAAAAACGGAGGAGTCTCGCGACTCCCCCGCTGCGCGTTCGGACGGTGCGACCCGCCCGTGAACTCTTGAACTTCAACGCGGCGATAGCATTTTGATCTCTCAAGATGTCAATTGCGTGTCGTGATTGTTACAATTGTTACAAAGTTGAAAACCGCGCCTGAATGTTCGAGACGTTTTCCAAGGTGCAGCGTCATTTTTACGTGCTGCGGCTGCCATTTTATTGTCTTCCGCAAACCCCATGTGACTCGATTTTCCCAAGAACAGTTTGTCACCTTGGGTTGGGCTCGCGATTAATTTTGCCGACTTGCGTTCGCGATGTGCGAGAAGCTCTAGGAAGACAGCGGGAGGTTTGCGGGTGGAGTTCATGGTTCAGATAAGGCAACTGGTATCTTTGCGGACAGCGGATCGAATCATCAACATGCAGCGGAGGCGTTCTCCGCCAGGAAAATGTGGGGGGACGGGTCGAAGGCCCACACGGTTCGAAGCCTGACCCGCCCTTGCCTTTGTCACCCGGGTGATAAAGGAAACTGTTCCGAAACTCGATATTGGAACTGAACGCATAGCCACCTCATGTAAGACGATCTGAAGGTCATTCCTATGACGCTGCAGTTACGAAGCGGTGACTTATCGCAAGTATTCATGGCGCAGAATTCGTTGTCACTTGTTTGTAACAATTGCGTCATGCAGCTGTTACACAGGCCTACGAAGATTTGGGGGAGATGAATCGTTCTATTTTTATAGTGGTGGCGGTAATGCTGGGATATTTCTCGGTTAAAGCCGTTGAACCGGTTGCGTCCCCGTTGACGCAAACGCGTTCCACGCTTGAGCAGTGGGTGCAAACAAAACAACTGATTTCCAAGACTCGAAGCGACTGGCAATCGGACAAGGAATCGATCGAGCAAACCATCGCTCTTTACGAGCGGGAGTTGAAGTCTGTTGAAGACCAGATGTCGAAGGTTTCCACAAACAGCCTTCAAGTGACCAAGGAGATGTTGGAGGCAACGACTTTGCAAAAGGTATCCAATGAAACCTTGGAAGTGGGCCGTTCTTTTGCCGCAGGGCTTGAGTCGAAGGTGAAAGCGTTTTTACCAAAACTTCCCTTGCCTCTTCAAGATATACTGAAGCCCCACTTCGCCCGGCTTCCCGCTGATTCAAAAAATACCAAGATGCTCGCCGCCGAGCGCTTGCAGGTTCTTGTAAGCATTCTTAACGAACTAGACAAGTTTAACAACGGCGTGAATTTGTTTAATGAAAAGCGCAAGAATCCGAAGGGTGAGGAGGTTGCGGTGCAAACCATTTATATAGGGCTCGGCGCAGCTTACTTCGTAAATGATTTG
>Ga0114967_10001901_pt1 | contig 17538 bp, 25 predicted proteins | sample M_130628_MF_Meta_FD_92639 | JGI IMG/M metagenome (GOLD analysis project Ga0114967, IMG submission 92639) | Freshwater microbial communities from Lake Montjoie, Canada to study carbon cycling - M_130628_MF_MetaG | ecosystem: Environmental > Aquatic > Freshwater > Lake | place: Lake Montjoie... | reverse complement strand
TCTACTTCGCCGAGAAGGCCAAGCGCATCGACATCACGAACCGCTTCTCATTCTATCAGGCCCAGGCTATTCTCCTCCGCGGTATGATCCGTGACGGTGACTCCTTTGCCGCCAAGGTCCGCAACGGCGCCGGCGAAGCCAAGATTCAGCTGATGGAAGCCCACCGCGTTGGTGACCCCCTCGAAGAGACGGTCGTCATCCCGGGCATCCACGACGGTATCATCTTCGGTCCATACGGCGAGTACGTCGCCTGCAACGTCTACAAGTCGGACGGCGGCAACCGCCAGATTCTGGCTCAGTCCATGATGCACGTCGTCGACCACGAGTACGCATCCGGGGCCCGTGGCGTTCCGCTGCTTCAGCACTCTATCAACTCCATCCAAGATGAGATGGAAATCCTCGCCCTTGAGAAGCAGGGTGTGAAGGACAACGCTGACGTCACCCGCGTGATTACGAAGCAGGGCGGCATCCTCGACCAAGACACTGCCAACGAGCTCGGTGCCCTGAACACCTCCTCTTATTCCTCCATCGCAAACACGATGGGCGGCAAACTTCTAGTGCTCGACCAAGGCGAGGCCCTGACCTCCCACATGAGCAACCGCCCGAACCCGACCTTTACCGGGTTCATCCAGGCGCTCGAACGCGACATCGCTCAGGGCGTGCTTCCTTACGAGTTCGTCGGTGACTCGTCCAAACTAGGCGGCGCCACCGTGCGCCTCGTAACCGCCAAGGCTGGCCGCGTCTTCTCGAAGTATCAGACCATCATCATCGAGCAATTCTGCGTCCCGACTTGGGGCTATATCATCGGTCAGGGCATCGCCGCCGGCGAAATCCCTGACGACCCGCAGTGGGCCTCCGTCTCTTGGACGACCCCGAAGAGCGTGACGGTCGACGCTGGCCGCGAAGCCGCCAACGATCGTGCCGACGTCGAGATGGGCCTCCTGTCCATGTCTGAGCTCTACGCCCAACGCGGCCTAGACTTCCGCACTGAGATGCAGAAGCGCGCCGCTGACATGGTGCACATCAAAGACCTCGCCACCGAGTACGGCATCCCGTTCGAACTTCTCTTCCGTCCGACCAACACCCCTGTCGGAACTGTCGTGTTGGACCAAACCGACATGACGGACCAGCCAGACATGGGCGAAGACGAGCCCACAGACGTTGAAGAACCTGACGCCCTCGACCCCGCTCAATCCTAACTTTATGCGCTTCCTCACCAATGGCCTCTCGGGCCGCGAACCCCTCCTCATCGACCCGGCCAAGGCCAAGGACCACGCTGTCCTGGCTGAGAAGTTCGGCTTCACCGATATGCTGGCGCAGCTCTTCGGAGTCGCCCCCAAGCCCTACGTCACCGCTGACGGTGTCGGCTGCATTCCTTGCGTCGGCGTGATCGGCAAGAATCTGAGCCCTATCGAGAAGATGATGGGCGCCGTGGACGTGAACGAACTTTCTGACGCGGTCGACGCGTTCGCCGCCAACCCTGACGTCCAGAAAATCGCCCTGCAAGTATCCTCACCGGGTGGCACGGTGACGGGTGTCGAAGAACTCGCCAACAAGGTCCGTTCGGTCGGCAAGCCCACGATGGCATACACCGACTCCGAGATGTGCAGTGCCGCCTATTGGATTGCCTCGGCTGCCGATAAGGTGACCGTATCCCCCTCGGCGACCGTCGGGAGCGTAGGCGTCTACATCGCCATCCCTGACTACTCCGCCGCCGCCGAGATGGCTGGTATCAAGATGGTCGTCATCAAGTCCGGCAAGTTCAAGGGAGCGGGCATCGAAGGCACCAGCCTCGACGAAAGCCAACTCGCCAACCTTCAGGAAAGCGTCGACACGATCCACGCGGAGTTCAAGGCCGCCGTGAACATGAAGCGCAAGATGGTCAAGGCCGACGCCATGGAAGGCCAGACCTTCTCCGGCAAGCAGGCCGCCGCCCAGGGACTAGTTACCGGGCTGGCTGACTCATTCAGCGCCGCCCTCGCATCCTTCTGACATTCCAAACCCGCCAAGTATATGACCATCGAAGAACAGCTCCTCGAAGCCTCGGCTGCCCTCTCGGGCCTCACCGCCGAACGCGATGACCTCCGTGCCACTGTCGAGAAACTCACCGTCGGCGCCGCCGCGGAACTCGAAAGCCTGAAGGTCGAAGCCTCCGTCAAGGACGCCTCGATTGCCAGCCTCACCGAAGTCGTTAAGACCATCGAAGCCGAAGCCGCCGCCCTCAAGGCCGCTGCTCTCGAAGCTGAGTCCACCAAGGTCAGCGCCTCCAAGGAAGCCGCCAAGATTGCTGCCTCCGTCGGCGTCGTCCCGGTTGCCCTTCCCCAGGGCGACGGCGCTCCTGCCGAGGCCGTCAACCACTACGTCGCTTTCATGGCCCTGCCTGTCGGGTCCAAGGAACGCAACGCCTACTTTGAGGCCCATCGCTCCGCGATCATCAAGGCCTCTTTCTAATTTCCCTCAAACCTACCTAATCCCTACTATATAATAAAATGGCCAACTCGATCAGTGCCGCTCCGTCGGTCCTAGCTGCTTCGGTGCTCAGTTCACTTCAGAACAAGCTCCCAGTACTTTCTGGTATCTCGTCTGTCTTCTCGGCTCGTCCTGGCTCTGCCGGAATGAGCATCACCGTGCCCCTCATCGGCACGTCCACCGCGTCCACGTTCTCGTCTGGTGGCTACCTCACCGGCGACGACGCGACTGTCACGCAAACTTCTGTGTCGCTCGGTCACTACAAGATTTCCAGCCGCTTCACCCCTTCGAACCTGAAGGACTACGGCGCTGACTTCTTCGTCAACAACTTCGTCCAGACCGCCTCGATTGGTCTCGCCCAGAAGGTCATGGACCTCATCAACGCTCAGGTGACCAACGCTAACTACAGCGTCTCGGCTACCCCTGGTGCTGCTGTCGACTACCTCGAACTCGTTGCTGTCCAGAAGACCCTCGACGATGCCAAGGCCCCGAGCCCTCGCTACGCCGTGCTCAACAGCACCTACATCGCTGGCCTCCGCTCTGACACCACGATCGTTGGCAACAACGTCCTCGGCGCCTCCATCATCCGTGACGGCGACCTCGGTGTCATCGCCGGTGCCCGCATCTACCAGTTCGCCAACCTCGCTACCAACTCTGAAAACTTGGCTGGTTGGGTTGCTGGTCCTGACGCTATCGCCTTCGCCTCCGCTCTGCCTGACTCCGAAGGCATCCCGGGCTTCGAAGTCGCTAACGCCGTCGACGCTGGCACGGGTCTGGGTGTTCAGGTGCTGGTCGGAATGGAACAAAGCGGCTACCTCAACGTCACTTGTACCCTGCTCGCTGGTTGTGCTGTCGGTCGCGCCACCTCCCTCGTCCGCCTCAAGACCGCCTAATAGCGGCCAAGGCAACGAACTTAAGGGGCTCAGTAATGGGCCCCTTTTTTGTGCCCCCATCCAAAGCGGGCAAGGTTATGAGTCTGTACTCAGAGTTTCTGGCCGACGCCAAGGAGATGATCGCGGACTTCGGAGTCTCCGGCTCGGCTAACTCTGGGGCCATCACCTTCTCCTGCCTCATCTCTGACCCCGCCGTCATGACCGTCCTCGAATCAGGGGGGTATTGTGAGCGGACCCAGTACTCGGTCAGGCTCCCCGCTGTAACGGCCTCCTGGAGCCTCCCAGACGGGTCTATTGGGGCATCGGCGGCCCTACTGTCGGGCGGTGTCCCCATCGCCAGCCTAGGCCAGGGCAAGAAAATCGTCGCTGGGGGTAAGACCGTCCGCATCACGACCCAGACCTACAAGCCCGGGTCGGCATGGATCACGCTCGTCGTCATCGACGACAACCAGTAAGCGCCGTGGTCACGGTGAGCATCACCCCTAAATCTCAGGCTGAGTTTATGGCTGGCCTGCGTCAGTTCGCGGCCAACACCGGGCAGACTATGCGGGACGCGGCGCTTGAACAAGCTGCGCTGGCCTGCCAAGACGCGGCAACCTTTACCCCTCCGATGCCTAAAGGCGGAGGCCGTGGCCTCTCCAAGGCGGCTCAGACCGCAGGCGATAACGCCGTAGCCGGCGACATCAAGAAGCTCTACGTTGCGGCCAATGACCGTAACTCCAACTCAGCTGCGGCTCTACTCGGCAATCAGCTTGCCTACGCCACCAAGGCCAACGACATCGGCCTGTTTAACAAGATTATCGGCAAGGGTACGCTCCAGGCGCTAAAGGGCCTGCCGCCAATCATGCGCAAGATTGCCAATGACCAGGACTACACCCGGGCGTTCGCCAAGGCCAAGAACTACTTTAACACGACCAACCCCGTCCAGACCGAATACGGTCAGGGCTATATGACTGATCTGCGTCCTCCGCATAACCGAATCAAGGCCAAGTTCGGTGGCCGCATCGGCAAGGGCACGCGCCCCGTCACCATCAAGATGCTCGTCGAGACTAAGTCCGAGCTGACGCAATACATCAAAGACCGCCAGCAGATGGTCGGCATGATTAAGTCTGGCTGGGCCTCCGCCCTTCGCTCCCTTCCCAAGCCTATCATCAACGGCATCCCGAAGGACTTCGGCGTCGACCTGCTCAAGGTGGCATGGATTAATCGGCACACGCAGGTCCGCGGAAGCAATAGCCTCATCGCCAATGAGAAGGTCGTCGAACTGAGTGTGACCAACAGCCAGGGCAACGTAAACAACATTGGCGTCGACGCCTCCGTGCTTCCCCTGGTCTACGCAAACCGTATCAAACAGATGAAGGCTCGCTTTGAGAAACACATGAACTCCACTATCCAGCGCGCTAATCGCCGCTAACTTTATGGGCACCGCATCTATCCGTCACATCGTCGAGTCTACCGTCGCGACCTACCTGTCGACCCAGACCGGGCTAACCACCGTCACGTTCCTGACGGGCGACAGCGCCGCGACCCAGACCCTGCCCAAGGCCGTGGTCCTCTGCGAGTCTGCCCGGGCTCCTAGCGACCTCCCCGAGGGTCTCGGTAACTTCAGCTGCGCGGTCCGCATCACCCTCTTCTCGAACGCCGACGATACGACCCTCGCCGATCACCGCCTCCGCTGCGCTGCCCTATCCGGCAATATGCGTGACCTGACCTCCATCAAGGCGGCCTTCACGGCCACGGGTGACGCGTCCTGCTATGACGTCACCATCGGCTCCGAGGACGAAGGGGTCGACGAACGCTCCTGGGCAACGTCCTTTTCCTTCGACCTGCTGACGGTCTTCCCGGCCTAATTCCAAACCGCCCAAAGGTATGGCAAGCATCTCAAACGGCGTCACCTGCCTCTACGGCGTGGCAGGTTCCATTAGTAACCTTTTTGTCCAGAGCTACTCGCTCTCCTCCTCGTTCAACGCCGAGGCCACGGTGGTCAACGAAGACGGCCTGACCAAGACCCACCGCCTCGACGATCGTAAATCCGAGATTACCATCGAAGGTATCTGCAAGACCTCCACGATGCCTCTCCTCGGTGTCGCTCTCAGCTTTACGCTTAACGCACAGACCGCTTATCCGGCTGGCTCGGCTTCTGTTTCCTTTGCTGGTACTGTCACCAAGATTGACGAGAAGGGCTCGAACAAGGGCTTCACCGCGGTCACCGTGACGGCTATCGATTACGAAGGCATCACGCCTGCCTAATTGACTTAGCCCTAAGTGGGCTACACTAGGCGGCATGGACAAACGGTTCCTTGCGGCCTTCATCGACCCGGCTCCCTTTCGGCTGCTGGGTCGTTCTATGTACCCGTGGTGCCTCAAGTACCGGGTGCGCCTGATGGCCTTCGATTCCCCGCTGGTGACAGGCTCACGCGGCGTGACTCCTGCCGACCTTATCTTCGCCTGCCAAGTGTGCGCTGAAGAACCCCTGGGCGACATTGGTTGGCGCGATCAGCTGCGGATGATGTCCCTATCCCGCAACCCCGCCAAGTTCGAGCGCCTGCTGGAAGCCTTTGCTGGCTACATCCTAGTCCAAGACTGGCCGAAGTTCTGGGAGCAAACGAAGAAGAGCAGCGGAGGAGACAAGGGCGTACCGTGGCCCCTGTCCATTGTCGCTAACCTGATTGCCCATGGCATCGAGGAGAAGCGCGCATGGGAGATGCCGGAGTGTCAGGCCATCTGGCTCAACTCCGCCCTGGCTATCTCCAAGGGTGCGGATGTCGCGATCATGTCCCCCGAGGAGGAGGCCTTCATGGCCGAAGAGGAAGCCAAAGACGCGGCGGAGGCTGCTTCCAATCCTGCAAAGGTACCTACTCCCTGACATGGCCCAAGACCTGACAGTCAATATTAAGACCACGTCCGACGTCCCGCAGGCGATGGACAAGGCGAAGACGGCCACCACGTCTTTTGGCAAGCAGGTCGACGACATTGGCCGCAAGTTCAGCATGGCGTTCAAGGACATCGCCTTTGCCTTTGTAGCCCCGCTGGTACTGCTAAACTCTGCTATCAACTTTATCTCTGCATCAATTGAGAAACGAAAGCAGGACATCAAGGATGCCTATGACTTTGCATTAAAGGCTGAGTCAAAATATCTCGACAGTGAAACCGTTGTGCTAGCCAAGACACGCGCCGCAAAAGAGCAAGACGAGAAGGATCGCGAGATGGCAAAGCAGGCTAAGATTACTGAGTTCACAAAAGTGTTAGAGCAGCCAGGTATGCGCGACAAGGTTGCCGAACAACTTGGCGGCGCTCGTGGCTTCCGTATTAAAACAGGCATTGACGCAAACTCGCCCGAGGCGATGGCCGCTCAGGCAGACGTTCAGGCCGTTCTGTCGAAAATGCTTTCCCCGTTTGTTGAGGCCAATAAAGAACTTTTAATCAAAGATAAGGCCACCGACTTCAAAGGCCCTCAGGGTTTCTCCAACGTCATCGGCGTTGGCGCTAACCCGGTCATGGAGGCGATGAACGCCCAGCTCGACGAGGCCAAAAAGACCAATGAGATTCTCTCAAGCATCGCCTCTGGGCATGGAACTTCTGACGGATGGATTACCTCACCCGCCCCATCTCGGGCATCAATGCTTAACCCTAAATAACAATGGCACGAATTAACCAGGGCGACGCCCTAACCACCCCCATCCAGCAGCCGGGTGCAAAACTGTCTAACGACGGTTACGGCCTGCTTACTGCAACGGTCGTTTATAAGTGCAACACGAATGACAGCCTTGCCCTTGGCGTCCGTGGATCGACTTGCCCCATTAATGCGAATCTAGCAGCGCATAAGTATTCGGTCAGTTACGATAATCTAGGGATGGTTACCCTGACGGTGGATTATATCGGCATTGACCCTTTGAATGGTGAAGCCCCGGCGACCGAGACCGAGCCCCAGGTCAGCGTATCCAATGGCCTGACTTCTGAGCCAATCACGACTAACCCTAACTTTAAAACCAGCGGCGGCGACGGTTATGGAGGCCTTATCGCAGGCGCAACCTATAACACTTCAACCGTTGGCCCCGTGGTCTCATACATGGTTGGAACTGCAAGCAAGCCGCGTGACTCTTTCGTTGGGCTTAACGGATCTTGTTTTGAAACTCCTACGGGCGGTCGCTTCATCGGTTTTATCGACCCAAGTTATAAACATTTTTACGGCAAGACTAACTATCTTGCCCCTCAGTCCTCCTTCTCTGGACACTTCTATACAAGCGATGCCACAACGGTAACGACGGCCTTGGCCTATCTAGGAACGACTTCTTACGATAACGACTGGGGTGGCACGCTGCCTAACTTAGTCCCGACATATGCCGGCACAACTTGGCACGCTTCTGCCGAGAATGGCGCCTATGATCAGTTGCTCCTATCGCAAGTGAACATTGCCGACTATGGCAACCTTTACAAGGTGACCTACGAAGTCCGTTATAATGTGCAGGGCTGGCCCAACGAAGTCTATCGGATGTCGAGCACGGTATAACCATGCAAACGGGAACCGGCTATACCTTTGACGCATCTAGCAAAGGTCAGACGCTAGGCGTTCCAAAGACATGGCCGTCCGAGTTTGAGTCAAAGGCCAAGCGCCTAGTTATGGAGCTGTACAAGCCCCATCCGTTTAAGATTACAAAGATTACCGAAGAAATTATTTTGCTGGCAGGGTTTGCCTATAACCCTTACCCGCAGGACGGAACCCTTTACACCGTTTTCCCAGGCACGGTAAACGCTACCCCTGTGGTATTCCCAGGCATCTCCACTTGCGATGCCTCACTGACCTACGTCTACGTCCAAACTTACCCGGACGCCAGCATCGGCTTTGTCACGTCATCCTCTCCGCTTGCCAATACCAACTCTGTGGCCTACCTACTTATTGGCACCCTCGACGTCAACGGGGTTAACCAATACGTTCAAAGTAATATCCTCCGCGAGCGCTACAAGCTAGGCCCGCAGGACGCAGACTATAACCACAGCTACACAGATCTTGTATGAGTAACATCCAGCCAGGCACCGGGTACACCTTCAGCGCATCGTCGAGCGGATTCACCCTTAACGTCGACCCGCCGTTTATTCAATATGACCGCGCCCTAGATACGGGCGGTACGTCATTAGACGTGCTGGCAATCTACCCTTTCAAGATTGTTAAAAACCTGCCAGCCAATGAGGGAGACTGGGATGACCTTCTGGCGTATCTCGCCCTGTCGGCGCTTGAACTGACCCCATATGTTATGATTCCCGAGTCAGGCCCACAGTTCAAGATTCTCCCTGGCACAATTAACGGCACGGTGTGCTATCTTGATTGGACTGCTTGCGCTGACGGATCTCCTACTCAAAACATCTATCTCCAGACCTACCCAGAAGGAGACGAACAGATTATTGCTACGACTGACGTACTCGAGGATAGCGACAATGAATCCTATGTATTAATTGGGACCGTCGATTTTACTGGTAAGACGCAAATCCTGATGAATAGCCTTTGCATGGAGCGATTCAAATGTGGCAACGACGACGCGGTTTATTGGTACTCTAAAATCTAATGAGCATCCCTCCACGCGTTGGCGGGGCCTTGGTTGTCTTCGGCAATAACAACGGTACATCTGAGCGTTCCCCCGGGCATATCCTCACGCCCCCGGTCTATGGTAGCGGCATTCATCATTACTTTGCTGACTATCCGTCGACGTCCCCTTCCGAGGTGATCACAAAGGTCTGGGGCCTGCTGGGCGAAACTGTCGGACCGGAGGTGACGGTCACCCCTAGCACGCTGCCCCGCAATTACCTCGTCATTGCCTGTTACAAAACGGAGTTAAACCATTACTACCCGGACGCTGCCAAGGACGCTCTAAGCAACATGACCGCCTTCAACACGCAGACGGCGCTGCATTACTTTGAGGACGGTAGTTCAGTGCTTAACAACGGTCTTTATGAAGGCGTTAAACAGTCCGACTTAGTAGACGCGTGGACCACTGCATTTAATGATGTCGTGAAGGCGTCTTACGCAGTCCACGATGACGTCACTAACATCTTAGAATTAAACCCCCTCCCCCCGGGCATATTCTTACCCCCAGTTATTTATCCGCGCTGGACCGCTGAAGCCGCTTATTCGCACTTTGGTTATCAAATCAGTGACTACTTTATCATTACCCCAGAGGAAGGTGATCCATACTGCCAAACTCGCACCGGCATATCCACCACGCCCAAGAACGACCAAGACCCGTTAAACTACATCACGCCCTGGCACGTTAGGAGTTATGAGGGCGCTCTGCATAGCGTGATGCCCTTACAATGTGATTTTTCCTACAAGTTCACTGACACCGGGGCCTATAACTATGATACGCACCCTACGGAGTTCGATATAGTTTACCCGTGGACTTATAACCAAAGCCTAGGCTCTCAGCTTGGCCGACAGGTATACCTACCTGACGAGGCAGAATGGACGCACGAGCAGAACGATTACGGCGATACGTCTCAACCCTATCCTGAAGGCTCCTATCGATGTGGAGACCTGTCTGGTATTCCTTATGGGTTTGGAAGCGGTTTAATTAAGCCAGACCCAGACGGCGCAGGATCATCTTTTGTTAAGTACGAAAGCAAAGCGACGCACGGACTGTTTCTGGATGCCAACGGTAGCTGCTGGAACCTAGGCACGACCCTGCTGGTCAAGGTGCATATCTGGAAGGCTCCGCCCAAGCGCTGCTTCTTTGCAAATAACGAGACAGACAACGCATACAATGGGTATGCCTTCTCTTACACTAATTTCATGCGCGGCTTGCCGACTACCTATTCCGAGTACGAGTTTACCCCAACGTCGTACACGACTAGCACAGGATTGCCCGGACCCCTGAAGGGTGAAGGCACTATCGGCAACCCGTTTGAAGGCTGGGAGACGGGCGTACCGACTCAGATTGATTATACCTTGCCCGAGCCCAAGCCTGTGGATGCCCATTACTGGGGATGCGTCTTCGCCCCAGACTTTGACCATGAAGATTGCCAGGAGGTCGAGGTTTTGGACTTCACCGTTGTGATCAGCGAGTCGAACACCTATGCCTGTGACGGTGGCGCTAGGGAAGGGGTCAGCTATACGACCTATGGGTATAAACTTGAGGACATCGTATTGCCGACTATTGAGGGCTTCATTACCTACATCAAGGACTTCGAGGTCTATTCAATCACTAAGGCCGGGGAAGTTTAAGCCCACCCCCCTCCCCCCTTCCATTCTCGGCAGTAGTATCACCCGATGAGCTGCAACACCGTCACCTTTAAGCGCGGCACGAACTTCGGTTCCTCGACCGTGTTTGCCCCGGAGGCCCCTCCGGCCATCCAGACCTTGAGCGGCGTGACCGTCACCTCGACCATCGTCGACGCGGATCGCAATGAGTACGACCTTACGGTGGTGGTCGCTGGCGACTTCCTGTCGTTTACCGCGGACTACGTCGGCTCGACCGCTGACTGGGCTATCGGCACGGCCCGCTGGGACATCAAGTTCACGCAGGGCACGACCATCTTCTACTCGGATACCATGCGCCTAGACATCATCGGCCAGGTCACCGTCTAATTTCATGGCCCTTACGATTACCATCCCCGGAGCAGTCTCGACTACCACCGGGTCAACCGCCCCTGCCATCCTCACCGTCGGCGTGGGTAGCCCGGGCGTTGGCGTCCCCTCTGGCGGGAGTACGGGTCAGTACCTAGTCAAGGCGTCGGCGACCTCGTACGATACCGCATGGCTGACCCTGCCTGCTAATTACATCACCAGCGTCACGGCGCCGCTTGCGGTCACCGCTGGCAATCTGGCAGTGGACCTCTCGGCCTACCTGACCACCGCGACTGCGGCCAGCACCTATCAGACCATTGCAGGGATGTCGTCGTATCTGACGAGCGCGACCGCGGCCTCGACCTATGCCGTCATCGCCGCCGGCCAGCCTACCTCGGGCACGGTCGGGCAAGTCCTCACCAAGCAAAGTGGGACTTCCTATGATTCTGCCTGGGCCACCCTCATCCCCGGCGATCGTTACTTGACGAGCTCGACGACGAGCCTGTCCGTCACCAACGGCACTAAGACGCTTACGGTCGGCACGGGCTTATCCTACTCTTCGCAGCAGGACGTGGTCATCGCTTATGACGCGTCCAACCATATGCACGCGGTCGTAACGACCTACAACTCCTCGACTGGGGTCATGGTCGTCAACGTACAAAACCATACCGGCTCTGGCACCTTCACGGCTTGGACGGTCAACGTGGGCGGCACTGTCCCACTTCAGTCCGTAGCCTGGGGCGAAATTGTCGGCACTCTGGGCGACCAGACCGACCTCGCCACGGCGCTGAATGACAAACTGGAACTCTCCGGCGGCGCCCTTGACGTCAACAGCACGATCACGGCCTCCACGGCTACGGTTAACTCGCTCTTCGCGGGCGATACCTTCGGCGTCGAGCTGACGGCTAACCCTTCTGAGAACGCGAGCCTCCAGTACAACGGCGTGCAGGTTCAGAACGCCATCGGCTCGATGCTGGTGACGGCCTCTGGCCTGACGTTCCCGAACTCGAGCACGCAGACGGTGGCCTTCCCTGGCTTCACGGGTTACGCGGCTCTGGCTGGCGCAACCTTCACGGGAGAAGTGTCCACCCCCGCCTCGACGACTGGCACGGCTGGCTTTAGCATCCTCCCTGGCACGGCCCCGACCTCCCCAGTTAACGGCGAGTTCTGGAACACCGGCACCGATCTACAGGTCCGCATCGGTGGCGTCACTGAGACGCTGGCCGAACAGTCTTGGGTAACCTCGCAGGGATACCTGACGTCCTCGGCGCTGACGCCCTACGCCCCGCTGGCAGGTGCTACGTTCACCGGGCTAGTGGGCACGGTGGCCTCGACCACGGCCACTGCTGGGCTGAACGTCCCGCACGGCGTTGCCACGACCTCCCCAGTCAACGGCGACATCTGGACGACCACTGGTGCAGTCTTCGCCCGTATCAACGCTGCCACCAAGCAGCTGATGACGTTGAGCGACACCCAGACCGTCTCTGGCAGCATCACTTTCTCCAACGCCTCGCAGACCCTTGGCAGTTCGACGGCTACTGGCACGATTAACGTCGCCTCTGGTGCGACCATCAGCGCCTCGACCAAGACCCTGAACATCGGCACAGGTGGTGTCGTCGGCTCGACCACGACCACTATTCTTGGCCCAGTCCTCGGTGCTTCGACCACCACGATCGGGGCGACCACCGCCGCGTCTACCCTTAACCTTGCCACGGGTGCTACCCTGACGGGCACGACTAAGGCGGTCAATATCGGCACGGGTGGTGTTGCTGGCAGCACGACGAACATCGCCATCGGAACCACGTCTGGCGGCACGAACGCCATCACGGTCAACGGACCGACGACCTTTACTTCGTCAATCGCGGCGGCCAATAATTCAATCACGCTCGGTTCGGGAACGGCTACGTCCGTCTTTAATTTCGGAAACGGTGCTACCCTCTCAGGCTCGACCAAGGCCGTGGAACTCGGAACGCAGGGTGCGGCAGGCTCGACCACCACGATCGCCATCGGTGGCACGGCGGGCACGTCCACGACCACCCTCAACGGCACGACCAACGGCGTCACCGCCGCGGCTGATACCAACAGCGTCGCCCTCGCGACCACGGCCTACGTCGTCGGTCAGGCTGGTTCGGCCACGCCTCTTGTTGACGGTACTGCCGCAGTCGGCACGTCCCTCCGCTACGCTCGCCAGGATCACGTCCATCCGACTGACACTTCCCGCGCCGCTCTCGCAAGCCCGACCTTCACCGGCACGCCCACCCTTCCGACTGGCACGATCGGCGTAACGCAAAGCCCAGGCAACAACACCACGGCTGTCGCCACCACGGCGTTCGTCACGGCGGCGGTTCCGGCGTTTGCGACCACGGCTCAGGTCGTCGCGGCTACCTCGACCAGCACGTCGCTGGCTCCAGGCAATCAGGGCTTTCTGCTGACTAACCCGCGCTTGCAGTCGCTGGGGTTTATTAACTCTACAGCAGTTTCTGGTTCTGGTGGTTCTGGGTCGACCTCGGGGTCAGCATTCTCACGACAAGTCTATTTAGGAAGTCTCGCTGCCGGACGATCTGCTTATCTGTTCGGTGCTATTGGCACAGCAAACGCTGGCTTCGGAACGAGCACAACCAAAGCAGACCAAGTCGACTTTTCAAAGAAGGTCTTGATTGGCGGCTACGCCATGATGGGTTACTCGGGATCGCCTGACTACCGTGGCGACGCCAACACAATCTGCCGCATCAGCCTCGGAGGATACTCTACCAACACCACAGGCGACATGACTTTAAAGGGCATCGGTCTAAAGAAGGTCGGCGGCGTTGCTTCCTTTGTTACGCTAACCGTGCACAACGGAACGACCCTGACTGACGTTGCATCTACCGTAGCCATCGCAGACGGAGCTGGAATCCAGTGGCAAATCTACTCTGACGGTACTGGCAATGTCACCCTTTACATCAACGGAACGCAGGCCGCAACGACTACTGCTGGCCCGACCACCGCAACCGCATCGGGCAGCGCCTGCTACCGTGAACAAGTCGAGGCCGTTGCTACGCCAGCTGTGCGTGGCCTTATGAGCTGCAACGGTGGCTGGTTCTACACTGAATAATCTATGAGCACCTCATACCGCATTACGATCGTCGGAGCTTACATCGCCAACGGCGCTGAACTGGCCAAGGCTGTCTTCCCACAGATGAACGGCGAAGACATGACCTGCGACTCCGCTTGCGCTGTTGTCACCTTCTCCACCCCGCAGACCCCCGTCGACCTCGGCCCGCTCGTCCGCGTCGAAGTCATCCCATCGCCATGATCACCATCCTCGTCTCACTCCTCATCGGCTTCATCGGTGGTTTCATCGCCGGACTGAAGAACGCCAAGTCTGCTAAGGTCGAGAAGGCCAAGACCATCCTCGACGCCCTCAAGGGCAAGTAAGCCGTGCGCGCGCTCCTAGCCGTCATCTCCCTCCTGATGGCCGGGTGCAGCACGTCACGACCTGCCCTGCCCGAGCAGCCGAACGCCCCGACCTCCGAGGGCATCGTGGCCGCCGTCGGCAAGCAGTGGGACACCGCCGATCAGAAGGTCGCCGCCTCAGTCAGCATCGCTCGCGAGAACGCCGACCGCCCCGACATCGTCCGCTCCGAGACGACCGTGGCCCTATCGTTCCTCCCGCTTCCTGAACCTGGCGAGCTCGCCCTTGCCCGGGCACGCGCTGCCAAGGCTGACCAAAAGGACTACGCTCAGGCCACCGCCTTCGGCAAGAACCTGCTGGCCTCCATCGACAAGAACTGGGCCAAGGTCGAAGCCGACAACCGCGAGGCCCTCCGCGTCTCTCAGCTGAAGGACGCCCGCATCAAGGAACTCACCGCCGAGGTCGAGCGCGTGAAGCGTGAAGCCTCCGACAACATCTGGACGCTCGCAGGCGTAGGCATCGCGGCTCTCGGGGCCATCGCCATGGTCTTCGCCGGCCCCCGCATCGGTATCACCCTACTCCTCTCAGGTGCCGCCATCGGGGCCTTCCCCCTCATCGTCGACTCTGAGTACTTCTCCTACATCGTCGGCACGACTCTAGCCTTGGCCGCAGGCCTTGGCATCTATTGGCTTTGGGACCGAGTACGCGATAGCGCCAACGCCCCCTATGAGCCGCCGCAAAAATAAAGTGAAGGTCGTCTGGCGTAAACTCGGCAAGGAGAAGGCATGGGGTCAGGCCACGATCGGCGAGAACCTCATCGAGATAGACCCGCGTCTCGGCGCCAAGCGTCAGCTCGAAGTCCTCTGCCATGAGCAAGGCCACCTGACCTTCCCGGACAAGCCCGAGGCCGAGATTGACCGCCTAGGCAAAGACCTCGCCGCCCTCCTCTGGGCTCAGAACTACCGCAAGGTCGTCCTCGCCCCCAACGCCAAGCCCCCGCGCATCTCGTGACGACCGAGACCTTCACGACCATCGTTGTCCCAGGGATTGCCTCCCTCGCGTACTTCTCCGCCGGCGTGGCTTGCTTCATCGCCCATCGCCCTGCCTTGGCCGTGATGTGGCTCTGCTACTCCATCGCCAACATCTGCCTACTCTCGACCGTCCTCCGCAAATGAGCGCTCTCCCTACCCCGCCCCAACCCGATGACCTACCTGTCGCCCTCCGCGATCTAGGCTTCGGCATCCTGATCGGTTCGGCTGCTTGGCTGGTCCGCTACCTCTGCTCGACCGAGAAGCACTCCCTCGGTTACATCTTCAGGCGCACGGCCACCGCGGGCCTGACCTCGCTACTGGTCGGCATCGCCACCAAGGGCTACTTCTCCTCCGAGGGCATGGCCTTCGCTGCGGCAGGGTGTGCCGGGTATGCCTCCCCCGAACTGGTAGACCTCCTTCTAGCCAAGATTAAGGCCATGAAGGGGAAGACACCCACCAAGGGAGACTAAGCCCGCCACGGGCAAGCCAGAGGGGTCTATTGCCCCTTGACGGAGGGACACCTAGGGGCATAGTGAACTCAGTCAGATAGGGGTACGGCGTCGTGCCGGGCCTCGATGACCTGAGGGACACGAATTGCCCTGACCCCTTTAATGGGGTCACAGGGTATTTGCGGAAAGGTGCTTGACGAATGCAATACAGTCGGGCAAGGTGCTTGTCTTCCCACCGCCCATGAAACTCATCCTAGCCCTCCTCGCTGGCCTCGCGCTGGCCCTGTACGTCCTGCTGCTGTCCGATGGACCTAGCCTGCTGGACATCATCAACCGCTTCTAATTTCCCACCACACCACACACCACCATGCCCAAAGCAGCAGACATCACCACCATCACCATCGCAGGTCGCCCGGTTACGCTCAAGCGTCCGATGCAGTCCTGGGCGGCCAGCAAACTGGAACAGACCTTCCCGCAGCTGAACGCCCTGAACGAAGCCGGCAAGACTCAGGCCGACGCCGCCTGTGCCCTTGGCGTCTCCCTGAACTCCGTTCGCAACTGGGCCGCCAACACCGGCATTCAGTGGAAGAACATCGACCGCCGTGGTCCTTACAAGCGCATCAAGTAATGCCTGACCCTCTTGCCCACTCCCCCGACATGATCACCACCATCCGACCGAACAAGATGCCCACCCTCTGGTGGCTCTGCCCCTGGGCCTACGCCCGGACCCTGCACATGAGCGCCAACGCCGTGAAGGCTTACGCCGACCGCCTCGACGACATCCTCGACATTCAGCGCTCGCTCATCGACGAGCAGGCCGCGGAGATTCGGCTGCTCAAGGCCCGCGTCGCCGATCAGAACGACGCCATCATCCGCGGCACGGCCATCACCCCCGACGCTTACCCCCATGAGTAACTTCAAGCACCTCGATGGGATGCGTAACCTCCTCGCCGAAATCTACGAGGTCAACGAGCGCATCATGACCGGGGACATCATCTCGGCTAAGGCCGCCATCGCCTCGACCAACGTGAAGAAGATTCTGACGCACTACCACGAAGCCCTGCACGAAGACGGCGCCGTCAAGGTATCGCTCCAGGCATACGTCGCGGCGGGTGGCTGGGTCGGCATCCAATACTCCTACGAGCTCGACGGCTTCGAGGTCGCCGGATCACAAGTGCCGAGACGCGTATGAGCGAAGTACGACGCTACGACATCGACGAGAATGGGGTCTGCACCCATCAGCTCGATGGGGCTTTTGTTTCCTACGAGGACTACGCCCGGCTCAAGGCCGAGGTCGAGCGGCTGACCAAGGCAGGGGATGAACTCCATATCTTTTTAATCTCTTACATTGTCGAAGGCCGCATCTCATCGTCATACCTTAACGAATTGGACGATAACTGGAACGCCGCCAAGGAGGGCAAGGGCCAGCCGTGACCCGCCCCTTCTCCATCGTCGCCCTATTCCTCCTCGGCTTTAACTCCGCTGCGGCCTCCGACGCTACCTTCCTTGAGGCCATCGCCCAGGTCGAGTCCGGGCAGAACCGCAAGGCCATAGGCAAGGCCGGTGAGCGGGGAATGTATCAGGTTGGGCGGTCTGCCTGGAACGATGCCAACGCCTTGCTGGAGGCCGAGAAGCACTTCCACTTCCAGTGGTCCCAGTGGCGCACCGCCATGGCCCAGGACATGATCGCGGCGGCCCATCTCCGCATCCTTCGGCAGCGCTTCAAGGCTGACGGCTACTCGACCCC
>Ga0114967_10001900_pt1 | contig 17541 bp, 15 predicted proteins | sample M_130628_MF_Meta_FD_92639 | JGI IMG/M metagenome (GOLD analysis project Ga0114967, IMG submission 92639) | Freshwater microbial communities from Lake Montjoie, Canada to study carbon cycling - M_130628_MF_MetaG | ecosystem: Environmental > Aquatic > Freshwater > Lake | place: Lake Montjoie... | reverse complement strand
GGTACCGATTGGCTGATTTCCCAACCCAGTAGTGAACGATTGGCAGGGTCAACCGAAAGGAGATGGCTGAGCGCTGTTGTTCCTGTGCGGGGCAAACCAATAAGAAAAATCGGCGAGTCGATATGGGAAGTCGCAAGTTCCGGGTGGGTGCGGTGCCACTCCACAACATTCAGTCGGTTCACCAGATTGCTGAGTGCCATTCCCTCAAGCGCAGCCTTGCCAATCTCTGTGAGTTGACCCTCGTTCGCACCGGAATCCAGAAAGACTTCGAGCCCATCGCGAAAGGAGTCCTCGCCGAAATTGGCGAGTCCTCCTGTGAGTTCACTTGCTTGTGCAAGAAGTGGATCGACAGCAGTTGTCATGTGGCCCCCCGGTATCGGAGGAACGGTAGTCGGTGGGCTTCAGTGGCACCGCCCCAGTCATGACGAGAATGCTAGAAACGACGCATGGCGACAGGATCAACTCTTGCGGGGACTCGCGCAGTCGTAGTCGGCGGCAGCAGTGGCATAGGCCTAGCGACGACGCGACTTCTCGCTGCTGATGGTTGCCGAGTCACGATCGCTGCTCGAGGGGAAGAGCGCATGACTTCGGTGGTTGCGTTGCTTGCGGCCGAGGGATTGTCGGTTGCGTGGGTTTCATGCGACACGATGGTCGAGGAAGACATCGCCCGTGCCGTCGAGGTGGCCAGTGAAGGGAAGAGACTTGATATCGCTGTCACTGTGCCGGGCGGGGGAACACCAATGAATGTTCTCGACTACGAATGCGACGCGTTTAGTGCTGAGGTCGATAAGAACGTGCGTCCCGTCTACATGTTGTTGCATTACGCCGCTCCGATGATGACCAACTGTGGCTCCTTTGTAGCGGTCTCTTCGACGGCGGCCGTGTTTTCCACTCGGGGACTCGCGTCGTATCGCGCAGGCAAGGCCGCAGTCGATGCCCTTGTCGACGTCGCTGCCGACGAACTCGGAGAGCGCAATATCCGGGTGAACTCTGTTCGGCCGGGTCTGACACGAACCGACTCAACGGCTCGGATGTTTGAAAGTCCAGAACTTCTGTCTCGGTTCCTTGAGCAACAGGCGATCGATCGCGGTGGTGAAGCCGACGATATTGCCCATGCCATTCGGTATTTTGCTGGTCCCGAATCGAGTTGGGTGACCGGTCAACATCTCACGGTCGACGGGGGCCATACGCTTCGGGCGATGCCGGATATGCGTCCACCCCGGCCCTGATCGAACTGCAGCAGGAGAATCCGTGAGCGAAAGCGTCGAATCGAATCCATCTGAGCTCCCCGGTGGGTGGGGACCGGCCCTCGACGATCTCGCGCAACGCCGCTCGGCAGCGCGGGCGATGGGTGGCGAAGAACGTCTCGCGAAGAAACACGCGAAAGGCCAACTCGATGCGCGTGCGCGCGTCGACTACCTCCTCGATCCGGGAACATTCCGAGAGCTTGGAACGCTGGTGGGTGAGGTTCCGGGCGATGGAATCGTTGCCGGTGCTGGCCGCATAGACGGTCGACCAGTGATGATCGGTGCTGAGGATTTCACCGTGCTGGCGGGTTCGATCGGTTCGGGCAGTTCTTCAAAGCGATACCGGCTTGCAGAACTCGCGTTGGCGGAACGCATCCCGCTCATCATGTTGCTTGAAGGTGCTGGTCATCGCGGCGGAGGGGGCGGTGGACGAGCGCCGACCGATCTCCTTATTCAAGCGCAGTGTTCCGGCAAGATCCCCGTGTTGAGTGCCGTCATGGGACCGTCAGCGGGACATGGCGCGCTGATCGTTCCGATGTCGGATTTCAGCGTGATGACCCAAGACGCTGCGGTGTTTACTGCTGGTCCGCCTGTTGTCCGCGAGTCACTGGGTGAAGACATAACCAAGGAAGATCTCGGCGGACCTTCTGTCGCGGTTCCAAGCGGACTCATTCACAACGTTGCGTCCGACGATCAAACCGCTCTCGATATGTTGCGTGTCTATCTTTCATTCTTTCCATCAAGCGCGTGGAGTTTCGCGCCGCACCTTCCCGCCGAACAGAGCCACGACCAAGGATTTCGATCTACAGACGAACTGCTTTCGATCATTCCTAGCGATTCGCGTCGGGCCTATGACATGCGCGCGGTGCTTGATGTGGTGGTCGACGATGGGTCCTGGTTTGAAGTGCAACCCAACTTTGGCCAGTCGATGATCTGCGGGCTCGCTCGTCTGGGTGGTGAATCGGTTGCGGTGATCGCGAATCAGCCGACCGTTATGGCCGGTTCAATCGATGCCGCCGCTGCCGATAAGGCCGCGCATTTCATCATGGTCGCCGATTCGTTCCATCTTCCGTTGGTGTTTCTCGCTGACAACCCAGGGATGTTGCCGGGAAGCGCCTCGGAACGCGATGGAGTTCTGCGCTCGGGTGCACGAATGTTCGCAGCGCAAACCCAGGCTTCGAGTCCGAAACTGCATCTCACGTTGCGCAAGGCCTACGGATTCGGATCAATGGTGATGTCGCTGGTTGGTTTTGATCATCAGTCGGCAACGTTTGCCTACCCGGGAGCGACGATGGGAGCGATGGGAGCGAACGCAATGAGTCGCGCGACAAACGCCGATGCCGATGAAGCGGCGATCCTGCGCGACGCAGAATTGCAGGCCTCGTATCGGTCAGCCGAGAACCTTGGGTTTGATGAACTCATTGACCCTCGAGAGACCCGTGATGTTTTGCTCGATGCACTCCAGCGGGCCATCTATCGCCGCCAAGCAACTCCAGAGCCGGTGTCGCGAACGGCGATAACGCCGTAGCTCAATCCCGGAATAAAAAATGTTCTGAGTGAAGCATCTGGAGTTCCGCCAGCGGTAGTCTCTACGAGTCGCGAGAGACCGTCTCGCGCCGTTCGACGTGTCAACCGTGGCACACAGGAGGCAAAGAATGTTTGCAGCGAGCACGAATTGGGGTCTGGGCGAGGTTCTTTGGGCCATGCTCTACTTCACCTGTTTCTTCATCTGGATCTGGTTAGCGATCAGTGTCTTCATCGACATTTTCCGCAGCCGTGACATGGGTGGGCTCCACAAGGCTGTTTGGGTTGTTGCGATCATCGCCTTCAACCTTTTCGGCATTCTCGCCTACCTCATCGTTCGTGGCGGCAAGATGCACGAGCATGAGATCGAAGCAGCAAAGGCTCAAGATGCAGCGATGCAGAACTACATCCGCAACGCAGCAGGTACCACGCCGGCCGACGAACTTCATCGTCTCGCCGACCTTAAGGATCGTGGCGTTATCGATCAGGCGGAATTCGACAAGCTGAAGTCCAAGGTCGTTAGCTGAATTCCTCGCAGCACCTAGGTGCTGCCATTGAGTTGTTCCGGTGCCCCGCCTTGGCGGGGCACCGGCGCGTCCTGAGGCTTGCCGAAGGATTGGGCCGTAAGATCTTTGTGTGCCGCATCCCACACTTCTCACGCAGGGCCGCATTGGTTCGGTTGAAACTCGGAACCGCATCGTCTTGCCCGCCATGGACCAAAACAGTTGCGAGGACGGGGAGATCACTGATCTCAACGTTGCGCATTATGAGGCGCGAGCCCGCGGGGGAGTAGGGCTCCTCATTCTTGAAACTTCGGCAGTGGCCTGGCCTATTGGCGCAACCTCGCTCCATCAACCCGCACTCTCCGACGATCGATTCATCCCTGGACTAAAGCGGTTGGCTGACGCGGTGCATCGCCACGGCTCAAAAATGTTCGTGCAGGCTTGTCATCACGGCAAAACCGCCGGCGTTGACGCGATGCAGGATCGTGAGCAACTGGTTCCGTCGGTCCCGTTGCCAGCGGACGAGAACGATCTCAGTTCCGTCACGATGGATGAGTTGATGAAGATGGCCGGGCTTACTGGCGGAAAGCGGGCTCAACAGCGCGCCGCCACCACCGATGATCTTGTGTGGGTTGTCAATCAGTTTGCTGACGCAGCCGAGCGCGTGCAGAAGGCCGGGCTCGACGGCATCGAAGTTCATGCCGCGCATGGGTATCTGATTTCGACGTTCCTGTCTCCGCATTACAACCTTCGTGACGATGAGTACGGAGGCTCGCTCGAAAACCGTGCGCGATTGCTCGTTGAAGTCGTTATCGCAATTCGGAAACGATGCGGTTCCGAATTCGGAATCATCGTGCGACTTGATGGGCGTGAATATGTTGAAGGTGGCATCACGCCAGAACTTTCTGCTGAATACGCTGTGCTTGCGGAATCTGCGGGAGCCGATGCGATTCATGTCACGGCTTCGGGGCCCAATTCAATGGGTGTGGGGTTTACGAATGGTCCGCTTCCATGGCAACCCGATCAGTACCTAGGGCTGGCTGCCGTCGTGAAACAGTCAGTGTCCATTCCCGTGATTGCCGTGGGTCGCATTTTCCCCGATGCTGCGGAAAAACATCTGAAGAACGGCGATTGCGATTTTGTTTCGATGGGCCGACAACTATTGGCCGATCCTGATCTTCCGGCGAAGTTGTTGTCGGGAAAGCCTGATCGTGTTCGAACCTGCATTAACTGCTTTGTCTGTGTGGCCCAGAATTTTTGGGACGGTGCGCCCATCTGCGCCGTCAATGCCGAACTCGGGCATTACGACGAAGGTCCACTTCGTCCGGCAACTGAACGACGCAGGGTGGTAGTCGTTGGTGGTGGCCCAGGAGGAATGGAGGCTGCGCGTGTCGCTGCAGTCCGCGGCCATTGCGTCACACTGTTGGAAAAGACGCCCCATCTCGGAGGCACGGCTCGGTTCTCGTCGCTGACCACTCCCATGAATGCTGAACTCGTTCGCTACTTGAGTACCGAAATCTCACTTCTCGATGTCGACGTTCGCACCTCGACCCCGGTCACCGCCGGATTGCTTCGGGAATTGAATGCCGACGTTGTCATCGTTGCGACAGGGGCCCGCAGAGAACGTCCGGACATTCCTGGTGCCGGCCTTCACCATGTGTTCTCCGGAGATGATCTGCGAGGACTCCTGACGGGCGATGACCCAGCAGCGGCTTCGCGTCTGCCCATTCATCGACGCCTGATGGTGTCGGCTGGTCGATCCCTTGGGTTCATGTCGAGCATGGATCGTGTTCGATCGATGTCGAAGCGATGGATGCCAATTGGTAAACGCGTCGTTGTTGTCGGTGGGGGTTTGGTCGGAGTCGAGTTGGCGGAGTACCTCGCTGAGCGTGGTCGCGCGGTGACCGTGCTCGAAGAAGGCGACAAACTTGGAATCGAAATGGCGCATCCTCGCCGAGCTCGCGCGTTGTTCGAGGCACGAAATCACGGAGTCTCGTTCATTACCGGAGCGCAACTCACTGGGATCACCGAGAGCGGTGTTTCCTACCTCGTCGGAGACGAGACGCACACGGTTCGTTCCGACGCTGTTGTTATCGCCAGTGGTGTGCACGCCGATGAATCGGTTGCTGAACAACTCCGAGCCGACGGATTCGATGTTCGCGTTGTAGGCGATGCTGCAAGCGTCGGCTATATCGAAGGTGCGGTTCGAACCGGCTATCTGGCTGCTCGCTCAATCTGAATTTGAAGGAGAATCGGGTCTGGGTTTCCCCAGACCCGATTGCGAACAGTGCGGTGTTGCGCAGCTAGCGCAGGCTCAGAGTCGCCCGATTACCGCTGAGCAGGAACTCACTTCGACGCCACCGTTTTCGTCGACGTCAAGATTCGTGACTACGCCGTTTTCGATGATGGCTGCATAGCGCTTTGAGCGAACGCCAAGGCCAAAACCGGTTCCGTCCATGACTAAGCCCATGGCCTGAGTGAATTCGCCATTGCCGTCGGCCAGCATCGTGATTGATTCGCCGACCTGCTGGTCGTCACCCCAAGCGCCCATGACGAACGCGTCATTAACGGAGATGCAAGCGATGCGATCGATTCCTTTGCCGGTGAGTTCGTTTGCTTGCTGGACAAAACCAGGAAGATGAACTTTCGAGCAGCCCGGGGTAAATGCTCCGGGCACAGCGAACAGTACGACTTTGCCTGATCCGAGTACATCGGCGGTATTGACCTTTTCGGGTCCGGCCGCGCCCATGATGAACAGATCGATGGCGGGGATTGTGTCTCCAACGTTGATTGTCATGCGCTCACATTACGGTTTCGTCGAGGGGCCGTGCTTGTTCGGGTGGGCATTCGACTGCCGTGTCTTCTGTGTCGCGGATTACCCGGACAGGTTTGAGCTGGCATCGGCGGCAGCAAGCACCGCTACATACACAAAGACAATGGTTTGGGCGAGGCAGAGCAAGCCAAGAAATTGGACAAAGTCTCGATCCTGTTCGTTGGAGGGGCTCCAGAGTTTCCGCACGACCACTGTGGCGAGAGCTGCTGCCGCGATAGCGGTGACCATGATCGACCAACCAACAGGGAACTGCAGCTTCCAGCCAATCAGCGCTGCGGCGCTCACTGCGCCAGGAACGAGAGCGAAAAGACGCTCGTTCATCGTTGAGCCGAAGACCGCTTGTCGAATGAATTCAACGAAGCCAGCACCACCGATTGAAAACACCATCAACTGCACGATTGCATCTGTAGCGGATTGAGTCGCTATCTGATTGAACGCAAGAACATCGCCGAGGACCAGGAACACGAGTGAGAGCGTGACCAGCGCAATCTGAGCGATAGAACCTGCCGTGTGGCGTGACCGAGTGGGCTCGGAAGTCATGAGCGGCGCAGGATGTCGCGCCAAGACCGCCGAGGGGCGAGTTCGTGATCGCGAGCGGCTTGAATCCGTTCAGCGCGTAGTGACTCGATATCGGCGTCATCAAGTGGAGTCATCGCTGAAGCACCGACGATCCAACCCAGAAGCGCATCGGCCAGTAACGGATTGCGGGCAAGCGCGGGACCGTGCAGGTAGGTGCCTACGATTTTTCCGGTGACGACGCCCTCGGTTCCGTCGCCGTTACCTTCTCCAACTTCAACCGCAGCAAGTGATTGAGAACGACTACCGGGAATTGTCCGACCGGCGTGATTTTCGAATCCGGTGAGTGGGCCGAGGTCGATGATCCCTTCGGGCGTGGTGAGTTGAGCGCTCGTTGTCAGCAGTTCACCAACCGCTCGAGATCGAGCAACGCGGATGGTTTCGCAATCAAGAAGCCCCAGTCCGGGGCGACTCGTTCCGTTTGCATCAGGGAACTGGTGCCCAAGAATCTGCATCCCAGCGCAAATGGCGAGAACGACAGCGCCGTTGTCGACGGCGCGATGAAGGCCTTGGCTTTGTTCAAGTTCCCGAGTCGCTTGAACCTGTGGCCCATCTTCACCACCGCCAACAAGGTACAAATCGGCAGAATCGGGGACTGGTTCGCCCGCATCGACAGTGACATGTTCGACAGCGATTCCGCGCCATTCGAGGCGACGAGACAACACGAGAGCGTTTCCCCCGTCGCCGTATGTGCCGAGGAGGTCGGGGTAGAGCGAAACGATCCGGACTACGGAGTCGTTCTGCCGAGATCTGGTGGGTGATGTCACAGAACACCTCCCACGTGCTCAAGGTGGTCTTGGAAAGCGGTGTAATTCGAAGCAACATCGATTGGCATCGTCGGGTCGTAGCCCGGAGATCGGCGAACTAATTCAATGGCTGATTCAAGATCGTCGGCGACGATGTGATTGATGTTGCCGTAACGGAATCGAACAGCAAGGTCATGGCGTCGTTCGCCGATAGCGACACAAAAGCGTTTGCCAAGGCGCTCGTAAGCGACATCCCAAAGCCATGACGGGTCATGGCCGTCGGCGATTCGGGCATTGATGGCGATGACGAGAGGCGTCGAGGGCCCTTCAAGCAGTTCGAGTGCCTCATGCCAACCCGCGGGATTTTTAGCCAAGAGGAGTCGGATGCGAGTGTCACCAAGTTGAGCGACCCGGTATCGACCAGCAACTTCGCGAACGTCGTCGAGACCATCGAATGCTTGGTCAAGATCAGCTCCCATTGCTGACGCAGCGGCGAGTGCGAACGCAGCATTGACACGGTTCACGCGACCAGGAAGCGCAAGTTCTCCGGTGATCGCTTTGCCCTGAATGTCGATGAGACCGTTGTTGATTGCCACATCGACGGAAGGTCGTCGAAGGTCGCAGTTCGAGCAGGCCCAACCCGCGTCGGTAAAATCGATGCGACCTGAGCAAGCGGGACAACCGGCGGCGTCAGCAGTCCATTCTTGACCAGTGCCAACCCACACAATGTTTGGAGCTGCGAGTGCCGCCCACGTCACGAGTGGATCATCGGCGTTTGCGACGACGGTGCGAGGGGGAGTTGTTTCGAGTGCGATTCGCCATTGCTCTGCGAGTTTGCGTACTTCTTGTGTTCGGTCTAACTGATCGCGACTGAGGTTGAGTAGCAGGACGGTCTTTGCGTTGGTGGCGCGCAGCACCGAATCGACCCACCGTTCATCAACTTCAAGGATCGCTGTATCCGTTGCATTGGCAGTGGCCAGAGCTGCGACGATTCCCGGTGTCATATTCGCGCCTAACCAATTGGACACGATTGGTCGGCTGGTTCCGAGTGCGCTCGAAAGAAGTTTTGTGGTTGTGGTCTTTCCATTAGTTGCACTCACGATGACGACATCTCGAGATGCAGTGAGTTCCGACAGAAGGTTCTTGTCAATAAGTAATGACACGCGTCCGCCGATCACGGAACCAGTCCCGAATCGCACGACACGCGAGCCCCAAGCAACAAAGCGACCGGCAGCAACTGCGAGTCGTGCACGGGGTCGCAGCGCTGTGGCTCGGCCTGTTGCAGAAGTGGGATAGGGAGCAGCAGTCACAACGAAATGATGCTAGTTCCGAGAGTGGCGACGGCTTCGGAGCAAGAAATGACGCTGGTTCAGCGGGGTGGACCGTTTGAGATGAAGACCGAAACGACCTCGCCATCGAGAAGCAGCTTCATGTATCGCTTGAAGTCTGCCGATTGCGTCGTGTTTGACAGTTCGGTGGTCACCCACTGACGAAGAATTTCTTCACGGGCGAGTGCTTCGTCAGCCGGCGAGGTGGAGGAAAGATCCAAGATTCCTGTGTGCCTGATAACAATTGCGTCGAATTCGGCTCGTTGGTCAGGTGTCAGCGGGTCATAAGTGAAAATTTCTCGATAGTACGGATCGGCTTCGAACATCAGGCGCGTTGATCCAGTGAGAAAAAGCAGTTCTGTTGCGGCGTCGGATCTCTCGATTGTTCGTTTGTCGCCGTAGATGTATGCCCAACTTGGGCCACGACGAACTTCGATCCCGGCTTCTTCAGCGCGAGCGAGTAGGTCGAGTCCTGCGGAACCATCCAGGCCGTAACCGTCGGCAAGGTAGATCGGCCCGGGCACGTTTTTGATTGCGGCAAGCGTCGGCGGCGTGAGTGCGGCAATCGCGCGTGTCCAACTATTTGAGAGTCGAAGCGGCGTGAGATTAACCCCGCGTACGAGGACGGTGAGCAATACGAGAATTGTGGCGACGACAACAAGATTTGATGCGTGACGGCGACCAAACGATGTAAGCGCAATCTGGCGAAGTGCAACGGCAGCAACCGCAAGCCACGTAAGTGCGGCGATGGCCCACATCCAGCGCAGCAGATAGGGCGCTGGTGCGCCAACGATTCGAGACGCTGCAATTGTTCCGGTGACGACAAGTGCACCAGCGACTCCGCAGAGGACAAGTTCGCTTCGCCAACGTCGACGCCACGCCCACCACGACGCTACGCAAAGGGCGAAAAGAGCCCATGGAATGGCCCAACCAGAGGTATTGATTGCCGAAGTGGCAAATGATGGTTCTGCTCCACGCACCCAGTTTCCGGGAATCGAAAGGAATCGAAAGGTGATGCGGATCGCAGTAGCGATACCAGTTGTTGCGAGGGGAGGGTTGCGGAGGAATTGATAAATCAATCGAAGATTCCCAGGCGAATGTGTGAGCTGCTCGATAACTGGTGGGATCCAGCAAATCACCGCAACTGCAAGCGCCATAAGTGCAGTTCGGCGATCATGTCGGAGGTCGTTGCCGCGGATTGATCGACCCCCGATAGCCAGTAGGCCGATGCCGACGAGTACTGCTATGGGAAGCGCGCTCCCGATATGGCACTGGATGGCAAATGATCCGAAGAGCACGATCGCAATAGCGGCAACTCGGTCGCCGAATACGACGCGCCAACAAGCAACTGCAGCTGCGAATACCGAGAGAATGACAAACGTTGGATTCCAGGGATCGGCCAGACCCGCTGGGTTCATTCCCAGGCAGAGCAATGAGATGAAAAATCCGACAAGAACGAAGGCCCGTGTTCCCGCGCGCGCCGCTATCCAAAGCGTCGAAGCGATAACGCTGAGGTTAATGATGAGTGCGCCAATGAGTAACCCGATTGGCGAAGATCCCGAGAGTCGATACGGGAGCGCAAGCGCGTAGAACAGCAATGGGCCGGGATGATTCCACTGATAGCGCGAGTACACGCCGACAATCGGCGTCTCTGCGCCACCTACATCAGCAACGCGCAATTGGAGCGTTCGATAGTCGCCGATGGGTAACCAGTCAGAGGTCAGAAGGCGAAAAAGAAGCCACCCGATGATGATCGCGAGCAATGCGACAACGGCGCAGACCAAACGGCGATCGACGGGCGGTTGCGGGTCGTCCTCAATGACAATCGTCGACGGTTCATCAGCTGCATTGATGGCTGATATCGATTCCGTCACGACGTGGATACTACGGCGGCGAACTTCGGTCGCGAGGGCGGATGGGGCCTCGTTGCGCAGATGGCATTTGATTGGGTGAGTCGGCGCAATTGGTGCTCGGCAACTGTGGGGGCAGGTACCGTTATCGGGCACGTCTCGATTGGGGAGCACACGTGGAAGATTTTGCAGGCCGAAGCGGGACAGCAGTTGTGACAGGTGGCAGCGGTGGTATCGGCGCGGCGATCGTGCGCATGTTGGCCGAACGTGGCAGTGATGTGCTTTTTACCTATCGAGCAAATCGCGATGCCGCCGATGCGATCGTCGCGGAACTTTCGTCGCTTGATGTTCGAGTTGTGGCGATGCCTGCTGATCTTGTTGATGAGTCGGTTGCTGCATCGGTGAGTAACGCCGCGGTCGCAGAGTTCGGAGGTATTCACACGCTCGTGCATGCGGCAGGTCCGCATGTCACGCAGATACACCTGAGTCGTGTTGAACCTTCGGCGTATCGAGCCCAGATCGAAGGCGAAGCGATTGCTTTTTTCAATGTTGTGCAGCCAGCGCTTGAGCACTTGCGAAAAGCGGGAGGCAGCATTGTTGCGGTAACGACTGCAGCGACTCGGCGCTACCCAGTTCGTGACGGCCTGTCATCTGGGACAAAGGGCGCCGTTGAAGCAGTAGTCCGGGCCCTCGCTGCTGAAGAAGGAAGATTCGGTGTGCGCGCGAATTGCGTTGGGCCAGGAATGCTCACTGACGGGATGGCAGCGAGGCTTATGTCCTCGGGCGATCTTGACGACGCTGCGCTTGAAGTGACGATGAGGAACATTCCTTTGCGGAAGTTTGGTGACGCTGTCGATATCGCCGAGGCAGTCTGTTTTCTCGCGTCCGACCGAGCCGATTTCATTACAGGCCAGATGCTCGATATCGATGGCGGCTACGGCATCTAGAAAACGACGTGAGCGTCAGGCTGCGTCGGCCTCGATGACACCTTCGATAGCCCAAGTAAGAGTGCGGATCAGCGCCCGTGCCGCGGGTTGGACGATCAGCGGATCAAGAGCTGGGACCAACGGCAGCTTGAGGTCTTCGCGCATCCACGTGGGGAGCATGCCCACAGCGGCCGGCGCAATCACGCCGTAGGCGGCGCGGGCTGCAAGCGGAAGGGGAGCGAGCATGAGCCAACGTGCAGCATCGCGAGCCTGCTGGCCGGCCTCGAGCTCCGGACGAATCTTTTGCATCCATTGGTCGAGTTCGGCGACAGAATGCGCGGACTCGTTGCCCCCGAGTCGGTCATTGATGATTGCCATTTCATCGACGTAGCGATCGGCATCAGCGGAGGTCAGAGTGGTGGCTCCGTAGCGTTGGTACGCACGGAGAAAGGAATCAACCTCTGCATGGTGGACCCATGAAAGTAGATGGGGGTCGTTGGCCGAGTATTCCCGACCATCGGGGGCGAGGCCGACGACTCGTTGATGCACTCGAGTCACCATTTCGAACGCCGCAGTGGCTTGTTCGGTAGTGCCAAACGTTGTGGCGGCAACAAATTGGCTTGTTGCGCTGAGGCGATCGAGGGGATGGCGCCGGTAATCGGAATGTTCAGCAACGCCGGCCATAGCGAGCGGGTGCATCAGTTGCACGAGGAGGGCGCGTAATCCGCCGATAAGCATCGAGCCATCTGAGTGGACTCGCCATGTGACGCTGTCGGGCCCGAAAAGACCAGGGTCGCCTTCGAAGGGTTTGGTGAGATCTCGCACCGGAGGGTTGTCTCCGGAGATCAGCGTGCGGAGTTCTCGACCCAGCCGCAAACGGACATCGCCAAGTGCCGAACCGATCGCTTCAGCGATGGCAGTTAGCCCCGGAGGCAGATTTGGCTCGGTTGTCATGCATTGAGGATAGGACTCGGCAGCGCGAAACCGCCGGTCGGGCAAGTATCGCTTTCGGTGATTGACGGGGACCACCCCATGTGGTGGGGTGTCTGTACAACTTGACCCACCGCAGCAGGGGAAGCCGGTCTGATTCCGGCGCTGACCCGCAACCGTAGGTGGCCTCTGGGGAGATTCTCCGGGCGGCCACGAGCCGGACTGCCTGCTTCGGGGGAATTGCTCCATCACAGACCGTCGTCGGATTACGGGAGGTGGGGCTCGGTTCGGTCGGCGGCCTTGGTCCGTGGTCCGGTCGGGTCTCGCACCCATAGACCGGCACACGTAGGCGCCTGTGGCAGACCTGAAATCAGACCAAAAAAGAACCGAGTAACCGCACCCCGTGAGCATCAGCCGTACCTCTTCCGCAATGCTGCGTGCACAAGTGTCACGCGTGTGTCGAGCGATGGCGTTGTGTTGTGTGGTTGTCATGGCGCTCATGGGTCTGATTGCGACGACGAGCGGGCGCGCTGAGGCTTCATCGTGCTCTGGCCCTCTTTCGGGCGGAGAAATCCGAGTGGTGATTGTCGTTGATGCCGCCGATTTCGGCGGTGGATCTTCCGCGATCTGCCTTGTCGTCCCGACGGGGACCACGGGTTCGCAGTTATTGGCGCGACGCAGTGCAGAACTCGGAACTGGTTCTGTTCGATATGGGTCGAGTGGCTTGTTGTGTGCAATTGATGGACTGCCGGCCACTGGATGCGGCGATCACAACGCCGGTGGCTTTGATTACTGGGGATATTTCATCGGCCGATCGGGAAGTTGGGTCTACGGCAACATCAATCCGTTCACGCGACGACTTTCCGATGGCGATATCGAGGGCTGGCGTTACGTGCGTGGGGGAAGCGGTAGCGCGCAGGATCCGGCGCCGCGGATTACGCCATCACAATCGCTCTTTCCAGCACTCGCTCCAAACCTCCCCGCTGTTGTCGAGCAGCCAGCAGTAACGAGTGGGAACGCATCGTCGTCGAGTTCTTCGACAGCGATCGATGTTGGACGTGAAGCAACTTCCGAGTCACCCGAGTCACCCGATGTCGTTTCGATGGCGACGACGACGCTTGAACCGGTTGCTGTTGAAGGCATTGCGCTGGCGTCGTCACGTGCGAGTGACTCAACCATCGGCCGATGGATCGCTATTGCCGCAGTGTTCCTACTCATAGCCACGATGGCGGGCGGCGCGTGGATCCAGACTCGTAGGTCTCGATGACTGCGCCGCGGCTGTTGCATCCGGGAGCATGGTGGTTGTGGGCGGTGGCGCTCGCTGCATGTGCATTGCGCACGACGAATCCAGTGTTGCTCTGTCTCACCATCGCTGTCTCGGGATGGGTTGTGGTCTCTCGTCGAACCGATGTTCCGTGGTCGCGATCGTTCGCGAGTTTCTTGCGACTCGGACTCATCGTGATTGTCGTCCGACTTGTGTTCCAGATCCTTTTCGGGGTTCGAGTTTCTGGTACGACACTCTTTTCCGTCCCCGAAGTCACCCTTCCGTCTTGGGCGGCTGGAGTGAGTTTGGGTGGACCAGTCACGCTCGAATCGTTGATGGCGGCGCTCTACCAAGGACTTCGGCTTGCGACAGTGTTGGCCTGTTTCGGGGCAGCGACCTCGCTATGCAGTCCCTATCGCATGCTGCGAGCCCTACCTACCGTGCTCTATGAAGCAGGAGTAGCAGTGACGGTGGCGTTTACGTTTGCGCCGCAGGCGATTGTCGCATCTCGCCAAGTTCGTGAAGCGCGTCGCCTGCGTGGACGTTCCGATCGTGGAATTCGAGCATGGTCAGCGTCAGCATTGCCGGTACTTGAAGGAGCGCTCGATCGAGCTGTTGCTCTCGCTGCATCAATGGACAGCCGTGGCTACGGCCGACGAGGTGGAGTGTCGGTCTCAAAGCGTCGTCGTTCGGTTGGTTTGGTTTTGGTGGGTCTCGTCGCTATCGCTATTGGCTCGTATGGACTCCTTGACCCAGGGGCACCCGCGATGTTCCGGATCCCTGCGCTCGCGGTTGGGGTGGTCGCTCTTGTGGGTTCTCTCGCCGCTAGCGGTCGTTCCGTCGAGCGAACGCGCTATCGACCCGATCCATGGGTGAAACCGGAATGGATCGTTTCGCTTGCTGGCCTGATAGCTCTTGCATCGTTTGTTCTTGCAGGGAGAATGAGCGACGCACTCACTCCTTCGACAAACCCGCTCGAGGTGCCTGCGGTTCCAATAGTTGCAGTCATCGGCCTCCTTGTTGCAACGCTTCCGGCGTGGTTTGCTCCGACGCCCCCGACTCTCGCAACGGTGTCAACGTCGATGGCGGTGGCGGCATGATTCGGTTTGAACATGTGACGATCACCTATCCCGAAGCCGACGCTCCGACGTTGGTGGATGTCTCTTTCGAAGTTCCCGAAGGCGAGTTGTGTCTTGTTGTTGGCGTGACCGGTTCCGGGAAATCCACCTTGTTACGGGCCGTCAACGGATTAGTTCCGCGCTTTTCTGGTGGCGTACTCGCCGGATCAGTCGTCATTGACGGGAAGAGCACGGCCGATCTTCCGCCTCGGGATCTCGCCGACGTCGTTGGTGTTGTCGGTCAGGATCCGGGCGCTGGATTCGTCACCGATTACGTCGAAGACGAACTGGCCTACGCAATGGAAAATCTCGGTATTGCGCCTGAGGTCATGCGTCGCCGCGTCGAAGACATTCTCGATCTCCTTGGTCTCCACGAAATTCGATACCGGCCTTTGGCATCGCTTTCGGGTGGACAGCAGCAACGAGTAGCCATTGGAGCAGTACTTACCGCTGGTCCGCGAGTGCTTGTTCTCGATGAACCAACGTCTGCCCTCGACCCAGCAGCAGCAGAGGAGGTGCTCGCCGCACTCACTCGCTTGGTCCATGACCTTGGAATCACGGTGCTTATCGCGGAGCATCGACTTGAACGAGTCGTTCAGTATGCCGATCGGATCGTGATGGTTCCTGGCGATGGCCGCCCTGTGATCGTGGGTACGCCCGCCGAGGTTTTTGGTCAATCGTCAGTAGCACCACCGGTAGTCGAACTCGGTCGTTTAGCTGGTTGGTCGCCACTTCCTCTTTCGGTGCGCGATGCCCGCCGTCTTGCGGGCCCGTTGCGTGAGCGACTCGCCGAAGTCGAACTGTCTGCGTTTCGACGAACCCCGCGCGTGGTCGGTGATGTTGTTGCGATAACCGACGGGCTTCAAGCGTCGTACGGGCCCGTCACGGCATTGCGCGGCATCGAACTGCAGTTCCGGGCAGGTGAAGTTGTTGCGCTGATGGGTCGTAATGGCGCAGGAAAGTCCACATTGCTCAATCATCTTGTTGGGCTGCGCGAACCCGCTTCGGGAACGGTGCGAGTGCTGGGTGCGGAGCCGCATCGACTTTCTGCTCATGACGTCGTTCGTGTCGCTGGGTTGGTTCCACAAGACAGTGGTGTTTTGCTCTATCACGACACGGTTGCTGCTGAATGCAGTGCTTCTGACCGCGACGCGGGCCTTGTTACTGGAACAACGCGTTCGGTACTTGATCAAATTGTTCCTGATATTAAGGCGACTGCTCATCCCCGTGATCTTTCAGAGGGACAACGTCTTGGGCTAGCGCTCTCAATCGTGTTGGCGTCAGAGCCGCCGTTATTGCTGCTCGATGAACCGACGCGAGGACTTGATTACGGAGCGAAGCAACGACTGGTTGAGGTTCTCGGTCGATTGGCTGCTGAAGGCCATGCAGTCGTTATCGCAACGCACGATGTCGAAGTGGTTGCCGCGGTCGCCGACCGATGTGTCGTGCTTGCCGAAGGTGAGGTCGTCTCCGATGGTCCTGCTCGCGACGTCGTGATCCATTCACCAGTGTTCGCGCCGCAAGTAGCGAAAGTCCTTGCGCCGTTGCCCCTGCTGACAGTCCGCGAAGTCGAACTCGCGCTTGCCGTCGTTGGGGATCTTCCCTCCTCATGAAACGATCCGGAATGCATCGGATCGACGTAATTCGTTTAGGGCCGACATCGTGGGCGTTACTTATTGCTGCGTTTGCGCTGGGCATCGTCGCCTTTGCTTGGCCCCTCTTTGCCTCCGCAAATTCTGCGCTTGATGCATCGCACAGTGCCGATGCTCCGTGGATTTTTGTGATCCTTATTCCACTACTGATCGGAGTGATCCTTGCCGAGTTGGCCGATGGCTCTCTCGACGCAAAATCGGTAGCGCTGTTAGGTGTTCTTGCTGCGAGTGGGGCGGTCCTGCGACTCCCAAGTGGGGGAGTGGCGGGGTTCGAGCCGGTGTTCTTCCTCCTCATCCCGGCAGGCCGAGTTTTTGGTCGGGGCTTCGGTTTTGTTCTTGGAGCGCTGACACTCTTCGTCAGTGCACTCATTACAGGTGGCGTCGGCCCATGGCTTCCGTTTCAGATGTTCGGTGCGGCATGGATCGGCTTCTTCGCGGGCTGTCTTCCCCCAGCGCGTGGACGAATTGAGATTGCTTTACTTGCAACGTATGGGGCCGTAGCGGCGCTTGCCTATGGGCTGGTCATGAACCTTTGGTTCTGGCCGTTCGTGACTTCAGGTGACACAACCGTTTCCTATGTCGCTGGTGATTCGGTGGCCGAGAACCTTCGCCGTTTTTGGGGATTTCATATCACCACGTCCTTCGGATTTGATATTCCCCGTGCCGCGTTTACCGCGTTGTTTCTTGTCGTCGCCGGTCGACCGGTACTCGGCGCACTGCGAAGGGTGGCCCGCCGAGCGGCGTTCGAAGCTCCGGTGACGTTTGTTCCAGCCGAAACAGGAAGCACCCTTAGCTGAGTCAGTTGTGGCACGGTGTCCTATGGCTTCTCACGTCTTCGTTACGCGTCCACTACCCGCGCCAGGCATCGGTCTCCTGAGTGATTCTGGATTTGAGGTTCGATCAAATCCTGAAGATCGTCCTCTCACTCGAGAGGAGTTACTCGCAGGGGTTCGCGAAGCCGATGCACTGATCTGCATGCTGAGTGATCGAATCGATGTCGAACTGCTCGATTCGGCACCGGCGTTAAAGGTCATCGCCAACTAT
>Ga0114967_10001898_pt1 | contig 17561 bp, 14 predicted proteins | sample M_130628_MF_Meta_FD_92639 | JGI IMG/M metagenome (GOLD analysis project Ga0114967, IMG submission 92639) | Freshwater microbial communities from Lake Montjoie, Canada to study carbon cycling - M_130628_MF_MetaG | ecosystem: Environmental > Aquatic > Freshwater > Lake | place: Lake Montjoie... | reverse complement strand
GCGAAAACTGGGACATAACGTTAATTTTTCGTTTTTTGCCCAACACCAAATGGAATCTTTGCACTTGGAAGAAACGCTTTTGGAAGAACTTAAATATGCCGATGGTGGAAAATCAGATACCGAATTGCGTTCAGTTTTAGGTTGCTTTTTGTTTAACGGTGAGGATGTTTTCAAGAAAATAAAAGTACTTTCTGGAGGGGAAAAATCTCGTGTTGCTCTAGCAAAAGTATTGATTTCTGAAGCTAATTTTTTGTTACTTGATGAGCCTACCAATCACTTGGATATGCAATCGGTCAATATCTTGATTCAAGCCCTTGACCAATATGAAGGTACTTATGTGGTAGTTTCTCACGACCGCCACTTTGTGAGTCAAGTAGCCAATAAAATTTGGTACATCGAAGATTATGAAATTAAGGAATACCCAGGCACTTACGATGAGTTTGAGGAGTGGTATGAAGTAAATAAGCCATCAACGGCAAGTAACTCGCAGCCATCAGCAAACGTTTCGCAGCCTATAAAGAAAGTGGAAACCTTTACAAACAAGCCAATTGCCAATGCCAATACAATCAAGAAATTGGAACGTGAGCTTGTCGAAATCGAAGCAAAAATTACTGAACTAGAGCGACAAATGGCACTTTTAGAAGGAAAACTCGCTGATCCGGCAGTTTTTACTGATAATCATGCTTTGCAGCGAACAAACAGCGACTACGAACTCGTAAAAATGGATTTAAAGCAAAAAAACGAGTTGTGGGAAGCAAAAATGCTTGAAATGGAAGGATAAGATAGCTTTTATTAATAAAATGGCTGTTTGAGCGTTTGTTCAAACAGCCATTTGTTTTTACAAACCAGCATAAACTGTTTGTTTTAATGCTTTGTAAGTGATTTTTTTGCTCAAACCACCACTTATGCCTAAAACAAGATTTTCACTATAAGTGCCTCCTAAAATGACCACTGTGCCATTAGTTGGAGTATTTGTTTGAGCTTGTGAAAAAGTGTAAAATGGTCTGGTTGTTAGGCCTGTTGTGTTATTTGCCTGCCTATACATATATCTTGTTTTGGTGGCATAATCGTATAAAAACAGACCTCCTTTACCATACACATAGTCATCTCCAGCAATTCCCCAATCTTTATAGATTTGAGCCTTTTTGAGTAAAATTTGCCTCACTCCAGTTCCGTCAAGATAAGTATTTCCTGACCAGAAAGCAGCTGCCATTCCTGCTGCGTTAGGTGTTGCACAACTTGTTCCGCCAAAACTTCCTCCATATGCAAATGTGGTGGTATTAGTCGGTGAACTAATGGCAGGAGCTAAATTGCCACTGTTTGTAGGCCCTTGACTGCTATAAATGGCAATAATACCCGAAGTGCCAGCGGCTGAACCATAACTAATATATGGTACAGCTCCAACTGATAAAACATTATCATTAGTTGAGTTTGAAGGAGAAGTATTTGAGCCACTGGCAACTTGATATTGAAAAGTACTTCCATTATCGGCACTGAAAATTTCAAATGTGGGACTTGCACTACCAATTTTTCGAACCGCTATATAAAAAGATACACTTGCACCAGTTGTGTTTGTCCAACTTACAGCTTCAAAATTTAGGCCTGAGTTTGTACTTGATGCTAATAAGGCATCATCAGATGCTCTGTATATATACAAATCATAGTTAGAATTAGCAACTGGATTCCAAGAAAGATATATTGCTATATTATCATCTGCATCTGCTGTACGGGTATTTCCTTCATCTGTTCCACTCCAATTATGCCAATTATTAGCGTTTGAATCACTAAAAGAGCCTTCCCAGTGAGTTTGAGCACGATTTCCACATGAGGTAAAGAATAGAATTCCACTATTAGCAGCGTCATTGGCGGCAATACAAGCCGCCCCCGTATTATCATCCCAGCCTGTATTAAAGTTTGATATTGAGAATGAAATAACATTAACACCATGTGATTGACAAAGATTAACGGCTGCACCCAATTCAGTAGCATTTTCTGCATCGTACAACTCAAAATCTGAATTTGGCACATGGTCAAAAACGGTCTCAACACAAGCCGTGCCATGTACATCGCCTGTACTCATGCTGGCTACCGTAGTTATTTCAGAGCCAGCTCTCCACATATAAGTGGGTGTTGGGCAATGCCCGCCCGATACTGCACCTGAAAGACTGCCAAATCCGCCATCAATGATTGCTACTTTTATGCCATTTCCACCAACTCCTGAATAACTATCAGAGTTCATATTGGTGGGGCCTTCGTTATCAAATAGAATTTTTCTTACAGCAAACATGAAATATTTACTATCAAGTTTTAAACCCAAGGCCATAATTTCATTAGCATTTATCCAAACACTGGCTCGGTTTTTCCACAGAGTTTCTACTTTAAATCCGAGGCTTTCAAGGTAGTTTTTGTCAATTTCTACTTCAATTTTAGTGGCTGTATAATCATTTTTATAGACGATTTCGACATTTATCAATTTCTCCCCATTAGAGCCAGTACGCATCCGAAGGCCATTATCTTTCATCTGAGTTTCGGCGGCGGCTCTATTGGTTGCTGCTATTTTTCCAATATTATATAACGTTGCGTCAATTCTGACGTTTTCTGGTACATTCTCAACAAGTTGGACATTTTTTATATCTTGAGAATGTGCCATCGAAAGTGCTAAACCAAATATGAGTGTTAGTATCTTTTTCATGAGTCATTGTATTTTATTTTACCCCTAATAAGACTAAAACCAAACCTGTACCTTCATTTAAGTCCGTAAGGGCTTTACCGATGATTGCTCCTTGAGCTTTTTTAAATTTTTTTACTTTCATGGAATGGCCTTTCATATCAGAAGTGGTAAGCAAATCACCTGCTTTAATTGGATTATTGGTTGCATCAGCTTTTACATAAACCCTACCGGTAATTGCAATTGGATAATCTCCATCGACGGTTTCAACTCCCTTTTGTTGTAGCATTAAACCAGGAGAAACACCATTAGCTCCGCTTACAACACCTACCACTTTAGAATCATAAGCTTTTTCTGCAATTTGAAGTTTTGCACTGCCATCTGACATAACAGATAGAACAGTTCCTGCCTCGATTTTCATGGGAGCATCCACCTTAAAATATTCGGCCAAATCTGAACCACCAGTAATCTGAAGCTCATCAACAATAATTCGGCTTTTGCCTGTGCTACCGAAATCTCCGTCTAGCTCCATTGTTTTAAGATTGGTTGTTGGGTCATAAAACATAATTTCACCTGCTTTATTTACTGCATCCGAAGCTCTAATATACAATGAGTTATTACCATTTGAGGCACTCATTGTGATAGTTCCTCCTGATGCAGTTCCTGAACTTTGAATTAAAACCTTATCAGTGGTGCTTGTTTGAAGTACGATGCTTCCATCAGCAATACTTAATTTATGGCTGGGTGTATTTGTGCCAATTCCTAAAGAGCCAGCCCCTGTCAATCGCATTTTTTCATTGAAAGTAGTTGTTCCATTTTGAGTAGTAGAGAAAATAATATCTGATCCTTTTGCAGTTGAAGACCAGTTTTCTGAAGTAAGAAATTTTATTTGTGAACTAAGACTAAAGACTGTACCATTATGCCCATAACCGTTTATTTGTAAAAGGTTATAACCTGATAAAGTCGCCGTTGGAGTGGCCAATGTTCCTGCAGACCTCTGTCCTCTTAATTCTGGAACACCTATGCTTGTTAAAATCAAGTCTGGTCCAGAATTTTTGTTTTCTTGATTACCAGGCGTGATAAGTGTGCTTTGGGCATATACATTTGCATAAATAGCAATAGTTATGAAAAAAAGGATAAGTTTTCTCATGATATATTATGTTTACATAAAGAGGTATTTGATTTTTGAAAAGAATTAATTATAGATAAAATTAAAAGAAAATTTTCGAGAATCAAAAATCGTATCTCAATTTTTACTGAATGTTAAGGAAATTTACTGAGTGGTTTAATGATTAGGTGTACGTTTTTTTAAGGCAAAAAAAGCCGTTTCAATAATGAAACGGCTCATTTTATTGTTTTGACTTTTCATTTCTTCTCAGGCAAAAGTATAAATTTGGCGAAGTTTTCTGCACAAAATTGATTGGCTGCTTTCTTTACACTTTCGATGCTAATTTTGTCAATCAACTGGCTTTGGTAGCGATTAATGTAATTCAAATCTTCGCCATCAGCATATTGGTCGAGTAAATATGAATTCCAAAAGCCATTTTCTTTGACTTGTAGTTCAATCTCACGTTTTTCTTCAGCAACTACTTTTTCAACATCAACTTTTTCTGGACCGTTTGCTTTTATTTTAGCAATTTCATCCAAAGTTATTTTGACTAATTTGTCAACATTAGCTGGTGAACAGCCAAATGAAACGGTAAGATTATAAGTAGCTTTTGGGAGTTTTTCGTAAGACGAACGAATACTTGGCGTATAGACTCCGCCTGCTTCTTCACGAAGTTTTTCAGTAAGTTTGATGTCTAAAACTTCAGCTAAGGCATCTAAATTTACCAATTCTTCTTCAGAATACCCAAAATCACCGTTAAATTGTAAACTTACACGGGCTTTGTCTTCCAAGCCTTTATAAACGTTTTTCTCAACTTTGCCTTTTACTTTACTAATCCCCAAGTCTTTGAATGTTTCTTGGCGTTTTGTAGATGGAAGCCCACCAATGTATTTTTCGAGTAAAGGCTTAATTTTTTCAATTTCAAAACTTCCAACAAAAACAAAAGTAAAATCACTGAAATCTGCAAAACGCTCCTTGTAGATTTCAACGGCTCGGTCAATACTTACTTTGTCAATATCTTCTGGTTTGTTTGGTGAGCGACGGAAGTGATTTTGATACAAAATCGTGGTTACGGTATCACCAAAAACCTTTTCTGGCGTGAGGGTTTTGATTGAATTTGCTAATAATTCTTTCTCATTTTTCAAGAAATTCTTTACAACTTCATCATCACGGCGTGGTTGGGTTGCGTAGGCATGCATTAATTGTAAGGCAGTTTCTAAGTCTTTCGGTGTTGTATTTCCACCTAAACCTTCGGTCAATTCGCCCACATAGGTATAAACTTGAGCAACTTTTCCTGCTAATGCTTTATCCAATTGAGTATCTGATAGTTTACTTACACCGCCTTGAGACATGATTGTTGAAGCCAGTTCGGCAGAGAAATAATCTGCATCATTGTATAAGGAAGTGCCACCTTTGCTACTTGCCGAAAATACGATTTGGTCATTTTTGAAGATGGTTGGTTTTAAAGCAACCTTAACGCCATTGGCGAACACTAATTCAGTAACACCAATTTCGTCAATTTTCTTTTCTGAAACTACCTTTGTTCCTTCTGGGATTTTTTCGAGGATTGGCGTTAGTGCAACTTCCTCTTCTAAAGGCTTTAAGTCAGGATTTTTATAACTAAGTAGTTCTTTTAATTTTGCTTCGTCAGGAAGTTTTTCTTTGTCTTTTTCTGATCCAACAATTAAACCTACTCGATTTTCTTCTTTTACAACCTTTTTTGTGATTGCATTTACTTCGGCGAGAGTGATGTCTTCGAGTTGTTTTTGTGCAAATTCATAACGAAAATCAGCGTTTGTAAAAGCCGAACCTTGCAAATAATTTTGAACAAAGCCATTTACGAAATTTGCCGATTTAGTTTTGTCTTTTTCTTTAAAACCCTTATCAATACCCACCATATATTCTTTTTTAGCACGTTCCAATTCACCTTTCGTAAAACCAAAACGTATTAAACGCTCTTGTTCATCCATTATTGCTTTGATTGCCGCTTCCATACCTTCTGCATTTTTTGGCAAAACGATTGTTTGAAATACGTCTAAACCGCCCAAGAATGTACTATAACCCATAATTCCAAATACGAATGAGGCGTTTGGCTTTTTAGAAGCATCCTGCAAGCGAGTACTAATCATTTGATTGAAAAGATTTTCGGCAATATCAGTACGATAATCAGCCTGTGTGGTTGTTTTTTCTCTCTCTAAACGGCCAAACATCTGAAAAGTTGATTGCGGAATTTCTTTATCCAAAATTTGATAAGTTTGTGTGCCTGCCGATGCTGGAATCTTGTATTCTGTTCTTTTAGGGGCATTTTTGGGTGATTTGATTGGCGAAAACTTTTCTTTGATCAGGTTTTCAACTTGAGTTTCATCAAAATCTCCAACGGCAATAACCGCCATCAAATCAGGGCGATACCAATCTTTATAAAATTTTACGATTTCTTCGGCAGGGAAAGTCTTAATAATATCTGTTTTTCCAATCGGCAGACGTTTTGAATAAATTGAATTGTTGAATAAAATAGGCAATAATTTCTCTTGAATACGTGATTGTGCATTTTTGCCTCGTGTACGTTCCTCTTCCAGAATAATCCCTCGCTCTTTATTAATTTCGGCAGTGTCAAGCGTTGCGTAGTTTGACCAATCCGCTAAAATCTGAAAAGCTCTTTCAAACAATTTTGCCGAATCGGTTGGCACTTGAAGTTGATAAATAGTTTCATCAAAACTTGTTGAAGCATTCAAATCCGCACCGAATTTCATACCTGATTTTTGTAAGAAATTGACGAGTTCATTCTTAGGGAATTCTTTTGTGCCATTAAAATTCATGTGTTCTAAAAAGTGTGCAAGACCTTGTTGGCTTTCAGTTTCTAGAACTGAACCAGCGTTTACGACTAAGCGTAACTCCATACGATTTTTAGGCTCAGCATTCTTTAGGATGTAATACTTAATTCCATTTTTTAAAGTTCCTACTTTAACTGCTGGGTTATTTGGAATCGGAATATTGAGTTTTTGGGCAAATATTTGCGATGAAAGAGCAAACATGGCAATAAGTTGGATGATTTTTTTCATAAATTAACAGTTGTTTTGTGTTTGGAAAAACTTTTAGTGATGTGTAAATGTTATAAATCTTTTATAACGTGCTAATTTATCTAAAATTATTGAAAATGCAAGAAAGAACCATACTTAGTCGATTACTTTCATACTTTGTAAGAGGATTATTATTTGTTGCACCTATAGGTTTTACAATTTTTATTCTTTTGGGTGCCTTCGATTTTGTTGATAATATTATCAGAATACGCATTCCGACTGAAGACCCTAGTCATGATCTTATTATTCCAGGCCTTGGCTCATTGATTGTCATTCTCGGAACGATGATTACAGGTTTTACTTTTTCGGTACTTTTGCCACAAACTATTCAAAATCTCATCGAAAATGCTATAGGTCATTTGCCATTGGTGCGTATTTTCTATTTTGCTTTCAAAGATTTGATTTCAGCTTTTGTAGGTGACAAACGAAAATTTACACAAGCCGCCATAGTTTTGATAAATAAAGAAGCTGGTGTTCACAAAATAGGGTTCGTCACACAAAATGATTTGACAAGTTTGGGCGTTAGTAATATGGTGGCAGTGTATTTTCCGCACAGTTATGCTTTTTCAGGAGAATTGATGCTAGTGCCAAAAGAAAATGTACAAATGCTTGATATGCCAAGTGCCGAAGTGATGAAATTGATTGTTTCGGGTGGTGTTTCGGTTAAAGAATCATAATAAAATGCAACATAAATACTACGCTCTGATACTGTTTTTGATGGTTTTTTCCACTTCGTTTGCTCAAGATTTTCATCAACGAAAAGCGGATTCGGTGGAGGAACTTCTTTATAAAAAAGACCGTAACAAAGCCCTTGCTTTGTTTAATAAGGAAAGGTTTTTGGTTGTTGAAAACTTACGAACAAACCATAGAAATCGATTTTACGTGGGCGATTTGCTGAGATTTAGAACCAAAGATGATTTTGTGTTTGAAGATGAAATTTATGAAATACAAGACTCCTCGTTTGTAGTAACTGCTCTCAACGAAACTACCAATCGCTACGAGTATGTAGAAATAAGACTCAACGAAGTAACACATATTTATAAAAGATCTAAACGTAAAATAGGTATTGGCTTGCAAACATTGTCACCTTTCGGGTACTTAGTTTTCGAGTGGATAGCATGGGGAGTTTCTCCTCTTCAAAACAATAAATGGCCAATTGCAGCGGCATTGACTGTTGCACAGCCATTTATAGCGTTAGTTTCAAACCAATTTAGGACTAAAAAAATCACCCAAAACTATCGACTTAGAGTTTTTCAATCATTTTGATTTTAGAAACATTCCTCCAATATCAATTTTACATTTTCCATTAAATAAGTATCTTTACGACTGAATACCGAACCAAAGCAAATTAATGGATAAAATACTCCTCCGTAAAAGCACCAGTCCATTCGACGTAAAAATAGCCTTAGCCTCTTCAAAATCTGAAAGCAATCGAGCTTTAATTATCAATTCTTTAGCCAAAGACAGTAGTGAAAATTTATTGAATCTTTCTACTGCACGCGATACCCAAACGATGATTCGTTTACTGCAATCAATTGACCAAACTGCTGATGTAATTGATGCAGGCACAACGATGCGATTTTTGACAGCGTATTTTACGGCAACTAATCAAAATAAAATAATGACCGGTACCCCACGAATGTGCGAGCGTCCAATCGGAATTTTGGTTGATACACTTCGTACTCTTGGAGCAGACATTGAATATCTTGTTAAGGAAGGTTATCCACCTTTGCATATTAAAGGCTTTTCCGATCAAAAAACAAGTGAGGTAACGATTCGTGGCGATGTGAGTAGTCAATATGTTTCGGCTTTGTTGATGATTGCTCCAACTTTACCACAAGGATTAACTATCAATTTAACTGGCGATTTAGGATCAATTCCATACATCAAAATGACGCTTGAACAAATGAGAGCTTTCGGCGTAAATTATGTTGCTAATTGGGAAGAAAAAACAATTAAAGTATTGCCAAATACTTATCAATCAACAGTTTATAAAATAGAATCCGACTGGTCGGGAGCGAGTTATTGGTACAGTATTGTCGCACTTTCAGTGTTTGAAAATACACAAGTTGAATTACTTGGTTTAAAACAAAATTCCCTTCAAGGTGATAGCGATATTGTGAACATTATGAGTCATTTGGGCGTATTGAGTGTATTTACTAGAGATGGGGTTTTTTTAAGTAAAATTCCTGCTGAAACGACTCTAAATTGGGACTTCACTAATTGCCCAGACCTTGCTCAGACTGTGGCTGTAACTTGTGCTGCTCTAGGAATTGAAGCTACATTTACTGGTATCGAAAGCCTAAAAATCAAAGAAACTGACCGAATTTTAGCACTTCAAAATGAATTAAAGAAATTTGGTGGGGATTTAATTGAAGTTGAAAAAAATACAACTTACAAAATTTTGAGCCAACAAGAAGTAACCAATAATAAATCATCAGTCACCATAGCAACTTACGATGACCACCGAATGGCAATGGCATTTGCCCCATTAGCGATGTTGATGGATGTTACAATAGAAGAACCAAATGTAGTTGTAAAATCATACCCAAGTTTTTGGGACGACATTAAAAAAGTGCTGACTGTAGAGTTATAATGTTGTGGTTTGAAAATTCAGCATCGCACGGGCAAGCCCGTCAAAATTCAAAACTTAGAATTTTTTACTTACTTTTGCAAAATCTTTTTCAAATACAAAATGCAATCAATTAGCACTAAGCATCTGCTCGGAATAAAAGACCTTACGGCCAACGACATAAATTTGATTTTAGAAACTGCTAAAGAATTTAAAGACGTTATCAACCGACCGATTAAAAAAGTGCCTTCTCTGCGTGATGTAACGATTGCTAATGTTTTTTTTGAAAACTCAACTCGTACTCGTCTCTCTTTTGAATTAGCGGAAAAACGACTCTCTGCTGATGTTGTAAACTTCTCAGCATCAGGTAGTTCTGTAAAGAAAGGTGAAACACTGCTTGATACTGTCAATAATATTTTAGCGATGAAAGTGGATATGGTAGTTATGCGACACAGTAGCCCAGGAGCTCCACATTATTTATCCAAAAACATTAAAGCAAATATAATAAATGCAGGAGATGGCACGCACGAACACCCAACGCAAGCATTATTGGATGCCTTTTCTATGCAAGAAAAAATCGGTGATTTAGCCGGAAAAAAAATTGCTATCATTGGTGATATTCTTCATTCAAGGGTAGCTTTATCGAATATTTTTTGTTTGCAAAAACTTGGTGCTGATGTAATGGTGTGTGGTCCAAATACGCTTTTGCCAAAATATATTAGAGAAATCGGCGTAAAAGTAGAGCATAATGTGAAAAATGCCCTTCAATGGTGCGACGTGGCGAACGTACTACGTATTCAGCTCGAACGCCAACAAATCAAGTATTTCCCTTCGTTGCGTGAATATTCTTTGTATTTCGGTATCAACAAAAAAATGCTTGATGAACTTGATAAAGAAATAGTTTTGATGCATCCTGGCCCTATTAATAGGGGAGTTGAACTAACATCTGATGCTGCGGATTCGCATCATTCAATTATTCTTAATCAAGTTGAAAATGGAGTTGCGGTAAGAATGGCAGTGCTCTATTTATTGGCTCAACAAAATTGATCGCTTAGATTTTATATCTTTAGGAACGTCCAATTTGGACCTTCCTACGGGAATAATTTAAAAATTTAAAATCATCTCTTTCCTCTTCTTCCTTTTTGCATGTCAGATTTGCGTTTTCCCTGCTCTTCTTTAAATTTCTTTAATTGTTCAGAAGTAAGTATAGATTCATATTTTTTGCTCAAATCTTGTCGTTGAGCTTTCATTTTTTCATGAGTTGCCAACATTTCTGCTTTGTGTGCGGCACGTAATTCTTGTTGCTTTTTTACTTGCTCAATATTGATAGCTAAAACCTTTTTAAACTGTTCTTCAGTCAAATTAAGATTTTTTTGCATACGTTTTGCGTAAACCTCTGCACGTTCTTCAGCAGTAAAACCTCCTCTTTGTCTTGGTCCTAGATTCTCATATTGAGGTCTTTCTTTGCGAGCAGGTTTTACATCTTGGGCATAAGTTCCAAAACGGATTCCTGCGATTAACAATGTCACCAAAATTCCTTTTTTCATTGTAGTATATTTGTTTTTATAATGAACAATTATGTGATTTAGAGTGAATAATAAGAAAAAAGTTTAATCGTACTTTGAACAAAAACCCTTATTTTTGTTCAAAGTAATATTTTTTAAGAAAAAGAAATGAGCTATAGCGAGATTAAAGGATTGATAAGCAATATGTTTGGTGAAGAAATTGTCTTGAAGGAAGATTCAACTTCACTGCAGCATAGCATAACTATACCTAACGAACGTCTGCTTGAAGTTTGTCAGTTCCTGCACGTTAATCCCAATTTATATTTTGATTTTTTGGCTTGTATAACAGGTATTGATAATGGCTCAGCAATCGGAACTATGGAAGTTGTTTATCATTTGACATCAATTCCTTATGAGCACAATTTTGTATTGAAAGTAGAAGTTCCTCGAAATCAAGAAGGCGAACCATTACCAAAAGTATATTCACTCACGCCAATTTGGAAAACGGCCGATTGGCACGAAAGAGAAGCTTTTGATTTATTAGGAATTGATTTTGTGGGGCATCCTGACTTACGGAGGATTTTATTGCCAGCCGATTGGGAAGGGCATCCACTAAGAAAAGATTATCAAGAACAAGAAATCTATCACGGAATAAAAGTAAAATACTAAAAATGTAGAGTTTAGAATGAAGAGTGTATATTTTTAATTCTGCATTCTAAACTTTTTACTTCAACTACTAATACACTAATGCAGTTTTAAACTCTGAAGTAGTATGAAATTGAATATCAGGGTTGTTTTGAATATTCATTCTTAAAATCCAATCAGTTTCGGCCAAAAAAACAGGATTTTGGTCTTTATCATAGGCAATAAAATTGCTCTTTAGTCGAATAAATTCAGCCAATTTCATTTTGTCATCACAAGTAATCCAGCATGCTTTTGAGAAAGGACGATGCTCAAAAATGCAACTTGCAGAGTATTCATTCAATAAACGATGCTGAATTACCTCAAATTGAAGTTCCCCAACTGTGCCTATAATTTTTCTATTACCGGGTTGAATCGTAAATAATTGAGCAACACCTTCGTCGGTCAATTGTTGCACACCTTTCTCCAATTGCTTCGATTTCATTGGGTCTTTATTTATTACCTCTTTAAAAATCTCTGGCGAGAAACTCGGAATACCAATAAATTGAAGTTCCTCGCCTTCGGTTAGCGTATCACCAATTTTGAAAGTGCCGGTATCGTATAAACCAATTACATCACCAGGAAAACCTTCTTCGATTACGTCTTTGCGGTCAGCCAAAAATGCAAATGGGCTCGCAAAACGAATATCTTTATTCAAACGCACATGTTTGTAGAATTTTCCACGTTCAAACTGTCCACTGCAAATACGCAAAAAAGCAATTCTATCTCGGTGGCGTGGGTCGATATTTGCGTGAATTTTAAAGACAAAACCGCTAAATTTATTTTCATCAGGCTCGACCATGCGTTTATCTGTCATGCGGTGAACTGGCAGTGGCGAAACATCACAAAAAGTATTTAAAAGCTCCATTACACCGAAATTACTAACGGCACTACCAAAAAATACTGGTGCCAAATCACCGTTTAGATAAGCTTCATTATCGAAAGTATCATAAATTCCATCAATCAATTCTACGTCTTCACGCAATTGAGCAGCATCTTTTTCTCCAACTTTTTGGTCTAAAACCGCAGATTCTAGTTCAATTACATCAATATCATCTTCCAAACGAGTTTTATTTATAGCAAAGTGATTCATTTTCTTTTCAAGTAAATGATATACACCTTTGAAATTTGAACCACCATTGACTGGCCATGTAATAGGGCGAACTCTCAAATTTAATTTCTGCTCCAGCTCATCCAACAAATCAAAAGGATTTTGACCCTCTCTATCCATTTTATTTATAAAAATTATCACAGGTGTTTTTCGCATTCTGCAAACTTCCATCAATCGTTCGGTTTGTTCCTCAACCCCTTTTACGCAGTCAATCACCAATATCACGCTATCGACCGCCGTAAGCGTGCGATAAGTGTCTTCGGCAAAATCTTTGTGACCAGGTGTATCAAGGATATTGATTTTAAGTTCTCGGTATTCAAAAGTCATAACCGATGTAGCTACCGAAATACCACGTTGCTTTTCGATTTCCATAAAGTCAGAAGTAGTTGACTTCTTTATTTTATTCGATTTTACAGCTCCAGCAGTTTGAATCGCACCACCAAAAAGGAGTAACTTTTCGGTGAGTGTAGTTTTTCCTGCATCAGGGTGGGCAATGATGGCGAATGTTCGGCGTTTGTGTAATTCTTCAGTAAATGACATTTTTGAATCTTAATTTTAAAAACGAGTGCAAAATTAGTCAAAATATTCCGAGGAGTGATCTTCCAGTTCGCCATTGTTTCAAAAATTAAGGAAAATGGCAAAGTGAATTGGAAGCGACCGAACGTCGGCCACCGTCGCTACAGTTAGCTCAATATTAAAACTCAGGAGCAAATTTATTCCAAAGTTTATTGGCTTGGTCTTGAATTACTTTCGGCAGTTTTTTGAAAGAGGCATCGGCAACTTTTTCTTTTGGAAAATTAAATCCTCTTGGTTGTGTTTTTCCTCTGATGCCAACTTTGATACCATTTTCAATTACCATCAATTTTAATCCAATTTGACTAACATCGCTTCGGCAACCAACTTTATATAAGAAAGTGATTTCTGCATACTTATTTTTATCTAAATCTGTAATCATTAGTGATTCAGTAATAAATTGTAAATCATTATCAAGCTCACAATGGTCCTCTTTATCAGTGATTTGTCTTATCAAAACTAGCTTTTTATTGCTTTTTTCAATATAATGTTGAACTAAAATTGCTTTTGATGCCCATTCGTCTGACCTATTTTGAAGCGTCGTAGCTACTAAATAGTTTTTACCATTTTTATCTTCAAATTGCAATGCCTTTTCAACGATTGCATGATCTGATACAATTTTTCGTAGAACCGATGGTTGAATAGTTTTTGTGGCTATTTGCTGTGAAAAACTATTATAACTGAGAATAAGACTAAAAAAAAAAGCTATTTTCTTCATGTTTTATAATGCTCCCCAATATCTTGAGGCTTCTTTTATGGTTACAAATCTATTTTTATTGGCCTTTGCGTATTCGATGTTTGCACCTTCGGCTCCAGCCCATTCTGTAATGATTTCTAATTCACCCGCTTTGTTGCGAAATACTGCCAAAATTTTGATTGCATCATTCGGAAATTCACCGCCATCATCCACTCGCCAGGTTGAGCCAGCGTCGTATTTGGCAGGATAATCTCTGTATATATATGATGATTTAGCACCTATTACCAAACTTGATAATACACTATCTTTTTTTGGCTCAAAAATTACTATAAATGCACTTTCGTTGCCCAAATCGGCAATTTTCCATGCTTCTTTAATTTTTCGTTTGCGTTCGGCTGATATCTTTTTTTTGTTGGTTTCGTCAATTTTTATTAGTTGGCTAAGAGTTTGGACGCTTATCAAAGAATGATTTTTAAGAAAGTCATCATTGAAAATTATATTTGAAAGGTCGTTTTGCACCTTTTTATTATCGGATAAGGAAAAAACTTGACCAGCACAATTTTTGAAATTTGATGAAACTAAATTGACACCACTTTCAGTACCTTTTTGAAAGCCTTCAAATTTGATTTGTATTATATTGTTTTGATTATCAATTGTTTGTGTAAAATTATCAAACTTTATGCCTTCTTCAAAAGCTAAAATTTTATTACCACTTTCGTTGCTAAAACCAAATGCTAGAAATTCTTTTGAATCGTCTGTATTTGAAATTGTGGCTGTTGCAACTGTGCCGATTTGTTCTTTGCTTTGACTTGTTTTTGTTTTGGATTGACAAGCAATAAATAAGAGTAAAATTGATAAATAAATAATACTTTTCATGCTTTATTTCTTTTATAGATTTTTAAAATATTCTTTCAAAACAGCTTCTCCAACCTTACCCTGTGGCGAGTATTTATCTCTGAATTTATGATTTTTACTACCATCATTTTCTTTTTTCATATCAGGAAACCATTTCCAAATAAAACAACCAGCCAACCAACGTTCTTTCCAAACTTCTTCAAAAAATGCTTTGTACGCTGCTGCTTGTAGAGCCTCATTATCGGGATGTTTAGAATATGATTCCCAAGGTTTTTGAGTTGTAAAATCGGTGCTTTGATAACCTATTTCGGTAAAAAGTATAGGTTTTTGATATTTTCTACTGAATTTCTCTAATTTATTTCGGTGGCTTTCCCAGCCTTTCTTGATTTTTTGAAGAGAAGGAGATTTCTCTTCCGCTAATGGAAAATAGCCATCTACGCCAATAAAATCGAGTTCATTCCAAAATGGTACTTTTTCGTAGCAGTCCCAGTTTTCGGCATAAGTTAATTTTCCTTTATATACACTTCTGATTTCTTTTATTATTTTGTGCCAAAATTCGGGGCGTTTCTCTACAAAATTTTCAAACTCTGTGGCAATACAATAAACCTCAATTTTTGAAGAGTCGGCTACTTTTGCAAAATCCAAAAGATATTCACCAAAAGATCTTTCAAATGTTTGCCAGTCGGCTTCAGTTTTAAAATCTAAATCTCCTGTAAATGTGCTTCCTGAGTTGTATTGAACCCAGGCATGTGGCTTGAGCATTACTTTTAAGCCTTTTTCATGAGCCATTTTTGCACATTCGCTCACACCTTTTGGCGATTCTCCCCACCAATGTCCTTCCGAAAATTTATTATACCTAAATGCTGGACTTCCATCACGGATAAAACCATAAGGTGTTAGAGCAACCCATTCGGCGTTTATATTCTTGACATTTTCAAATTCTGATGATTCGATTTCTCTTGGAGGAGCTACAAAACAAACGCCTTTCAATTTAGAATCTTCAAAAACCACTGCTTTATTTTGGCAACTGACAATTCCAACTAATAAAATGAGGTAATATATATATTTTTCGAGCATTTTGGATTGTTCACAAATTGAAAAAAGTATGATTTTTATTATAAAATTGAGAAATAGTCAATAGTTTTGCAAATAAATATTTCCTTAATCGAAAAAAATGACTTTTGACGAATATCTTCTTTCCAAGAAAATAGATACTAATAAATTTGAAAAATCAGAACCACAAAGATTTGATGAATGGAAGAATCTATTTAACCAAATGCATGCCGAAAGTTTTACTTCACAAAAGAAATTTTTGATTAACCCAACTCGAAGAAAGTACCAATTGGTTAAATAAACCAAATTGAGGTTTAATTTGTTCTAAAATTTAAATTCTTCCTATTTTCCAGCTTTATTTAATAATTTGCTTCTTCCATGTCGACTATTACAAGCCTTTCGTCTATTTATTTTAGCCGCTTGTAAATTATGTAAATCATTTAGCACTTAATTTAGTTTTAAAAATATCAATAAGCATTAATTTTATACTTTTCCAAGATTTCCGCGGATTAAAAACTTCACCGCATTAGAATTATCTATCAAAAATCAATTTATGAAAAAACTAAACTTCTTATTATTATTAATTTTAGGAACTGTAAGTATAACATTCGCCCAATATGGTGGCGGTGGCAGTGGCGGTAGCGGAGGAATGCGAATGGGTGGTGGTGGTGGCTTCCCAGGAATGAACCAGCAGCAACAACAAATCCCACAAGAAGAAATTCCGAGAGGCTCGTCTAAAATTTCTGGAAAACTCATTGATTCCACGACAAATAAAGCGGTAGAGTTTGCCTCGGTAGCCGTATATGATAAAAATAATAAAGTTGTTGATGGTGCCATGACTGATATGAACGGTTCTTTTACAGTCAAAAATCTAGCAAAAGGCACATATAAAGTAGTAGGTTCTTTTATTGGCTATAAAAATACGGTTATTTCTAAAGTTGAAATCAAAGCCAACAAACAAGAAGTCAATGTTGGTAGCATGATGATGTCAACCGATACCAAAGTTTTGGGCGAGGTAACGGTAACAGGACAAGGATCTTTGATTGAAGACAAAGTTGACCGTTTGGTTTATAATGCGGACAAAGATATTACCAGCAAAGGCGGAACTGCGGAAGATGTTTTGCGTAAAGTGCCGATGCTAACTGTTGATATGGACGGAAACGTGCAAATGCGTGGTAGTGGAAATGTAAAGGTTTTAATTAATAATAAACCTTCGAGTATTTTGGCAAGTAATGTGGCCGATGCTATCAAGCAAATTCCTGCCGATATGATTAAGCAAGTGGAGGTAATAACATCACCATCAGCTAAATATGACGCCGAAGGTACTACTGGTATCATTAATATAATCACCAAGAAAAATAATCTTCAAGGTTTAACAGGTTTTGTCAATGCTGGTGCGGGTGTTCGTGGGGCAAATGCTTTTGGTAATGTAAATTTACGAAAAAAGAAAATTGGAACAGCCTTGAATTTTGGCGGAAATAGCTCGTATAATACACCAGGTAGTGGCTCAACCGAGCGTACTTCATCGGTTAGAGGAGTTGAAACTACATTTAGTCAATCTGATAAAAATGATGTAAAACGTTTATTTGCAAACTCACAATTATCGATTGATTATGATATCAATACTAAAAATTCAATGAGTTTGAGTGCAAGATATGGTG
>Ga0114967_10001895_pt1 | contig 17570 bp, 11 predicted proteins | sample M_130628_MF_Meta_FD_92639 | JGI IMG/M metagenome (GOLD analysis project Ga0114967, IMG submission 92639) | Freshwater microbial communities from Lake Montjoie, Canada to study carbon cycling - M_130628_MF_MetaG | ecosystem: Environmental > Aquatic > Freshwater > Lake | place: Lake Montjoie... | reverse complement strand
TGTAAATAGGGCGAAATTTGATCTATCGGGGTGTAATTTGGATTGGAAGGACCCACAAGAATTGGTCGCTGTGGCACTCCGTTTTCCATCGCTCGATAGGTAAATTCTGAATTTAATTTGGATAAATTGGCTTCCCCGTATTTCAATATTCTTAAATTCTCCTTGGTCAATTTACTTTCGAAAACCAATTGGTTTGGTTTGTGTTTAACAAATTTATAATCCAATTTATATTCGAAATTCCCTTGGGTTTGCATACCTACAAAATGCGAAAATAAACCATTTGGTAAAGAGGTAATAAACTGCTGCGCTTTCATTTTTGGAATGGCAATTTTGAGTTTGTACACCGTGTCTTGCTCCGTACTGTATTCCGCATAAGGATGCGTTTTTACTTCGTTCATTTGAATGGTAGAACTGCTGTCAATGGCCATGAAATGTTCACCAAAAAGAAAACGATAATCGAATAGTGCTTTTTTTACTACCACTTCTTTAGAAGCAATTTTAGGATGACTAAGGGTTAAATTAGCAATTGATGAAAACCCGTCAATGTGCAATTCACCGCTTTCCATTTCTATTTTTGTAATATTCAAATGGATGCTATCAAAGCTGGATAGCAAACCGAAACGCTCGTTTAAATAGGGAACAATAATTTTAGAATTATCGCTATTAAAAAACTTCAAATCGGCAGTTTTATTTCTGGGATTAGCCGTTCCTTTGATGTTCCATTTTTGAAAATAAGAATTGGTTTTTACATCAATTGTGGTAGCCAAAACTTCGTCTTTTAATAGTAATTGATTCGTTTTTAAAGTTACTTTTCTTCCCATATCGTTCATTCGGAAAGACAGGTTTTCAAGTTGCATCTCTGTTGGAATTAAATTTAAAACCCTTGTCAGTAATCGGTAGGTAGATTTTGCGTAATTCCTATTTTCAGAAGGCGAATTATCGTCTTTTTTATGTTTTAGAAAAGCATCAAAATTGCGACCGTTTTTGTTTTTTACCAATTGGATAAACCCATTTTTCATTTCTAATTTTTCCAATTGGATGGTTCCAACCAATAACTTAAAAAGGTTGATTTTGGCAGTCACTTTTTCAACTGAAAAAAGAGTATCGGCATTATTGGGAACTACATTTATTTTTTGAAATTGAACGCTAGAAACCCCTTCAAAATTGGCTTTTTCAACAGATAATTTGGTATCGTAATCGTTCGCCATTTTATTTTCAATTTTGGCTATTGCTGTTTGCAATAATGAATCTCTAAATACAAATAGCAGAACGATACAAATTGTGATTGTTACGGCAAATATTTTTAAAAAAAGTACGGCTTTTTGTTTTCTATTTCTCATGATTATCCGAATAATTCGCTTACAATATCTTCAATTTTGGCTACTAATCTAATTTTTATAAAGGTGTTTTTAAGCGCAATTTTATTGTATTTGGATACAAATATGGTTGAAAAGCCTAACTTTTCGGCTTCCTGAATTCGTTGTTCAATTCGGTTTACAGGGCGAATTTCTCCTGAAAGTCCCACTTCACCAGCAAAGCAAAAATCTTTTTCGATGGCAATATCTTCATTGGAAGATAAAATGGCTGCAACTACAGCAAGATCAATTGCGGGATCGTCAACTGAAAGTCCTCCAGTAACATTTAGAAAAACGTCTTTTGAACCCAAGTGAAAACCAGCTCTTTTTTCTAGAACCGCCAGAATCATATTGAGTCTTTTGGCATTGTAACCTGTAGTGCTTCTTTGTGGAGTTCCATATACAGCGCTGCTCACCAACGCTTGAATTTCAATCATTAACGGCCGCATTCCTTCTAAAGTACTTGCAATTGCAGTTCCCGACAAAGTAGTGTCATTATGAGAAATCAATATTTCAGAAGGATTGGCCACTTCGCGCAAACCAGTGCCTTGCATTTCATAAATACCTATTTCAGCGGTGGAACCAAACCTGTTTTTTAGGGAACGCAATATTCGATACACGTGATTTCTGTCGCCTTCAAATTGCAAAACAGTATCGACCATGTGCTCCAAAATTTTCGGCCCGGCGATATTTCCATCTTTAGTAATATGACCAATTAAAATAACAGGGACATTCGTTTCTTTTGCAAATTTTATCAATTCAGCGGTAGTTTCACGAATTTGAGAAATGCTTCCCGCAGCCGATTCTATATAATCGGTATACAGCGTTTGAATGGAATCAATGATTACGATTTCAGGTTGGATTTCCTCAATTTGACGGAAAATATTTTGCGTTTTAGTCTCAGTAAGAATGTAACAGTTATCGCCATTTGGAGTTATTCTCTCGGCGCGCATTTTGATTTGTTTCTGGCTTTCTTCACCCGAAACATAAAGTGTTTTATAGGGAAGTTTTAATGATATTTGTAATAACAAAGTACTTTTCCCAATTCCTGGTTCACCGCCCAAAAGAATTAAAGATCCTGGTACAATTCCTCCTCCCAAAACACGGTTCAATTCGTTATCGCAAGTGTCCATTCGGATTTCTAACGTAGAATCAATTTCTTTAATTTTTAGCGGTTTTGCGGCTTTTTTAACTTCAGAATTTGATGGTTTCCAAGCGGCTTTTTCTTCTTTTTGTATAATTTCTTCTACAATGGTATTCCATTCTTTGCATGCATTACATTGCCCCTGCCATTTAGAATATTGAGAGCCACAACTTTGACAAAAAAAGGAGGTTTTAACTTTTGACATAATTATGGTTTTTGATCAGGCGATGGAGTTGACGGCACGGTTTCTGGGGGAGTTGGAGCTTTAGCATTTTTCATTTCTTCCATTTTATCATACATCATATTTTGAGTAAGATTTCCTATTTCTTCTCTTTCATAGGCTGCTTGATAGTATTTTCTAGCTTTCAAAAATTCCCCTGTATATTCATACATTAACGCCAATTCATAATCGGCTAGCATGCTTTTAGGATATTGCTTTTCGGCTAAACTAGAGAGCTCGCCAAATTCATCGTAGGCTTTATTTTTTATTATTGCAGCTTCAATTGCTTTGAAATCATTAAACCGAATACGCGTTTTTAAAGCTAATAATTTCTCCATGGTTTCGTATTTTTTATTTAAATAATCTACATATCCAGAAGGTAACACAGCAATTTTTTCATTGTATTCATTTACAGAAATTGGCTGATAAATTCCAAAAATATGATACAATGCATTTGGAATTGCGTAAAGCACTAAAGAATAATGAGAGGCGTTTGGAAAATTATCAAAATGATACTTTAGATTTGGCTTTTTTAATTCTGCAACAGCGGCATCTAATTGAATTGTTTTGTCTTTAATTGACTTTAAATCACCCACCGCAGTGGCCTGATAATAGAATAATTGTTGGTTTAATGCTGCTAATCTATCAGGAATAGTTTCTTCCATTGAAACAGGAAATTGAGGACTTAAAGAAATATAGGCGTTAAAAATTGGCTGATCTTTGTACAAAAAGAAATTCAAAAAACCAGCGGTAACGTCGTGACCTGCAATAATTTTAAAGGGAGCAATTCGATAACTTTTTTCTAAAAATGGCATTAATTCTTGACCGATAAATTCATAGAAAAGTTCGCCTTTTGCGTCGGGCAATCCTGTTTCTTGATCAACACCGCAATCGGTGAATCGTTCGTCTTTTTGATTTTGAGAAATTCCAACAATTATTACTTCTGGAATATCGTCCCAATAGGCGCCATAACTTAGCGCTCCTTGAAAAGGATCAAATAAATAATCGCCGTCTAATAATAGTACTATTGGGTATTTTTTGGTTTTATTAAAGGCATATGATTCCGGTAACGAAATAGTAAATTGTCTATCTTCATTTAATTTTTGAGAGAAAATAGTGTCTTTGGAGATTTGTGAAAACGTGATTATTGGAAAAATAAAAATATAAAAAGCAATTATTTTTTTCATTGTTTATAGCGTTTGTTGATTACTCTAAACCTTTAAAAGGCAGAGCAATATAATAATTTATTTGCTTCTATTTAATATTGGCAAAAGTAAAAATGAAAGCGCTCCTAAAAATACTAATAATAGCATTTGTGTGGTCCAAATTATCCAACCAAATGCACTTCCAGCAGTTTCAGAAATATGATAAAAAAGTAAGATTTTGGCCATTAAAAAGGGGTAGGATCCAAAGCCGCTATTGGTAAATGCGATGGCGACACTTCCCACGATAAATGAAGTGATTACAGCACTTAAAGGCAGCATATTGGTTTCAGAAATTACTAACAATCCAATGTAAAACATATAAATGTAGGAGAACCAAATGAAAATAGTGTGTCCTAAATACGACCACTTTTTCTTCATGTGAAAAATACTCAATATCCCTTCTTTTAGTCCAGCTATTTTCTCCTTTATTTTTAAAATGAATTTCATTTTAGAATATACATAAAGCAGAATAAAAGTGATGAAAAGTACGAAACCAATTGTCAATAATAGGATTAGGTTTTGTAAAGGAACTTTATCTAAAACAAAAGTTTTTAAAACATCATATTGAACAAAAAAAGCAACTATGATGAGCCCTAACAAAACAATCATATCAATAATTCTTTCCGCTATAATTGATCCGAAACCTTTATCAAATGGAACATCATTGTATTTTTTCAATACCAAAGCTCTTGATATTTCTCCTGATCTTGGAACGGTCATGTTCATTAAATAACCTATGGAAACCGCCATAAAATTATTGGTAAAGGAAGTTTTATATCCCATGTGATCCAAGACGTATTTCCATCTATAGGCACGAGATGCGCTTCCTAAAAAAGCAATAAAAATTGAAAAATTCAGATAATAGTAATTGGCATTTTTAAAGTGCTTTTTAATCTCATCGATATCCTTTTCAGAAAATTGGTTGTAGGAATAGTAAATTAAAAAAATACCCAAAAAAAGCGGGAGTACTATTGAGAGCAATTTGCTGATTTTTGCTTTCAAAATCTAAGTTAAAGAATTGTCATTTTCATTTGGAAAAACTAAAGCAGGCTTGAACGTTTTAGCCTCTTCAAAATCAATTGTTCCATATGAAATGATGATTATAATATCTCCTTTTTGAACTTTTCTAGCCGCGGGTCCATTCAGTGTGATTTCGCCCGAGTTTTTATTGCCTTTTATCACATATGTTTCAAGGCGTTCTCCGTTGTTTATGTTGACAATTGAAACTTTTTCGCCCTCAATTAGATTTGAGGCTTCCATTAACGCTTCGTCAATAGTTATGCTTCCGATATAATTTAAATCGGCTCCCGTAACTTTTACACGGTGTATTTTAGATTTTACAACTTGGATTTGCATGCGGCAAAGATAATTAATTTAATGAAATGGTATCTATCAATCTAATATTGTTAACAAAAACTGCTATAAAAGCACGGAATTTTTGGTCTGGATTTTTTGATTTACAAGTTAGTAATGTAGTTTCATCGGCAATTTCGAAATAATCCAATTTGAAATTGGGTTGGTTTTCAAATACTTGGTTTACCCAATGTTCGATTTCTGACAAAGGCTCGGTCGAGAATTTATGTTGGACTTCCAATAAAGTTTGATAGATAATCGCCGCAGCGTTTCTTTCATTTGGAGAAAGCCTTTCATTTCTAGAGCTCATTGCAAGTCCATTTTCTTCTCTAAAAATGGGACATTCAACTATATTTATCGAGAAATTTTCTTTTTCAACTAATTTTTTGATGATTTGTAACTGTTGGAAATCTTTTTCCCCAAAATAAGCATTGGTTGGATTTACTATTTCGAATAATCTTTTAACAATTGTTCCAACACCATCAAAATGTCCTGGGCGAAATTTTCCTTCCATTTGATTTTCTAACCCATCAAAATAAAAAGATTTAGCCGTTGTATTTCCTTCATAAATATCGTCAACTGTTGGCGCATAAACAATTACATTGTTACTTATAGTTTGAAGTTTTGCAATATCGCTTTCTAAATTTCTAGGATACTTTTCTAAATCTTCGGAATTATTAAACTGAGTAGGATTAACAAAAATACTTACAATAGTTAGGTCATTATTTTGCAAAGACGTTTCAACTAATGATAAATGCCCTTGGTGTAAAGCGCCCATTGTAGGAACGAAACCAAGGGTCGTTTTTGAATTGGAAATTACTTTTAAATGCTCTATTAAAGCTAGTTGTGTCTCGAAAAGGAGCATGCTGTTTTATTGAAATATTGTGCAAACTTAAGATTTTAGTTATTAACTGCATAAATTTTTGTAAATTTGCATGTTTTTTATTTACAAAAGTAATACTGAATTTTAATATGGAAGATAAGAGGATATTGTATGTATCATCTGAAGTAGTGCCCTACTTAGCTGAAAACGAGGTTTCTCTAATGTCTTATGACGTGCCAAAAATGGTAAACGATCAAGGCGGACAGATTAGAATTTTCATGCCTAGATATGGCAATATCAATGAGAGAAGACATCAATTACACGAAGTAATTAGATTGTCAGGGATGAATTTAGTGGTTAATGATTTAGATATGCCCTTAATTATTAAGGTCGCTTCTATTCCAAAAGAGAGAATTCAGGTTTATTTTATCGATAACGATGAATATTTTAAACGTAAAGCTACTTTTACGGATGAAGAAGGAACATTATTTCCTGACAACGATGAACGCGCCATATTCTTTGCAAAAGGAGTGGTTGAAACGGTTAAAAAACTAAATTGGGTTCCCGATATTATTCATGTTCACGGATGGATGGCCGCAATGTTGCCTATCTATTTGAAGCATTATTATAAAGATGAAGCTTTGTTTTCAGACACAAAAATCATTACTTCGGTTTACAGTCAGTCGTTTGAAGGTAGCTTAAACCTTGAAATGATTAATAAAGTTAAATTTGATGGAGTTCCTGAAGCTTCTATTTCAAATTTAGAAACTCCTGATTATGAAAATATTATCTTGGCAACACTGAACCATTCTGATGGGATAATAATTGCATCGGAAAACCTGTCTCCAAGTTTAACAAAATTTATAGAAACTTCGGGAAAACCTTTTTTACCTTTCACCTCGAAAGATAAATTCGCGGAGGTATATTCTAACTTCTATAAGAATTTAGTTTAATATTATTATTTTAAAATGTATATGCAAAATAAATCCCTTTATAAATTACTTATTTTAGTTGGTATTGTTGCTTTTTTTACTGCTTGTGACAAAGATTTTAATGAAATCGGCTCAGACGTAATAGGAACTGATCATTTTGGACTAATTAAAGATGATTCACAATCTGTTTTAGCTTACAATACCGCTTCAGGTCAAGTTGAAACGAGTAACCAACCGATAAATTCTTTAGGATATTACAACAACCCGTTTTTTGGAAAAACAAAAGCGAGTGTGGTCTCTCAGGTTTTATTAGATACAGTAAATCAATCCATTGGAACCAATCCTACGGTTACTAAAGTGGAACTTTCCTTGCCTTATTTTAGTCATTTAATTTCTAAAGATGCTACCACTGGCGATAGTACTTATGAGTTGGATTCTGTTCAAGGATTTAGTATTGCCAATGATAAAAAAGTATTTAATAAGTTCAAATTGAGCGTTTATGAAAATAATTACACTTTACGTGACCTAGATGCAGCGCTAAACTTTTTAGATGTTCAACGATATTATTCAGGAGAAACTGCCATTTTTGATGCTTATAAAACTCCAGTACGCTTAAATGACTCTACAGCTACTGTTCAAAACGATGAATTTACTTACAGTGCAGCTGAAATTAAAACTTATAAAACAGTAGATGGCGCTCAAGTAGTTGATACTAGATCAATTCCCGGAATGCGATTAAAACTAAGAAAAAACTTTTTTCAAGACAAATTATTCGGAGCTGGAGCTGCAGGAAAATTATTTAACAACTCTATTTTTAAAGACTATTTCCGCGGCTTGTACTTTAAAGTAGAAGCTTCTTCTACCTCACTTAATCAAGGAAGCATGTCGTTGTTGAACTTTAAACAAGGAAAAATAATTGTAACTTATAAAGTTGATGGGACCAATTCGACAGGTGGAGTTACCCGAAAAGAAAAGAAAATTGCAATTAGTTTAGGGGGAAACTCGGTCAATTTATTAGAAAATGATTATTCATCAGGTTATACTTCGGGAATAGCTTCCAATTCTAATGCAACTACAGGAGCCTATAATTTATTTCCAAAAGGGGGCGAAGGTTCTATGGCTATCATTAAACTTTTTGGTGATACCGATGTAAAAAGGGTTAATGCAAATGGCGATCTTTATACTTATACAAATCCAAGTACTGGAATAGTAGAAGGAAATGGAGTGCCAGACGATTTGGATTTGTTGAGAAATCCTGTTGACAAAAAAAAATTATTAGTTAACGAGGCCAATCTTACTTTTTATATTGATAAAGATAAAATGACAGGTGCCGCTGAACCAAATAGAATTTACTTGTATGATTTAAATAATCACCGCCCAATAATTGATTACTATTTAGATTATTCTGTGGCGTCAAATTCTAAAAATAATAAATACGTTCATGGAGGCATTATTGAAAAAACTTCTGCCACATCGGCTTATGATAAACGTGGAATAAAATATAAAATTCGACTTACCAATCACATGATGAATTTGATAAGTAAAGATTCAACCAATGTAAGATTAGGATTAGTGGTAACAGAATCAATAGGTGTTGCTACAAATGCAATGTTAAGAAGTTCAATTCCAGTTGCAAATCCTTTTTATAAATACCCTTCGGCTGCGGTTTATAATCCACTTGGAACTGTTTTATTTGGGAACAACATTCCTGCTACAGATCCAAATTATGCGAAGCGCTTAAAACTGGAAATTTACTTTACTAAACCAAATTCAAATTAATTACATTCAACCAAAATAAAAAAATATGTGCGGAATTGTTGGTTATATTGGACATAGAGAAGCCTTCCCTATTGTAATTAAAGGTTTAAAAAGACTTGAATACAGAGGATATGATAGCGCTGGTGTAATGCTTTTTGACGGAAAAAATCTTAAAGTTTGTAAAACAAAAGGTAAAGTTTCCGATTTAGAAGAATTATGTTCTACAAATATAACTACAAATGGCACTATTGGAATGGGGCATACCCGTTGGGCAACTCATGGGGTTCCAAACGACGTTAACTCACATCCTCATGTTTCAAATTCAGGGAATCTCGTAATTATTCATAATGGAATCATTGAAAACTATGCTCCTCTAAAAAAAGAATTAATCAATAGAGGGTATGTTTTTCACTCAGATACCGATACTGAAGTTTTGGTAAATTTAATTGAAGACGTTCAAAAGAAAGACAATTTAAAATTAGGAAAAGCGGTTCAAATCGCTTTAAATCAGGTGGTGGGTGCTTATGCAATTTGTGTATTTGACAAACAAAAACCAAATGAAATAATTGTGGCCCGTTTAGGAAGTCCATTAGCAATTGGTGTTGGTGAAAACGAATACTTTATTGCATCTGATGCTTCCCCATTTATAGAATATACTTCCAACGCTATTTATCTTGAAGATGAAGAAATGGCAATTGTGAGAATGGATAAACCTTTAAGAATTAGAAAAATTAAAGACGATTCCCTAGTAGATCCTTATGTTCAAGAATTGCAAATGAATTTAGAGCAAATTGAAAAAGGAGGTTACGATCACTTTATGCTAAAAGAAATTTTTGAGCAACCAAGCGTAATAAAAGATACTTATCGAGGTCGTTTACATGCCAATACAGGTTTGATTCAAATGGCAGGAATAGAAGATAATATCGAGAAATTCCTTAACGCTGATAGAATATTAATCGTAGCATGCGGAACTTCATGGCACGCAGGATTAGTTGCCGAATACGTAATAGAAGAATTTACAAGAATCCCGGTTGAAGTTGAATATGCTTCAGAATTCAGATATAGAAATCCTATAATCAATAAAGGCGATGTGGTTATTGCAATCTCACAATCTGGAGAAACTGCTGACACTTTAGCTGCAATTAAATTAGCAAAGGAAAGAGGTGCATTTGTGTTTGGAGTTTGTAATGTGGTGGGATCTTCTATTTCAAGAGAAACTCATGCTGGAGCTTATACTCATGCTGGACCCGAGATTGGAGTGGCTTCTACCAAAGCATTTACGACACAAATTACCGTTTTAACCATGATTGCTTTGAGAATTGCAAAAGCCAAAGGAACCATGTCCAATTCTGATTTCCATAGGTATTTACAAGAATTAGAATTAATTCCAGAAAAAGTTCTTGAAGCACTTCAAACCAATGATAAGGCGAAAGAAATAGCTGCAACTTTTAAAAACTCAAACAATTGTTTGTATTTAGGTAGAGGTTACAATTTTCCTGTGGCATTAGAGGGCGCACTAAAATTAAAAGAAATTTCCTATATTCATGCGGAAGGTTATCCTGCTGCAGAAATGAAACACGGACCAATTGCTTTAATTGATGAGCACATGCCTGTAGTTGTAATTGCACCAAAATTAGGGCATTATGATAAAGTGGTTAGTAATATTCAAGAGATAAAATCAAGAAGTGGAAAAATAATTGCAATTGTTACCAAAGGAGATACACAAGTTCGAGATTTAGCCGATTATGTAATTGAAATTCCTGAAACACCCGATGCATTATCCCCATTAATTACTACAATTCCATTACAATTATTGTCCTATCACATTGCGGTGATGAGAGATTGTAATGTAGACCAACCTCGTAATTTAGCAAAATCGGTTACGGTGGAGTAAAATCATAGAAATAAATAAAAAAGGCGCTCTAAATTAGAGCGCTTTTTTTATTTTCTTAAATTAGGTAAATTTTTACGAATTACTTAATGAAATGTTAAAATCAAAAGTCTTTGTCAAATTAAATTAACAGATTAAATTAAAACGATGTGAAAAATTTAAAGATTTAATTTGATTAATTACTAAAATAAACGGAGTTAACATATTAAAAAACAAATTTCTTAAGCTAATAATTAAAAATATGAAAATAAATACTAATTTAGCTACACTAACAAACAAATTTTAAACCACAATGAGAAAACACTTACTAATTTTGACATTGTTTTTTTGCAGCGTATCGTTTGCACAAAAAGTAGTTTCAGATTCAATTAAAAACACAGTACTAAATGAGGTTGTAGTCTCTGCTTCTAGAACTCCTGAAAAAGTTTTGCAGTCCCCAGTTACAATTGAAAGAATGGGACTAAAAGACATTAAAAAAACAGCCTCCCCTTCCTACTACGACGGTTTAGAGAACCTGAAAGAGGTTCAAATGAACACCAGTAGTTTGACATTTAAATCAATCAACACTAGAGGGTTTGCAACTGTTGCAAACGTTAGATTTATGCAATTAGTGGATGGAATGGACAACTCTTCTCCGCTGCTAAACTTCGTGTTAGGAAACATGATTGGAATTTCAGAAATTGACGTTCAAAGCGTAGAATTATTACCAGGGGCGTCTTCTGCATTGTATGGTGCAAATGCCTTTAATGGTATACTATTTATGAATAGTAAAAACCCATTTACTAGTGAAGGGGTGAACGGTTATGTAAAATACGGACAAACCAATCAGCAAGCTGCAGGAGTAAATAGTTTTTCAGATTACGGCGTGAGAATTTCACATAAATTCAATAACTATTTTGCTGCTAAAGCAAATTATACTTTCATGAAAGGTACTGATTGGTACGCTACTAATTATGACGACAAAACGGTTGCCGGAAGAGACCGAAGCAATATGAACTATGATGGTATCAACGTTTATGGTGATGAGGTTTCAACTAACATAAAAGGGGTTGGACAAGCATTAGCAGGACTTGGTATTATCCCTGCTTCAACAGTAAATTTATTGCCAAATGCAAATGTTAGTAGAACCGGTTATAAAGAGGTTGAATTAACAGACAACAAAGCTTCAAACACAAAACTTGATTTCTCTTTCCATTTGAGACCTTTTGGAAATGAAAATTTGGAAGTTATCTGGCAAAGTAAATTTGGATTTGGTAATGCTGTTTACCAAGGAGCCAACAGATACTATTTGAATAACTTTTTTATGCAACAACATAAATTAGAATTTAAAGGGAAGAACTTCTTTGTAAGAGGTTATACTACCACTGAAGATGGTGGAAATTCCTACGACATGTTGTTTACAGGTATCAATATCAACAGAAAATGGAAAGATGATAAAACTTGGTTCGGACAATATGCTGGTGCTTATATCCAATCGACTTTAGCTGGCGCAACTCCTACATTAGCGCATCAAATAGCTAGAAATACTGCTGATACAGGAAGATTAATTCCAGGTACAGATGCATTCAAAACTGCATTCGACCAAGTAACCTCAGAAGCTAGTGTTCTTTCAGGATCTAAATTAGTAGACAACTCTAGAATTTATCATTCAGATGCCAATTATAACTTTAAAGACGTTATTAAATTTGCTGAAATTCAAGTAGGTGGATCTTACCGATTGTATGAATTGAATTCTCATGGAAGAATTTATACTGATGCAAATGGGGCAATCACCTATAACGAATATGGTGCTTATACTCAATTGACAAAAAAATTAATGGATGACAAATTGAAATTTTCAGGGTCTATTCGTTATGATAAATCTAAAAACTTTGCAGGTAATATCTCTCCAAGAGTATCTCTTGTTTACTCAGCTGGTGAAAATAAACAACACAATTTCAGAGCTTCTTTCCAAACCGGTTTTCGAAATCCATCTACTCAAGACCAGTACATCGGATTTAACGTAGGTAGCGCAATATTACTAGGTTCAGCTCCAGATAACTTACCAAGATTTACTGAAACTTTAGCTGTTTCAACATTGGGTCAGCCTTTTACAGGAGGCTCAACAGTTAATATTACTGGTTTAAATGCTTACAACAACTCATATACAGCTGCTTCAGTAGCTACATTTTCAGCAACTGGAAACCCAGCTGCTTTGAAAAAATCAAACTTAGATTATGTAAAACCTGAAGAAGTTAAAGCTATTGAATTAGGATACCGCTCAGTAGTTAATGATATTTCATTTGACATTAATGGATATTATAACGTTTACAATAACTTCATTGGAAACCTTAATGTAGTAGCACCTCTTTATGGATCAACGCAAGATAGTCCAAATATTCCCACCCCAACAAACTTGGCAACAGATTTAGGAGCTCGTTCAGTTTATGCTCTCGCTAACGGAGATTATAGAGCATTTCAATTATATACCAACACTAAAATTGAAATTAAATCTCTTGGTTTCGGACTTGGACTTTCTAAAAAAGTATACAAAGATTTCGAGTTTGGTGTAAACTATAACTATGCTGAATTTAAATTTGATCAATCTCAAGATGAAAGTTTCGAAGCGGGTTTCAATACTCCAAAACACAAAGTAAAAGCGTCGTTTGGTAACGAAAAATTATTTAAAAACCTTGGATTTAATGTAAGCGGAAGATGGAATAGCGAGTACTTATGGCAATCAACAATGGTTGACGGTATGGTCCCTGCAGCTACTGTAATTGATGCTCAAGTAACTTACAACGTTCCAAGTATGAAATCTGCTTTCAAAATTGGTGCTGCTAACTTAGGAGGAAAAGAGTACTTCCAAGTATTAGGAGCGGGATTAATAGGGCAACAAATTTTTGCTTCTTGGACTATTAAACCATAATTATTATTAATATAAAAACTTACGTTATGATAAAAAATTTCAAATGGGTTGTACTGGTTTCTTTAACCTTTATGGCATGTACAAATGACGATACGGTTGTTACTGGTGAGGCACCAGTAACCTCAGGTACCGCTGATTTTACAAAATATGTAGCTTTAGGAGATTCTTTTGCTGCTGGTTATTCTGATGGTGCATTATTCAAAAAAGGGCAATCAAATTCCTATCCAAATTTACTAGCGCAACAATTTGCTGCCGCTGGAGGAGGTACTTTCTCAAGTCCATTTATGGCCGCAGACAACGTTGGGGGATTCTCAGCTGGTGGTGTTCAAGTAGTTTCTCCAAGATTATATCTTGACACTGCAACAAATACTCCGACTCCAGTTCCTGGAGTTTCTGCAAATACGCTTACAGAGCGTTTAACTGGTTCTTTTAACAACATGGGTATTCCTGGTGCTAAAAGTTTTCATTTACTTTTCAATGGCTACGCGCCTTTGAATCCTTATTTTAATAGAATGGCTTCAGCTCCAACCGCAACCGTTTTAGGAGATGCATTGGCTCAAAACCCTACCTTCTTCTCTTTATGGATTGGTGGAAATGATGAGTTGGGTTATGCAACTAATGGTGGAGATGCAACTTTAGATCAATTAACTCCAACTGCTAATTTCTCAGCAGCTTATAATGCATTAGCTACTCAGCTTTCAGCAAATGGAAGAAAAGGTGTGGTTGCTAATTTACCATACGTAACGGCTTTGCCTTATTTTACAGCTGTTCCTTACAATGCAGTTCCACTTAATGCAGCTACGGCAACGCAATTAAACAGTGGATATGCACAATATAATGGCGGTTTAGCAGTAGCTCAAACTATGGGATTAATTACTGCAGCTGAAAAAACAAGAAGAACGATTACTTTCGCAGCAGGTCAAAATGCAGTGGTAATGGTAGATAGTTATTTAACGAACTTAAGTGCTCTTGGTTTGCCTTCCTACAGACAAGCAACTAGTGCAGATTTATTAGTATTACCATCAAGATCAATCATTGGAACAGCAGTAGGTGGTAATCCAGCTCAAATAAATGGTGTGTCAGTTCCATTAGTTGATAAATGGGTTCTTTCATCTGATGAGGTTGCTGAAGTTAAAGCAGCAACTGACGCTTACAATTTAGTAATTCAAGCGGCAGCAACTGCCAACAACTTGGCTTTTGTTGATGCTAAAGCGGTTATGGACCAATTAAGTACTACTGGATTAAATTTCAATACCTATAACATGACTTCTACTTATGTTACTGGTGGATCTTTCTCTTTAGATGGAGTTCACCCTAGCGCAAGAGGTTATGCTTTAATTACCAATTTATTTATTGATGCAATTAATACTAAATACGGTTCTACCTTGAAGAAAAAAGACGGTAGAGACTTTGAAATTTTATACCCGAAAGTAATTAACTAAATTATTTTTCTAAAATACTTAAAGAGTCCAAAATTAATTTTTTGGACTCTTTTTATTTGAAATTCTTAAATAAAATTAAAAATTAACTATTTACCAATAATTTATTTTTTATTTTTAGCATTAAATAATGGTATCATGAAAAACATAATAGTTGCGTTTTTATTTTTTTGTATTGTTTCTACAAATGGACAAGAGTCAATTTTTGAAACATGTAAAATTGCAAAATCGGAAATGAAATCTGCCGAAAGGCAAATGAACCTATTGGTTAATCCAAATACTCAAAATTATGATATTACGTATCATAAATTAGAATTTAATGTGGATCCTGCTGTTTACTTAATTTCTGGAAAAATAACAACTACTTATATTGCGCTTGCCAATATGAATACGCTTACTTTCGATCTAAGTAATACCTTGATAGTTAGCAGCGTAAAAATTAATAATGTCAATCTAGCTTTTACTCAAAATACAAACGAATTAATAATTACACTTCCGGCAACACAATTAACAGGTGCTCAAGCCACTGTGGATGTTGTATATTCTGGTGCTCCGCCACAAAATGGATTTTTTGCCTTTACAAGTACCAATCATGGGCCAAACAACACTCCGGTAATTTATACTTTATCTGAGCCTTTTGGGGCAAGAGATTGGTGGCCTTGCAAACAAGATTTAAATGATAAAATAAATACTATAGATGTATATATTACCGCTCCATCTCAATATATTAGCGTTTCCAACGGAGTAGAACCCGAGGCTCCTGTAATCAATGGAAATTTAAAAACAACTCATTTTCGTCACAATTATCCTATTCCAGCCTATTTAATTTGCATGGCGGTAACCAATTACACATTAATAAATCAAACTGCTGGTACCGCACCAAATGCCTACCCTATCATAAACTATATTTATCCTGAAAGTGATACCTCAACTTTGAGAACACAACTTTCGCAAACTCCTCTTATATTAAATTTATATAGTTCTCTATTAGAAAATTACCCATTTGCGAATGAAAAATACGGTCATGCTCAATTTGGCTGGGGAGGTGGAATGGAACACACTACAGTTTCATTTATGGTTAGCTTTGGCCGACAATTAATAGCCCATGAAATGGCACACCAATGGTTTGGCGATAAAATTACTTGCGGAACTTGGAAAGACATCTGGTTGAATGAAGGATTTGCAACCTATATTGCCGCTTTGGTAGTTGAAAATTTCGATGGTCCAGCAGCATTTGTAACTGAAAAAGCAAATATGATTGGCAATATAACATCCGCAGCAAATGGCGCGGTTTATTTAACAGATGTTGAGGCATTGGATGTAAATAGAGTTTTTGATTCAAGACTTTCTTACAACAAAGGAGCAATGGTTTTACACATGCTCCGATTTAAATTAGGTGACGCAATATTTTTTCAAGGAATAAAAAACTATTTAGCAGATGTGAATTTGGCTTATAAATATGCCATAACACCTAATTTAAAATCGCATTTAGAGGCCGTTTATGGAAGTAGTTTAACGGAGTTTTTTAACGATTGGGTATTCAATCAAGGGTATCCCATTTATAACATTACGGTTCAAAATACAACTCCAGGTCAAGCTAGAATTACTGTTGCGCAAACCACTTCTCATACCTCTGTTCCATTTTTTGAAATGCCGGTTCCTGTTCGATTATTAGGCGCAAGCGGTCAATCACAAGATGTCGTGGTAAATAATACTGTAAACGGAGAGCAATTTAATATTACGGTTCCATTTACGGTTACCGGAGTTCAATTTGACCCGAATAAAAATATCATTTCAAGAATGAGTACGGTGACTTTAGAAAATGCCAATTTCGATTTTGATACTGCTATTCAAATTTATCCAAACCCAAGTTCAACAACTATTTCAATTTCAATTCCTGAGAATATCGAAATTGAAAATGCCGTTTTTTATTCCGTTCTAGGTCAAAAAATTATGGAAACTAAATCTCAAAAAACTTGGGATATCACTTCGTTTTCATCGGGAATCCATTTTCTAACTATTCAAACCAATAAAGGAACAAAACAATTTAAGTTTGTTAAAGAATAGGTTAAAATGACCCGTTTTAATATTAAAATGGAAATGGAAAACACGCCCATTTATAAAAATATAAATAATTAACAAATATTTAAAACACAACATTATAATATTATAGAAAACATACTATAGAAAACCTTACTTTTGTTGGTTATTAAAAATACGAAAATTAAAAAATGGAAATAGTTATCAAATTAGGTCAGTTTTTATTGAGTTTGTCATTGTTGATTGTACTTCATGAATTAGGACATTTTATTCCCGCAAAATTATTCAAAACCAGAGTAGAGAAATTCTACTTATTTTTTGATATTAAATATTCTTTGTTTAAAAAGAAAATTGGAGATACAGAATACGGAATTGGATGGTTGCCGCTTGGTGGTTATGTAAAAATTTCGGGGATGATCGATGAAAGTATGGACAAAGAGCAAATGGCATTGCCCCCACAACCATGGGAATTCCGATCGAAACCGGCTTGGCAACGATTAAT
>Ga0114967_10001893_pt1 | contig 17575 bp, 12 predicted proteins | sample M_130628_MF_Meta_FD_92639 | JGI IMG/M metagenome (GOLD analysis project Ga0114967, IMG submission 92639) | Freshwater microbial communities from Lake Montjoie, Canada to study carbon cycling - M_130628_MF_MetaG | ecosystem: Environmental > Aquatic > Freshwater > Lake | place: Lake Montjoie... | reverse complement strand
TAAAAGCTTTAATTTTACAATCAATTGATAAACAATTGCTTTGTAGATAATATTATATATGTCCGAAAAGATATTACTTTCTGATTTAATGAGTTTAGTGGGAAAAGGTATCAAGTATATCTTCTCGCAATATATGCTCATTCTAAAAATAGCTATCGTCACTGGATGTTTAGGCTTAGGCTATGGTTATTTCTCAAAGGATAAATTTAGAGCAGAAGCCACTTTCATCGTGGAAGAAAAATCAGGTTCAAAATCGGGTATAGGTGCTCTAGCCTCAAGTGTGGGCTTTGATCTTGGTAGTTTAACTGGTGGTAGTGCAGGCTTATTTGATGGGGATAATATTTTAGATATTATGCAGTCAAGATTGATTGTAGAGACCGTGTTGTTAAGTCATGTAGATACGACTAATCCAAGTTCACCAACTTTAGCAGATATCTATGCTGGATCATATGGCATCAATAAAAAATGGGCCAAAGATCCTCAGTTGGCTCAATTTAATTTTTATACAACACCCAAAAATGAAGTTGACAAAATTAAAAAAGACAGTATTTTATTTGAAGTATATCAGAAAGTAGTTAAGAGTAATTTAGAAGTGAAGAGGCAAAATAAAAAGGGCTCTATCGTCAATATTCAAGTGATCTCTCGAAATCAAAACTTTTCAAAACTTTTCACAGAGCGAATCTTAAAAGAGACAGGGGATTTATATGTAGATATTAAAACGAGCAATATGAATAATAATATTGCGCGATTACAATCAAAAGCAGACTCTTTACATAGTAAATTGTATAATAAATCACAACAATCAGTACCACTTGTTAACGTAAATAGTGGTATGCAGAATTATGTGGTGAATGACGATTTAAATCAAAAAGACAAAAACATTGTTTTCACTTTATATGGTGAAGTGTTAAAAAATCTAGAAGCTATAAAATTATCGCAAATTAATCAAACCCCGGTGATACAAGTCTTAGATATGCCAAAATATCCACTTGTAAATCAAAATTATAATTGGTTAATTTATTTATTAGGTGGCGTATTATCAGGCGTTTTAATTGGCATATTTTGCGCCATTTATTTATATACAGAAACCTTACAATAAAGTAAATGCGTCGCCTATTTTTACTAAGAGCATATGGCGATTTTGTAATTGCAGTAAGGTCTGCAATGTTATCTGCAGATCCGATGTCGGCAAAAATCATTGCATCTAATCACTTATATCCCCTGTTTGAAGCCATGTCGTCGGTCATGGACACTAGCCAAATAGACATTAGTTTCGAAGATTTTGGTATTCATCTAGGACAATTAAATTTGTTCACTAACAGGTATCTATTAGATAAAAGCTCTCTTGAACAAGCGAGAAAAATCAAAAAGTATATCATCGAAAATCCCTTATTGCATTCAGGAGTTGAAATTTTAGAACAGACCAGAAAGAAAGGCATATTACAATTAGTCACTGGAAAAAAATTCGAAGCCATTGTCAACAAAGACCTTGTCTATCAAGAGTATGCTCATTTCTTCGGGCATGAATCCAATTCAAAATTCATAAACGACAATATTGAAAAAAAGCATTTCTTGTTATTGCCGGATGCAAGAATATCAAAAAGAAATATTCCCCAAGAAATTATTCAGTCTATTATAAAAGAGGTGAATCAAAGAGGGGCAAGCATGCAAGTTGCTTATTTTAAAAGAGTGAGCCAAGTGAATAAAACAGGCCGTCCCATTAAAGTTCAAATGCAAACCGATTTAATTTTTAATCAAACAGTGTATAATAATTTCAAGGAATTAATACAACTCATACAAGAGGCAGACTTTATTATAGGGGCAGATAGTTTACCAATCCACTTAAGTCAACTACTTAATAAAAAGCATTTTATTTTGTATCCGAGTGGAGGTTCAAAAGCTTTCTTTACACCCTATACTGTTGCTAGGCAGTATTATTGTGAATTTAATAAATACCAGTCAACGACTATTCCATATTAATGGTGCAATATGACAAAACCAATCCCAGCTTTTATAATCTATGGACAAAATGAGCATGCAAGACAAGCACAGGTCAATTTGATTCAAAAAGCTTTACCTGGTTCGGTTTTAATAGATCCCATCTTCCCTTCTAGACAAAAAGTGCCTTTCATCAATGATTTAATTCAAAATGCATTTAAGCGTTCGGGATATCAATTATTGCCCTCCGAAATTGGGGTGTTTATGTCCCACCGAAGCATATGGAAAATGATAACTCAAGAGCATAACCCCCATCAACATTTTTTAGTTTTAGAATCGGATAGTAAGATCAATGATATTGAGCTGATTCAACAAGCTATGCCGACAGTGGAAGCAGGGTATGATTTATTTTTCTTTGGCGCATGGAATAACCACGTAAGTATAAAAAGATCTTCATCTACAACCATCGCAAATCATTATAAGATAGGTACTCCATTAATAAGGTCTGTTTATGGGGCATATGGCTATTCTTTAAATTTAAAAGCTGCAAAACATTTATTGGCCCAGTCTAGTAAAATAAACTATCCAGTAGATTTATATAAACATTATGTAGATCAAGCAACAATTAAAATAGGCGCTATCCAACCAGAGTTGATATCTACTTGGCAAACCACAGATAGTACAATAAGAAAAGAAGCTACTATTGACCGTCTAAAACGCATCATAATAATTAAGATATTTAGTCTTAGGAATCAAATTCTAGCTTACTTTTGTTAAGCATGATGTCAAGTATACAAAAATCAATTGTAGTAATCAGTTGGGATGGGATTTCGTCTCCCTTGTCTTATATCCTTAAAGACACTAAACCTGATTTTGACCTTTTTATTTTTGATTATAGCGGACAAGATCATCAAAGTCAATTGGATGGATTGCAACCTGCATATTATTTAAGTCAAAAAACAGAATGCAAAGGTGATATTTTACAAGGTGTTTATGCCTATTTAATTCAAAATACAGTAACTGATTTTAAATATATAGGCTTGTTGGATGATGATATTTTTATAAGCATTAGCGATTTAAATAAATTATTATTCATTGCCGAGATGGAACAATTAGATGTTTTTCAGGCAAGCCTATCACACGATAGTTATTATCATCATCGACAATTTATACAAAAAGCAGGGAGTATAATGATGCCTTCTCATTGGGTAGAAATTATGGCACCTTTTTATTCGAGTGCAGTATTTTTTGAAGCAGGTAAGGATTTTAATAGAAGTATTTCTGGAACGGGCATAGATGTTTATTTAATTCCTATGGTACAAGTATTACTTGATAAAACAAAGACTGCTGTAGCTCATGCAGTGAGTATGAAACATTGCAGGCCAATCAGAACAGACAATCGAATTTTTAGAAACGGCAAAGATAATTTAACGGAGATTGCAGAATTACAAGCTTATTGTATGGATATTGTGAATCGAAATCCTACAAAATTTGACCCAGATTTTGTGCGAGATGTGATCAACAGAAAATATGTATATGGCATACCACTAGAATATAAATTAAAGCGACTCCCTACCTTGTTTGCTAATTTATATCGTTTTCTTGTAGACGAAAGCTATAGATAAATTAAGATGCAGACACAGAAAAATATTTTTTATAATGTACTACTTGCTGTATCCCAAGTTTTATTTCCTTTACTGACATTTCCTTATCTAGCAAGAGTCTTGGGGCCCGAAAATATTGGATTGTATAATTTTTCAGAGAGTTATGCACGATACTTTGCCTTGGTGGCAGCACTAGGAATTTCTGTTTATGGCGTAAGGGAAATTGCAAAAAAGCAAGAACAACCTAAAGCACTGTCCAATACTTTTGTAGAATTATTTTTAATTAATTTTATTGCAACTTGTATCTTAAGTATAGTGTACATTTTTACGATAGTGTATTCTTCTAAATTATCAAGTAATGCAAATTTGTTTTATTGGTCCTTTTTGTTTTTCTTTTTTCAGGTCTTTGTGCTAGAATGGTTTTTTACTGGCATCAATCAGTTTAAATATATCGCTATTCGTTTTTTCTTCATCCGCTTAGTTTTTATTGCTGCTATTTTTGTTTTCATCAAAGAAGCTAATGATTATGTCAAGTACATGCAGTTGCAGGTTGGCTTAACCGTTTTTTTAGCCATCATTAATTTTGTGTACTTATTTAAATTCATCGATCTTAAAAACATTCGACTCAATGAATTAAATATTACAAAACACCTAAAGCCTTTATTTTTATTATTTCTAACTATTTTTTCGATAAGCGTCTATTTGCATTTTGATACGGTATTACTTGGAATACTAGCAGATAATGAAAGTGTGGGTTATTACAGCGCACCTTTAAAATTAGTTAAGATTATTATTGCTGTATTAGCTGCAATTACAGCAGCGATGTTCCCTAAAATGGTTCAATTTTTTGAGCAAGGCGATTTGGTACAATTTGAAAAAATGTTAAGCCAATCTTTTGAGTTAGTGGTGAGTATTGGTATTCCAACAACTATATTGGTGTATATACTAGCACCCGAAATCATTTATATCTTATTTGGTTCCAGTTTTGAACTAGCTATTATCCCACTTCAAATTACTGCACCATTGATTTTGATTGTAAGCCTTTCGACCATTTTTGGCTTTCAAATTTTAAGTGTACACTCAAAAGATAGCGCCATTTTAAAATCTGCAGTTGCAGGTATGTTGTTTAGTTTAGTAGCTTCCTTTTTATTAATCCCAAAGTTCAAGCAAGATGGTGCAGCTTATATTATACTTTTTACCGAATTACTGGTATTATTATTTTTCATCTACTTTTCGTCCAAAGTGGTTCAACTAAAAAACACCAAACAAGTGATACTAAGGGAAATTGCTTTCGGCATTCCATATTGTATCATACCTTATATAATATCGACTATTTCATTGCCTACCATTACAAAACTTATTATTGTTTTATCTATTTCTTTATTGTGGTTTGTTGTGGTTCATTTTTTCATTGTAAAAACAAGTGTATTTAAAACACTAGTTATGGATATATTTATGAACCGTATAAAAAAATAATTATATATCTTTACGCCATGTATCTTAATTCATTATATAAGAAGTTTACAATTGTTGGCCTTTCAATATTACTTGTATTCATTATAGGCGCAAATAATAATGAAGTGCATGCGCAAAAGGTGAGTTTGAAGCAAAAAATAGCTTCAATCAAATGGCCTAGTATTTTAAAAGGAAAAAGAATTTCATTAGATGATTCATTAAATGTTAAGGTAGCGTCCCAACCAAAAGTCAAAAAAACAAAGCTTCAGGCCCCTCCTAAAGAAACTAAAGTGAAAAAGGAAAAGCCAACCCCTCAAGCCAAAGTTAAAAAACTCAAGCCCCTTAGTTCTACTGCTTCTAATCGCATTGAAATCAAACTTCCAAAATTTGGACCCTTTTTTAAAAAACAGTTCACTCAATTAAAAAGCACTAAAAGGAAGGATACTAGTATCAGAATAGGCAGGGTTCCATTAAAAAGATTGAAGCAAAATAAGATAGATCAACTATCTACCAATGTCATTGATATTGAAACACAAATTCAGCAACTTCAGTCTCAAAAGGCCTCAATAGAAAAAAGAATTGACCTCTTGGCAACACCAGATTCGGTAAAAGCCCTTTTAAGAAAAGAAATCATCGATTATAAAACAGCTTCACAAGCAGAAATGCCCATTCCTGTTGGGAATTCAGATATTGATGAACTTGTTCGAAATTTAGTGTTATTGGATAAAATACCATCCAATACCAACCTAACCATTCGACCATATTATACGGAGACCAAATTAAATTATCAAAGTTTATTACAAGCTATTGATAGTAGCATTGTATACTACCCATTGTTGTTTAAGAATAATTACATTACATTAAAAAAATTACCTTTACAAATTGGACAAAAATATAATTCACTACATCCATATGGAGGCAATGATGGTGCTATGAGTTACTCTACAGGCTATCAATTTCAAATTAGTGGAGGCATTTTTGCTCAATTTAAAAATCTTAAACTACAATTAAGACCCGAATATGTGCAAACTGCTTCTGAGAAGTACAAATTAAATAATTATTGGGGACAAGTGAATCCAGCGTATAAAAAATTCCTTTTAGGTAATTCTTCATTAAGATTTGATTTAGGGAAATTATCTATGGGTGTCTCCACTCAAAACTTATGGTGGGGCCCTGGTATTTATAATTCCTTGTTAATGAGTAATAATGCTCAAGGTTTTTTCCATTATTCTATTAATAGCAATCGTCCTATTAAAAATTTCTTAGGTACTTTTCAGTTTCAAGTGATTTCCGCCACACTTACACAAGATTCTTTACAAGGATTTGAAAATAATGGATTACGAAGGAGAGCAATAAATAAGAGTGATCGTATTTTGAGTTCATTGGCAGTGGACTACCAGCCGAGTTTTTTAAAAAATATTTCATTCGGCGTGAATAGGTCCTTACAGTCTTATAAGGATCGATTGCCAACCGATTTTGTACAAAAAAATATACCCGTTTTAGGCGCTTTTTTTGGAAGTACCGATGTGGCAAGAGATACCTTCCCTCAGGACCAACAAGTCTCCATTTACACTAAGTGGATGTTTCCAAAATCACATGCCGAATTGTATTATCAGTTTGCCTATAACGACGCCAAAGCGAACTGGCGTGATTTTTGGTTAGATATGTCCCATTCTACTGCCTATATATTAGGATTTAAAAAATTATTTATTTTAAAGAATGAAAAATATTTAGACCTTGGTATGGAAGTAATTAAACTAGGACAAACCCCAAGTTATTTACATCGTAATGCAGGTAATTTTTATGAACATAGTGTAATAAAAGAAGGCTATACCAATCAAAATCAAATAATGGGTACAGGTTCAGGATTTGGTAATAATATGCAAACGCTACAATTAAGTATAAACGAAGGTTGGAATAAATTGGGTTTTATATATCATCATATCCAACAAAATCCAATGGCCTTAGTGAGTGGTGTGAACGATTTAGGACTTAGAAAAACCAAGTGGGATGATTATTCCTATGGAGTACAATCTAGGTTTAAGTACAAGAATATTTTGTTCAATGCCAATATTGAATGGGTGAACTCCAAAAATTATTTATGGACAAAGGGACAGAACCGAAATAATCTCTACGCCAATTTTAATACGATCTTCTTATGGTAAAAAAAATTTTCACCTTATTTATATGTTTTATCAGCTTACAAGTGGTAGGTCAAAATACCTATTTGGATGATATTCAATTAATGGATTATTTTAGAAACCGACAATTAATTGGCAATACTTCTGATAGTTTATTGGTGAAACAGCAATCATTTATGGTTCGTTCTACCTTCACCTTCCAAAATTTATTTTATACCTCAAGCCATAAGGATAAAGGCTTTCGTATTAAAAGTTTTTCATTTTCGGATAATCGATTGAATAATAATCACCTACCCATTAGTAGTAACGACGGTAATTTAATCCCTGCTAAGGGTTTACAAGAAAGAGCCTCTATAGGCATCCAACTGCAGTGGCGTGCATTGGATATCAATATACAACCGGAATATTTACGTGCCGAAAACTTAAGACAAGAATTATTTAAAGGCAACACGATTGATGGCAACTGGTGGGTTAGATATTTTTACCATGTACAAAATAATGTAGACGATTATAGGAAGTTAGGAAATAATGCAGTCAATGAGTTTAATTTTGGACAATCTAGATTCGGCTTAAAATACAATCAATTTGCAATAGGTATTAGTAATGAAAATCTTTGGTTTGGACCAGGCAGAAAAAATAGTTTGGTCATGACCAATAATGCTGCTGGTTTTGCGCATGCTTATTTACAAACCAATCATCCCATTACAACAATGATTGGACAATTTGAAGCAAAGTTGGTTGTGGGTATTTTGCAACCAACTAATTTTACACACCCAGATGATAGTATCATGCGCACCATATGGGATGGTGCTATTACGCCCAAAATTAAAAACGACCGTAATTTACAAGCCTTAACAATTAATTTTAATCCAAAGTGGATGCCAAATTTTTATATTGGGTATGCATTTACAAGTCAACAATATAAAAAAGATAGTGCTTTAATTGATTATAAATTGGATTCAAAGAATAATAATATGTCTTTTGGTTCAATTATGTTTAGATATGTTTTACCAAAAGACCATGTAGAATTTTATGGTGAATTTGGACAGCCTAATCAAGCACCATGGCCAAGAAATTTTTTTTCGGATTCTGTTAAAACAGGTTTTGTTTTTGGTGCTAGAAAGTTGTTCATGAATAAAAAACAAAGTTCATTTTTTGATTTATCAATAGAAGTCACTCAATTGCAGTTGATGGACCCTAGACAAATTTTTGTAGAAGGCACACCATTCGGACCACCAAAATACACCAGTTGGTATACAAGTCCATATATTAGGCAGGGATATACCCACAAAGGACAGTTAATTGGTGCATCCATTGGACCCGGCTCCAATAGCCAATCAGTAGCTTTAAGCTGGAATAAGGGCTTTAACAAGATTGGTTTATTCTTTGAGCGTTTGGTGCATAATAGCGACTTTTATCATTATGCTTATTTAACTGGTATACTTGGTTATTCTAGAGCAGATGCTTATTGGGTAGACTTAAATGGCGGGATAGAAGTTCAATTTATGCCCTATAAAAATATTTTAATCGCCGGCACTTATCAAAGTACCAATGCAATGAATTACAGATGGGTTAAAAATGTAAATGATATTAGTGTAGACAAATTTGCTGCTCCAGGAATCGATTCAGATAAATACAATAGCCAATTTAATTTTTCTGTCAAATTCCTTTTTAATGGAAATCGTTAAAAACTTATATCTAAAGGCCTATTTATTGGTTATGACCTTGTATGTGTTTTTAAACAAGGGGGTGGCGTACACTTATTTGGTGGAAGCTTTATGGTTAATTGGTATCCTACTTTTATTGATGGACAGAAAAAAAGTAGAGCTTATTTGGAATAAAACAACCAAACTCCTTTTATTTTTTATAGCTATAGGTTTTATTTATATCATCAGAGGATTTACAAAATATGATACAATAGACCTTATTAGAGATAGTTTTATGTTTCAGTATGGCTGGTTTGTATTCATTTTGTTTTTATTTAAAGACAAAACAGCACAAATTTGGGAAACCCTATTTTTTATCTATAAATGGTTTCCATTTGTAGCTTTATTGAATTTTATATTACAATATTTTGTGCCCTTTTTTGAAACCGTTGCACCTTTTGGAGGCATTCCTATTTTATTGTATAAAAATGGGGATATGGGCGTTCAGTTATTAATTAGTACTTTGTTATTGTTATTTACTTTTGAAAAAAATAGTTTCAAATTACGCGTATTATTAAGTTTAGTGATTGCTCTAGACTTTTTGATTTTGGCTTCTTATAGCCGTTCAGGGATCGTTGCTTTTTTAGCAAGTCTTGTTTGTTTTATTTATTTTAATAAGGATATGCAATTACAATCTAGGGTAAGGTTATTGATTAAATATTTACCTGTAATCCTACTAATAGTCACGCCAATTTATATCAATATTAAAGTATCAGAAAATTTTCAGGGAAGATCAGTAGGATTTGAGCAAATTAAAAATAATTTTAGTTCTATTGTGGGAGGCACAACAGACGCCACTTCCGAGGACAATGTGGTATGGCGATTGGTATGGTGGGCTAAAATTATAGACTATAGTTTTTCATCACCCAATTTCTTTATTGGCAAAGGTCTTGGAATGAATTTAGCTACCGATGATGATATAATCACATTAGATGATAGTTTAAGATCGCCCCATAATTTTCATCTAAATATCATGTCACGGTTTGGGGTATTATTATTTATGATTTGGACATATTTTTTAATACAAATCATAAAACCCTTATTTAAAAAGCAATTACAAGGAAGGCGATTATTAATTGGTTGTATTTTATTGGCCTTTCTTATCAATGCTAGTTTTGATGTTTTTTTAGAAGGACCAATGGGGGCTTTTCCATTTTGGACATGGCTGGGACTCTACCTAATTTCGGAAGATGAAGTATTAGTTTAATCCGTAACTAAATCCCAACTGAATAATTGATTCTTTATTTTTAACGCCTCTACCTCTTGTGTTTTTATCATCAATGTATTCAAAGCTAGTCCTTAAGTATAGGTTATTCATCCATTCATAGCTCGCTTGAAAAAAGAAATCATTTCTGGTTTGTTGATAATCGGATAAAAACTTAGGCTGAGGCTCAGCATTGTATTGGTCGTAGACAGAACCTTCTCCACCCTTGTTCATCAATTGTACTCTTGCATAGAATTTTAATTTTGGCAGGTAATTGTACCTAGCAAAAATCATTTTTCTATGAAAATTACTACCCATCCAATCTCCTAATGGGTAGTTAAACTGGGTATAGGTTTGTGCAGGAATTAAATTATTATAGACAAATGGATTGACCCTGGTATATTCTGCCCCTATAGTTAAGTAGGGCTTAAAACAATCGGTTACTGATGCGCCTAATGTATATCCAAGTTGGTTTCTACTTTTGGATTGATCAAAAACTGATGCTAGTCTTATTTCGTCTATAAATAAGGAGCCATATAAATGGGTATTCTTAATTTGATTTCTTGAGCTTAATTGTAAAAAATACTGCCCATTTGAACCTGCATTAATCAGGTAATTGCTTTTATTGTTATCGTAAATTTTAAACAAATTAATAGGCAATAAAAACCCTGGGTCTATTTGGTCACTGTAAATGATACTTTCTCCAATAGCTAAGTCCAAACCTTTTTTTAGGTTAAACTGTAGGGTATGGCTTGCAATAAATTTTTGTCTATTGATAATGCGCACATCTCCACTTACCCCTCCGTTATAGGTTGGATATGTTTTAGTAGAGTCTACAATTTCTGAGTTAAGCCAGCCATGAAAATAGTTAAAACGCAGCCATTTAATGGGTTGATAGTCCAATCTAATTAAAGGAAAACTTGGTGCACGGTCTGATAAAACAATTCGGCCATTTTCTCCATAGCCCCAAACAATTTGGTCTTTTCCAAAACTAATAGAGCCATTTTTAAAGTTGTAATTAATGGTTGCTCTGATATCAGCGTGATTGATTTTTTTATCATCATTCAGTCCTACTAAAATAATACCTGTTTTGGCATCCTGTCTTCTAAAATCTAATTTATTAACGGTATAAAAATCTCGAACAGTACCTAATTCAGTCACATCTCTGTATAGTAATTGATAGCCCCATTTTTTTCCAACCTTGCCCCACAAATTCAAGCCATTGCTAACCTGAGTGATATTGAGTCCAGACCCGCCAATAAAATTTGTACTTACATTCGGATCTAGATTCATTGTAAAATCCTTGGTATGAATAAAAAACATTCTTGGTCTTTTGTATGCGTCTTTTACAAAAAAACCAATTTCGTTTTTCTTGAGGGAATCGGTAGCGATATCTTGATTGTATTCTTGAAGATAAAATTGCAACTCCTTTAATTCAACAGCAGTTAAACTTGCTTTTTGTTGGGATAGCAAGTTTAATGCATTCGCAATTTTAGTTCTTTCGATTGGTTGAATGATATCATGCAATTGAATGAAACCTTTTTGTGCCATTCTCGCAAGGTAAGCATGGGCTTCTGCGTTTTTATTTTCCCAAATTGTTTGTGCATGTATATCCTTAATGCCAAAACTCAACAAAAAAATAAGAAGGAAAAATCTGAATTTATATTTCATTAGTAAGCATTTTGATCACCCCTAAATATATTCACCACTGTTTGAATGATGATCTGTAGATCTAACCAAAAAGACCATCTATGAATATAATACAAATCAAAGTTTACACGACGCTGCATTTCTTCTGTTGTTTTAGTTTCACCTCTACATCCATTCACCTGAGCTAATCCAGAGATACCAGGCAATACCACATGTCTTAACATATAGTTGTCTACGGTTGGTATTGATTCTAAGTTCAATGGCGTCGGATGTGGACGAGGACCTACAACAGACATATTACCAATTAACACATTCCAAAATTGTGGTAATTCATCTAAGTTAGTTTGTCTTAAAAATTTACCTATTAAAGTGATTCTTGGGTCATTTTTAAATGCTTGATTGTAATTACCGCCTTCATCTAGGTCCGAGCTTTCCTTAACCATGGACCTAAATTTATAGCAGGTAATTTTTTGGTTATTTAAACCCCATCGTTCTTGTTTAAAAATGACCGGCCCCTTACTAGTTAATTTAATGATGAGGGCGATGATGGGCAAAATGAATATTCCAATTGTTAAAAAGAAGACAGTAGCAAATACAATGTCAAAAATTCGTTTAACCAATTTATTTTCTCTTTTATCTAAAGGTAAAAATCCAATATTCACTACAGGCAATTGACCAATATTTTGCACAAAGACAGAGGAGGTAGTAAAATCTGTCAAATCTGGCAACATCCTTACGCGTAAATTATTGTTATCACAAATATGAATGCATTCTTGTATTTGTTTGGACTCTTTATAAGAAAGCGCAATAAAAACCTCATTGAATATATTGTTCTTTAGTACTTGATTTAGTTGATCCAATTGACCAAAATAACGCACTTCATTGTTTAAAGAGGGATGATCTGCAATATAGCCTGCACATTGATAGCCATAATAGTAGTATTTATTAACTGTATCAATAAAATTTGCTGCCACTTGGTTATTACCTATCAATAATACCTGATCAAAATAAGCACCTTGGTATAAAGCGGAGTGTATTTTTTTTCGGAGTGCGTATTTGGTCGCGATTGCTAAAAAGGAACAGCCACTTACAAATACAATGATAAAAGGCGAAGAGTATTTGTGGTTTAAGCTTAGAAAAAATAACACCGAGCTAAGTGAAACAGCAAAGAGTATGGTATGGTAGATGATAAAAACAATCTCCTCGGAGAATTTATTGGACCTTCTTTCTGTGTACAGCTTTGAAAAAAGGGACATGGACCACCATAAACAAATAGCTACAATATAAAAAACAGGACTTATGACTGGTATAACCCCTTTGTTAAACCCATAAGCAGTCACAAAATAGCTTATAAATACCACTAGGGCATCTAGGCTATACCTAATATTCTTTAAAAATAGGTTGGGCTTCTGCATGAAGTCTAAAATAATGTTTATTTTTTGTTTTTTGGGGGGATAAACAAAGCTAAATAAAAATGATTAAAACTTGCTTTGAAATTATAATAAACGGGTGAAAATTAGTCGTTTATTTAGTTTGTAAATAGGCATTTATGCCTATCTTCGCTTCAAGTCCCCCCCCATTTTTAAACTAAACTACTTCTATTTAATTAACTAAGGATTACATCATTTTTTATATGTAATTTGATATGTTGTTTTATATTTGTAAAATTCCAGAAAACTATGTCCTAAATGGGACTTAGAATGGCCATGCCATATTCAAAATCAAAAAAATTCACCATATGAATTTAATCAAAAGTGCTCTTCTATCATTATGTTTTCTTTTGCTAACCAGTGCTGTCATCCATGCTCAAAGTGGCGCTAACTTATTGGCAGGCAAGGACTTAACTACTTTAAAAGTAGATGCTTTGACCGATGTAGAAATCGAAAAAATTCAAGCGCAAATCAAAAAATCGGGTGCAACAATTGAAATGGTAGAATCTCAGGCCATTGCCAAGGGGATGTCGCCTGCAGAGTTTGCAAAGCTAAAAGCTAGATTATCTGGTGGAACAGGTATCAAAAAAGCCTCTCCACTAACAAAAAGAACTGTTAATAGTGGGGAGAGTAAGGCTAAAGACACTGCAGATCAGTATAGTTTTATTACATCCTCTATTAACCCTTTGATTTATGGCTATGAACTATTTGCCAATAACCAGGGTTTTAAAAACAATGAAAATATAGCAACCCCACTAAATTACGAGGTAGGCACCAATGATGTATTAGAATTAGTGGTTTATGGGGTACAGGAATACAGTGCAGAATTGGATGTGAGCAAAGAGGGCACTGTTTTAATAGAAAACGTAGGTCGTATTAAAGTGGCAGGCTTGTCTATAGAAGCGGCTACAACCAAAGTGAGACAGCAAATGGCCAATACTGCTTACCCAAGCTTAAGAACAGGCGAATCCAAAATGGCTTTAACCGTTGGCGATACAAGAACCATCCAAGTGACTATCATAGGCGCGCAAAGAAGTGGTAATTACAATTTATCTTCTTTATCCAATGTATTAAGTGCTTTGACAGTTGCAGGTGGTCCTAGTGATATTGGTTCATTTAGAAATATCGAACTTATTCGTCAAAACAAAGTGATTAAAACCTTTGACCTATATGCGTTTATGCAAAACGGTGATCAGTCACAAAACATGGGTTTAAGAGACCGTGATGTGATTAAAGTGCCCCCTTATAAAGGTAGGATTGAAATCAAGGGCCAAGTAAAACGCCCAGGAATTTTTGAACTCAATGGAACAGAATCATTCAAACAGTTTTTGCAATATGCAGGTGGTTTTGATGACACTGCTTACACAGCTTGGGTTAAAATTATCCAAAAGAATGATAAAGAAAAATCGGTTAAGGATTTATCGGCAAAAGAATTTACAAGTTATTTACCACAAGGTGGTGATATTATTCAAGTTTCAAGAATTTTAGATCGTTATCAAAACAGGGTCACATTAACCGGTGCTGTATTTAGACCAGACGTGTATGAATTAACCCAAGGCATGCGCATTAGTGATTTAGTTCAAAGAGCAGATGGTTTAACCGAAGATGCATTTATAGGTAGAGCGCAATTAATAAGATTAAAGCCTAATTTATTGAAAGAATTAGTGACAATTAATTTATCTAAGGCATTGCAAAAAGATCCTAATGAAAATATTCTTTTACAAAGAGAAGATGAATTGTACATTAATTCAGTGATAGATTTAAGAGAAACTTTAACGGTGGATTTATTAGGTGAAGTCAGAAGCCAAGGCCGCTTTAACTATGTGGATAGTATGACTGTAAAGGATTTAATTTTAATGGCGGGTGGATTTACTTTTGCTGCGAACAAACAAATAGAAGTTGCTCGTTTGATTCAGTATGGCGAAAAAATTACCGATAACCAAGTAGCCACCATTTTAAAAACAGAAGTGAATGGTGATTTAAGTTTTAACGCAGGGCAAGAAAATTTTGTTTTGCAACCTATGGACGTGGTGACCATTACTAAAAAAGTTGGTTATACCAATCCCGAGGTAGTGAGCATTGTTGGCCAAGTTCAAAATGTAGGTAAGTATACTTTAAGTTCACGTGTAGAAAAAGTGAGTGATATTGTTAAACGCGCAGGTGGATTAATTGGAGAAGCTTATGGCGAAGGCGCGTATATAAAAAGAAGTAGGTATCAGATAGATACTTTAAAAGCAGATGAGTCAAAAACATCTATCGAGGAAGCTTATAACAGAAAGTTTAAAGCACAACAAGAAGCTGAAAAACAAAACGTCAGCGCTTTGTTAAACGGAGGAAATAATAATTCCCAATCTAATTTATCAGGAATTAATACCCAAAAGAAATCCTTAAAAGACACTTTAGATGTTTTATTTAAAGATTTAAATGAAGACACTTACCAAATTGCGATTGACATTAATAAAATTATGCAAAAACCAGGTTCAGAAATTGACTTGGTATTAAGAGATAAGGATGAAATTGTGATTCCTAAAACGGATAATCGTGTAAAAATTAGCGGTGGGGTGTTAAGACCAACCAATATTGTATACAGAGACGGATTAACCATAGGTGAGTGCATTAGTGCGGCTGGTGGTATTAGTGAATATGCAAAAAGAGGAAGGGCTTATGTGATTTATGCCAATGGAAAATCAGCAAGAACAAAACATTTTGGCCTATTTAGATTTAACCCATCCATTAAGCCAGGTGCCGAAGTGGTATTGCCAGAAACCAATGAGAAAAAAGATAAGCCTTTAACAACAATGATTCAGTTTACAACCGTGCTTGCACAAATTGTATCTGCAATTGCTACTGTATCTATCTTAAACAGATAATATGACCGAACAACAACCCCAAATAGATAACGATGAGATTTCTTTAAAGGAATTGATTCAAAAAACACAAGAGTGGATAGCGTTTTTTAAAACGCAGTGGAAAATTATTATTGGAATTGCTGCATTAGGAAGTATTATAGGATTTACATATGCAAGTTTTCAAAAACCTAATTACTTAGCAATAACAACCTTTGTGTTAGAGGAAGACAAAGGTAGCGGGATGGGTGGTGCTTTAGGTTTAGCAAGTAGTATAGGTTTGGATTTAGGCGGCGGCGGCGGAGGTTTATTTAGTAGTACCAATATTATTGAACTAATGAAGAGTCGTTTGGTAATAGAGAAAACCTTACTTAACTCAGTGCAAGTTGCAAGTAAGGAAATTAGTTTAGCAGATTATTATGTGAAGATAAATGATTTAAAAAATGAGTGGCGCAAAAAGCCAAAGCTTGTTAATATTAGTTTTCCAGCAAATACAGACAGATCTAAATTCAGTTTGGAGCAAGACTCTATCTTACAAACCATTTCCGAAAGCTTAGTAAAAGACAATCTGACAATTGGACAAAAAGATAAAAAAGTAAGTATTATTAGTTTAACCATTAAAACCAAAAACGAACTATTTTCTAAGTTATTTTGTGAACAATTATTAAAAGAAACTTCCGACTTTTATATTGAAACAAAAAGTAAAAAATCTCGATTGAATGTAGATATTTTACAACGCCAAGCAGATAGTATTAGGGCGGAACTCAATAGTGCTATTATAGGAGTAGCAACAGCAAATGATAATGTGTACAATTTGAATGCAGCATTGAATGTAAAACGAACCCCCAGTGCAAGACGCCAAGTAGACGTTCAAGCCAATACTGCAGTTCTAACTCAGTTGGTTGCTCAGTTGGAACTATCTAAAGTAAGTTTAAGAAAAGAAACACCATTAGTTCAATTAATAGACCGACCTATTTTACCATTGAAAAAAGAAAAGCTTGGTAGATTAATAGCTATAGTTATGGGAGGATTTTTATCAGGATTTTTAGTTGTTATATACATGATAATTAGGAGGTTGTATATCAAGATTTTAGCTTAGAAATTGGATATTTAAATATCATTATCATAGATAAATTTAGATGAAAATAGCAGTAGTAGGCACAGGATATGTAGGATTGGTTACAGGAACTTGTTTTGCAGAGACGGGTAACAAAGTGACTTGTGTGGATATTGATAAATCTAAAGTAGAAAAATTAAGTGGAGGTCAAATCACGATCTACGAACCAGGCTTAGAGAAAATCTTTTTAAGGAATATCAAAGAGGAGCGTTTGAAATTCACCACTAATTTAGAGGAAGCGGTGGAGGATGCAGAGATCATTTTTTTAGCATTACCAACGCCACCGGGGGCGGATGGCAGTGCGGATTTAAAATATGTGTTGGGTGTTGCCGATCATTTAGGAAAGATTTTAAAAGGCTATAAAGTCATTGTTAATAAGAGCACGGTTCCAGTAGGTACAGCAGATAAAGTAAGTGCTGCGATTGCAAAAAATTATAGTGGTGAATTTGATGTAGTGAGTAACCCTGAGTTTTTAAGAGAGGGT
>Ga0114967_10001892_pt1 | contig 17579 bp, 8 predicted proteins | sample M_130628_MF_Meta_FD_92639 | JGI IMG/M metagenome (GOLD analysis project Ga0114967, IMG submission 92639) | Freshwater microbial communities from Lake Montjoie, Canada to study carbon cycling - M_130628_MF_MetaG | ecosystem: Environmental > Aquatic > Freshwater > Lake | place: Lake Montjoie... | reverse complement strand
TCGGGCACACCCGTCGCCACTGGAGCGGCCACTTCCTCGAAATCGGGGTTGCTTGACGCCGCAGGCTTGGCCGGCCCGCCGCCACCAAAGCGCGGATGCCCAGGCTTCGGCCCCGACCCGACAGCCGCCCCACCTTCGGAAAAAGAGGCTGGGTCATCGGGATTTCCCGCGGCCACCGGAGCCCCGGTGGCCGTGGGCTTCCATATCCGGGCGACTGTCGCGGTGGCTGGATCCCCCTCCACCGCCAGATAGCCGACTGCCAGCGTCTGCACATAGGGGATCGGCGCATTGAACGGGCCGGTGGCTGGCTTGTTGACCTTGGCGATCAGGTCGCACATCAGGCCATACACCTGCAATTCCTCCTGCGCCATCAGCACCTGCACGGTGGTGGGCGGCTTCTCCCATTCGAGCGATTTATAGAGAAACTGTTGATCGGTGGGGTTCCACTGCACCAGGGGAAGAGGACGCTGAACCATCTGGGGTGCGCCAGGCACGCCGGGGGCCATACGCCCGGGATCGGTGGCCGGTCGTGTCGCTGCCGTGCCCATGGCACCCGCGCCGAGCATCATCTCATCGGCACCCATGCGGGCCGGGAGTTTCCTGACCACGCTGCGGATCATGTTTTGATACCGCTCCAGAAGCGGCCTGGGCAGTTTGCCTTCCGGCTTGAGGCTTTTGACCCGCTGCAGGAAATCGGGCCCCAATTCTGCCGGCCACACCCGCAGCGACTCCTGGCTATCCCAAAACCGCTGCCACTCCCGCAGCGTTTCCTGTTTGACATCGACCGTTCGCTTGGCCAAGTCTGTCGCCCACGAATCGTTCGGATGCGGTTCTATGGAACTGATCTCCGACATCGCCTTGAGTCGGCTGGTGATGTCGCTGCGCCTGGAATCAATCTCTGCCGCCAACTTCCCATTGGTGAGCAGAAGAACCGGCAGCAGGATCAGCGGCACCAAGGGAACCAGGAGCCAGAAATGGTATTTCCCCACGAATTCGACATAGGGCCGGATGGAGTCTGGAATCTGAACCATGGGTCTATTCGTCGCTTCAATTAATTGTTCAGTGAGGCAGCGGCATCTGCAGCCGGGGCAGGCGGCTTGGGGGCACCAGGCACGGTCGGTTGCCAGGTGAACTGCAACGTGAAGTCAAACCGCTTCAACTCCACTCCCTGATTGGCCAACCCCGCGGCACCAGGGGCTGGAACACCGGGAAAGCCCCCGGGTGGTGGTGGGGCATACTCATCGGAGTCGACCGGGGCAAAAGAAGCTGGCTGCTGGGGACCGCCCCCCGGTGCCGCCACCCGTTCCAGACGCAGATTGGCGGAGGTCACAATCACCGGATAGCCCAAGCCGAGTTCGGCCACGGGGACTTTCTGCCCCGCCAGCGGTCCGGCCGCCACCAGCACCTCATCCCCCTTGCCGATCAATCCCTGCACGATGGTGGAGCGGACGAACTGAGCAGTGTCGTCTGGCTTGTGGTGGTCTTCGTTGTGGTAGTGGTGGCCTGTCAATTGGATCACCCAGCCCGGCCCAGTGGGCCCCTTTTCAACCGCGGGCGCTGCGGCGCCTTCAGCCACCGCGCCCCCCTCAGGGGGAGCCGCGGCAGGATCGACCGGCGCCGCAGGCTGCTCATCGTCCTCCTCCGCCGGATGCGTTTCGGTCCACTGTTCCTTCAGAGCCGCAAACCAGGGCGCCAGATCGTTGAAATACTGGCAATCCATGCTGTCGATGTGCAGTTCGTAGCGATCGCCGGGAAAGGCCGGGATGTTCGCCGGATCGTCATGGGGCAGGAGCGATTCCACCGCCCGCATCATGTCGAGAACCTGAAAGCGATGGTCTTCGGTCTGCACGAGAAACTGCTGCTGGGCAATGGCATCGGCCTGTTTCTTGCGGGTTTCCTCCAGCCCTGAGATGGCCGCCTGAGAGCGGGTCTTGGCCGCATCGGCCTTGGCAAAGGCATCGGCGTAGAGATCGGGGGCGTAGGTCGACCACGCAAAGAACATGCCCATAAAGCTGACGGCGGCGGCCCCCAACAGCCCCACCATCGCTCCCACGGCCCACGGTTTTTTGGCGGCAATCAGCCGTTCCCGGATGATCTCTCCCGGCAGCAGGTTGGTGTTGAGACCCGCGCCACCGGCAGCCTGAAGCGCCAAGCCATAGGCGGTGCCAAACGCCAGCCGGTTGTCTTTGAAGGCAGCGGCGCTGGTCACCACGGCCCCTTCCAGGCCGCGATAGGCGTCGAGTCGCTGGACATCGAGATTGAGCTGCTTGGCAACGAAGTCAGACAGCCCACGGAGCTTGGTGGCATTCCCCAGCAGCAACACCTTGCCGATCTTCGCGCTGCGGTCGGCACCGGTGAAATAGTTGAGCGACCGCTGCAATTCAGAGGCAAATTCATTAAACACCGGCTTCATGGCGTTGAAGACGGCCTTGGGGTCTTCCGCCCGCACGGCGTTGCGTTTGAGCTGCTCCGCCTTGGCGAACGTGAGCTTCATCCCCTGCACGAGCGCCTTGGTGAAATTGCTCCCCCCGATCGGCATGCTCCGCTGCCAGATGCGGAAGCCGTTGGTGATCACCAGATCGGTGGTATCGACTCCCGTCGACACCAGCACCACGGAGGGGGGAGGGCTGTCAGGATCGACGGTGGCAGGATCGGGCAATTGATCGAACATCACCATGTTGGCCAGCGCAATGGGGGAGAGCTGGAGCACATCCACCTCAATCCCGGCGCTGGTCAGGGGAGCAAGGGCCTTGAAGACCTGCTCCCGCTTCATGGCGAACACCCCCACCTCGGCGTCGAGGACAAAGCCGCTCTCCTCAATGCCGCCAGCCAAACGCTGCCAATCCCACACCACCTGATCGAGCGGAAACGGAATCTGCTGCCGCGCCTCGTATTTGACGATATCGGGAATCTTCTTCGCCTCGATCGGCGGCAGCTTGATGAACTTCGTCAGCCCCAACTGCCCCGGTACCGATACGGCAACCCGATCCCCCTGCAGCTTGTTCCGTCCGATAAACTCGGTCAGTGCCGCCCGCACCAGTTCCACTGGATCAGCTTCGGGCTGGGTGAGAATCATCGGATATTCGATGTAATCGAAGGCATCAGCCTCGATTTTTCGCGGCTCAGAAGAGATCCGGCAGCGGATGGCCTTGAGGGCGCATTTCCCGATGTCGATTCCCCATGCGTAAGAAGTACGAGCCATGGCCGGTTCCAGCGAGGACCGAAAAGGGGAATCTTTTGCATGGCGGGAACGAAATCCCGCCCATCCATACTGTATGAATCGCTGCTGCGCGCTGTCATACCACCGGCGCCAGTTACGGCCCCTGCTGCCGTGGCGGAAAAACGCCGATGAAAACCCCTCTCCTCCACACTACACTCGCATCCATGCACCCTGAGCGGATCACAGTCTTTCTCCCCTGCCATTCTCTTGATGACTTCCCCACGTGGCTGGAGGATGCGGAGGCCGACGAACTGTTGGCGGCCTGGACCGCCGCTTGGGACCCCCGCCTGCTGGTAGCCTCCGGACGCCTTCCCTGCTGGGCCAGCGTCGACATGCCCCCGGGGGGCGTCGAGCCACTCCTGGGGATCGTGCCGCCGCACTGTGAAGACCGGCTGATGGGGATGCTCGACGCCACCTGCCTGGCCGGCACCCGGTGGGTGCGGCGCGCGACTGGCCGAACGGCCATGGTGGCAACCGCGCTGCAGGCACTCGATCTCGATCCCCCCTCTCTTGCCGTGCCCCCGGGTGCTGCGGAGAGTGGCGAACAACCGGTGACGCCCGCCGATTTTTATGCGCTCGGATTGGCCTGGTTGCTCGGCGAACTGCTGGCGCGGCGGATGCGAACCTCCACCGGCCTCCCCGCGCTCTCGGCGGCCGGCAGCGCGACTGAGTCCCCGTTTGAGCAGAGCGTCGTCCGGGCGGCGCAGGCGGCGCTGGCCGGGGATCATCCCCTGGCCCGTGCTGCAATGCGTGAGGCCTATGGCACGCTGGAAGCCGCCCGGGCCCACTACTATCCCGTTGACGTGTGGTTGCTCGATCTGGTGCTGGCCGCCGAGGGCACACGCGGACAACGGCTGGCGGCAGAACTCGCCTCTCCCTCACCCTGGGCACTGGTGGCCACCGGGAAGGCGTTGGAAGACCTCGCGCGCCGCGAACCCGACACGCTGGCCCAACTCCGGGAGGCCTGCACTGCCGGGCGGATGACTGGCGCCGGCGGCCGCTACGGGGAGGAGCCTCTCGACTCATGCGCTCCGGAGACCATCCACGCCTCCTTTGCCAGCGGACACCGCGTCTGGCGCGAACTGCTCGGCATCGCTCCCACCACGTTCGCCCAATGCAGCGGAGGATGGACTGCCCTGCTCCCGCAGGTGCTGCTCCACTTCGGCTACAGCGGGGCGATCTGGAACCTCTTCGACGGCACCCCTCTCCCTGATCCTGGCACCAGCCGCCTCCGCTGGGAAGGGAGCGGAGGTGCCTGCATCGACGCCGTCGCCCGCCCCCCCCTCGATGTCCGACGGGCCTCGGCGGTGCTGGGTCTGCCGGAGCGGATCGGCGCAGGGATGGACCAAGACCACACCGCCGTGATCCAGTTTGCCCACCACGCCGGCACTGCCTCCCCCTGGTTTTCCGACCTGCGCCGCATCGGTTCCTGGAGCACGCTGCTGGGAACGTTTGTCACACCGGAGGAATTCTTCCGCCGCACACTCGGCGCCGGCACGGTCGTCAGCTTCGAGCCCGATTCCTACCCCATGAGCCGCCCCGATGGCCTGCCGGGGGTCCCGGCTGCCGAGGCGATTCCCTCTTGCATGGCTGCCACTGCAACTGAAGCCCGCAGCCTGAGCGATGGCTGGCGGGAACTATCGGCCGAGCCGCTTATGTCCCGCGGAGGGCCACTCCTCGCCCCGCCCGAAACAACGGGGCAACAGCCGCCCGGAGGAGAGGCCGCGCCGCGGGAATCGTTTTGGCGTTCCTCCACACGCCGGCTCTTCGGCCAGGGGAAGGCAGCCCGCGACCCGCTGGTGATCGAACACGATTCGCTGCGACTGCGCGTGCATCCTGTCAGCGGCGGCGTGCTGTCGATCCGGCGCCCTGGCGATCGGGGGAATCGGCTCACGCAAACGCTGGCACTGCGTTCCACCCGACCAGCCCCACCGCCGGGGAAGCCCTGGGAAGATGCGCTTGAGCGTGCCGAATATGGAAGCGCCGTGGCTAACAGCATCGAACGGGTGGGGCCTCTGGCAATCGAGAGCCTGGGGCGGCTGACCGATGCCCGGGGACGCGACGCCGGGACCTTTACCCAACGCATGGAACTGCTGGCGGGGCTGCCGCTGGCCCGCCTCGATATCACGCTCAATCGCTCCGAGGCGGCAGCAGGACCGGTGCTCGAATCCTACGCAGCCTGCCGATTTGCCTGGAACGAAAACGAAGACTTGGAACTGCGGCGCAGCCTGCATACGCAGTCGGTGGCCACGGAACGAACCCTCGTAGAGGCTCCGCATTTCATCGAGCTGCTCCGCGATGGTGTGCGTCATGGCGGCCCCGCCACCAGCCCGGGCGGGATGGCGATCTTCACCGGCGGCCTGCTCTGGCATCTCCGCTCCAGCCCCCACATGCTCGACTCGCTCTTGCTGGTGGGGGGCGAGCTGCAGGGCACATTCCGCTTGGCGATCGGGCTGGACGTGGAGCGCCCCTGGTGCACAGCGCTCGATCTGCTGGCCGATGGCGCCGCCGGTCCGCTGCCTGCAAGCCTGCCAGGGAATGTGCGGCTCACCTGCGGCGGTCCCCTGCTGGAAAACGGCCGCGCCGTAGGGCTCCGCGTGGGGCTTCTGGAAGTGGCGGGCCGGACCGGGGATATTGCGTTTGAGTGCCGCGAAAAGATCGCCTCCGCCCGGGCCTGCGATGCCGCGGGGCGGCCGCTGGAGGGACCGGAGGTGAGAGTTTCCGGTCACAGGGTGAGTGTGTATCTGAAAAAGTATGGCTGGCTCCCGTTGGACCTGCGGTTTGCGAAGGAATAAGGCAGCATGATCGTCACGCTCGATGGACCGGCTGGAGCCGGCAAAAGTTCCACGGCACGGGCCTTGGCATCCCGCCTGGGCTGGTGCTACATGGATACTGGGGCGATGTACCGGGCAGTGGCCTTGATGGCACTTGAGCAGGGCATCGATCTGGCCGCAGCAGAGCGGTTGGTGGAGCTGGCGGAGAGCTTGGGCATCGCGTTTGAGGGGGGCGGAGTCTGCGTGAATGGGCGCGACGTCTCGATGGACATTCGCACCGAACGGATCACTCAGGCGACCAGACCAGTGGCCGACGCCCCGCCGGTGCGCGATGCCATGAAGCGGATCCAACGCCGGATGGCTGTCGGCATCGATCTGGTGACCGAAGGCCGCGACCAGGGTTCGGTCGTCTTTCCGCAGGCTGAGTTAAAGGTGTTTCTCACCGCTTCCCCAGAGGAACGTGCCCGCCGGCGCCATGCCGAAGAACTCAGCCGGGGCCGGGCTGTGGCCCTGACAGATGTGCTCGCCTCGCAGGCGCAGCGCGATGATGGCGACAGGTCTCGGCCAGTGGGCACCCTGCGCCCTGCCGACGATGCCGTCATCATCGAAACTGACGGCCTCAACCGAGACGAAGTCGTCGAGCGGTTACTGGCGCTTGTCGCTGCCCTCCAGGGACGGAAGGAAGCGACGCCATGAACGCTGCCACACCTGAGCCCGCTGCCGACGCCCGGCCTTCCTCCCCCGGCCTGGTAGGCAAGGGGATCTACGACCTGCTGTGGGTGCTCTGCCGTACGCTGGGAGTGTCGCTGTTTGGATTTCGGGTGCGGTTCTCGCAACCGCTGCCCCCGGCGGGCGGACTGCTGGTGCTCTCCAGCCACCAGAGCCACCTCGATCCATTGCTCCTGGGGCTGGCCTCCCCCCGGCGGTTGGCCAACCTGGCGCGTAGTTCACTCTTTCGCTTCAAGCCCTTTGGCGCCCTGATCACCGCCCTCGATGCGGTGCCGATCAACCGGGAGTCCTCCACGCTGGCGGCACTCAAAACGGTGATCAAGAAACTGCAGTCTGGCGCCGCGGTCGTGATTTTTCCGGAAGGCACCCGCACCGCCACCGGACAGTTGGGGGAACTCAAAAGCGGCTTTGCCCTGATGGCGAAGCGGGCGGGCGTGCCGATCATGCCGGTGGCGATCGTGGGGGCCTGGGAATGCTGGCCACGCACCCACCTTCTGCCCCGCCCCGGCCGGATCCGCCTGGAATTTGGCGATCTGATCCCGGCGGAGGAGATTTCCAAGCTCGACGAGCGGGCGCTGGTGGAGCTCTGCACGGCCCGGCTGCAAGAACTCGATGCCCGCGCCCGGACAGCCCGGCAGCAGCGGCGGTAGCTGGCTGTCTGGGGAAAAAAGTCCTCCCTGCCCCTCCGGAGGGAAGAGAGCCCACTCCGTCGACCGCAGAAAGCCGCCAAACGGCTGATTTACCGAAGAAAAGTGAAAAAACCGGATGCTGTGCTAATATTGTCCATGGAGGAGCGGTTGGCCTCAGGGTGGCTCGGGGCGGGCCAGCAGTTGGGTGGCTTTCCTATGCAGACCATCATCCTGAATCCGTTGTGGTGCCTGTGCCGGCGGCTGGCTGTCGCGACGGCGCTGGTTTGGACTGTTTTGGGGTTGCCCGCTGTTGCCGCCGACTTTGAGCTGTTTGAGGCGCGGATTCGCCCCCTGCTTGTCGACCGGTGTTACTCCTGCCACAACGCCGAGGGTACTGCCGATGGCGGCCTTGCGGTCGATTCGCGGGAGGGCCTGCTGACCGGCGGCGACTCGGGCCCCGCGATTGTGCCGGGCGACCCAGCCGGCAGCCTGTTGCTGAGCGTGTTGCGCCACGAAGTGGACGGCATCAAGATGCCCAAGGATTCGGGCAAGCTCGACGACGCGACGCTGGCTGATCTGTCCGCTTGGATCGCCGCCGGCGCCCCCGACCCCCGTGATGCCCCACCCTCGAAAGAAGAACTGGCCAAGGCCACCTCCTGGGAAACCATCATGGGGCGACGCAGCCGCTGGTGGTCTTTTCAGCCGTTGGCCGAGGCCAGCCCACCTACCCTAGCCAACAACACCTGGTCGGAGCACTCCATCGATCGCTTTATCCTCGCTGGCCTGCGCGAGCAGGGACTGGAGCCTGCCGCCGACGCCGCGCCGCAGACGCTGGTCCGCCGGCTGTTTTTTGTCCTGACTGGTCTGCCGCCGACGGCCAGCGATTTCGCCGCCTGGACCGACCGCGTCTCCCAGCCGGGAGGCTTTGAAGAGTTGGTCGATCACCTCTTGGCCAGTCCGCATTTCGGGGAGCAGTGGGCGCGGCACTGGATGGACTGGATCCGGTACGCCGACACCCACGGGTCGGAGGGGGATCCGGAGATCGTGGGAACCTCGCACTACCGCGATTATCTGATCCGGGCGCTCAATGCCGACGTTCCCTTCGACCAGTTGCTGCGCGAGCATGTGGCGGGGGATCTCCTGCCAATTCCCCGGTTCAATGCCGCAGGCACGGTGAATGAATCGGCGATCGGCCCGGCGCACTTCCGCATGGTGTTTCATGGCTATAGCCCCACCGACGCACTCGATGAGAAGGTGCGGTTTGTCGACGACCAGATCAACGCGTTTTCCAAAGCCTTTCTCGGCCTGACGGTGTCGTGCGCGCGGTGCCACAATCACAAGTTTGATCCCATCAGCCAAGCCGATTACTACGCTCTGTTCGGGGTGCTGGGTTCCTGCCGGCCGGGGCGGCTGGAGATCGCCACTCCCCGCCTGCAGGCGAGGAATCGGGCTGAGTTAGGCGCCCTGAAGTCAGCCATCCGACAGCAGATGGCGCGGCACTGGCTCGAAGCGCTCCCGGCCTTGGCAGCCCGTATGGAGGCCACCGATGCTCCCTGGCGCACTGCCGAAAAGACCGCCAGTCTGCTCCACCCCTTGTATGCGGCCGAGAAGGCCCGGGCAGCCGCCGAGGGAAAAGAGGGGGCGAGCGAGGCTCTTCTCGTTGAGCAGCAACTTGCGAAATGGTCTGCTGCCGGCAGGGCACGGTCTGAGTCTGGGGAAGCGCCAGCACTGGTCCGCTGGAACTTCGGCACCGGGCAATCTGGCGGCGACGACGCGAAGCAATGGTTCACGTCTGGCAGCGGCCTGACGGCACCTGCCGACGGTCGCGCAGAACAGCTCAATCGGGCGGGCGATTTCTCCGTCGCAGCCGATGGACCGAAGGCGGTCGCTCGGGTCTGGCCCTCAAGCGTGAAGACCCACGGAATCTCCACGAAGCACGGCGGCCGGTTCACCTCGCCGACGGTGCGTCTCGACAAGGAATACTCCCTGCGTGTGCTGGCAGCGGGCAATGACGGCGCCACGCTGCGGCCCGTGATTCAAAACTACACGCGGCTGGGGCGAATCTATCCGCTGGATAAACTGACGCCTGAATGGAAGTGGTATGCATACGATCTCACCTATTGGGTCGGGGACGAGATCCACGTTGAACTGGCCACGGCGCGCGACATGCCGCTGCCGCTGAGCAACGGAGATCGGTCGTGGTTTTCCGTCCGCGAGGCGGTGCTGGTTGAGAAGCAGCAGCCGTCCCCCTCTGCCGCGACTGATGAGCAGTATGCCGCGATTTTCGCCGCGGCTCAGACTCCCCAGCCGCAATCGCTCGCCGCCCTGCGGGCCTGCTATATGAGGGCCATTGAAGGGGCCGTCCGAGCCTGGCTGGAAGGAACCACAAGCGACGCCCAGGCGCTCCTGTTGGATGCCTGCCTGGCTGAGGAACTGCTCGAGAACAGGATCGATCAACTCGCCAGCGTCCGGCCGCTGCTGGAGGACTATCGCCGGCTGGAGGCTGAGATCGTCTCCTCGGAGCGGGTGCCGGCCATGGAGGAATCGGTCGGCCGCGACCAGCCGCTGCTGGTCAGAGGGGATCACAAGAATCCAAGCGCGGCGGTACCGCGCGGGTTTCTCTCGGTGATCGATGCCACCCCCTATCCGCCCGGCGACAGCGGCCGCCTGCAATTGGCCAACGATCTCCTGCGGCCTGACAACCCGCTCACCCGCCGGGTGATCGCCAACCGCATCTGGCACCATCTCTTCGGCCGCGGCTTGGCCTCCACGCCGGACAATCTGGGCCATCTCGGCCCCCTCCCTTCGCACCCGGCGCTGCTCGACGACCTCGCCCGCTATCTGGAGTCGCAGCGATGGTCGCTGAAAACGCTGATCCGTCACGTGGTGACGTCGCGCACCTGGCGGCTCGATTCGAAGGCTGGCGCACAGGCGGCTGTCATTGACCCGGAAAATCGCCTGCTGTCGCACGCCTCCGTGCGTCGGCTGGAGGCGGAGTCGATTCGCGACAGTCTGCTGGCCGCCTCGGGCAGTTTCGACCCACAGCTGTTTGGCGGCATGCAACCGGGTGAGAGCCCACGCCGGAGCATCTATGTTCGCGTGGCCCGCAATGCGATCGATCCCCTGCTGCGGGCCTTTGATTTCCCCGAGCCGGCCAGTTCGGTCGGTTGCCGCGACGTGACCAACGTGCCAGCGCAGGCCCTCTATCTGCTCAACGACAAGCGAATCACCCAACTGGCGCGGATGTGGGCTGCCAAAGTTCTCGCCACCGAGTCGCTCGTTACCGACGAGTCTCGCCTGCAGAGCATGTTTGTCGCGGCCATCGGTCGACAAGCCTCGCCTGAAGAGCTCAGCCGCACGTTGACACTGCTGGCCAATGCGCAGCAGGAGGCAGCCGACAGTGCCGCCCGACTCGCGGCGATTCGCACCGAGGAGCAGCAGGCGCTCGCTGCGGCGCTTGTCGAGCAGACTGGCGAGCAGGCGTTGGCTGATCCTAGGCTAGCGGGTTGGACGGAAGTTGGTCGGGCGATTGTTCTCTTGAAGGAATTCATCTACCTGCGGTAGCGAGCAGAATTGCAGCGGGCTGGCCTGTGGGCCCGCCAGAAGGAGGACGCGATGCCACACACAAAAATCTCCGCCGCGGGGCAAGGTGCCAACACTCTCGGCGGCCGCTGGTCGCGCCGCCGTGTGCTCGAAACCTGCTCCACGGGCTTTGGTGGGATGGCGCTGTCGGCCCTGCTGGGGCGGTCGGCCCGCGCCTCATTAGGCAATAGTGCCCCCCTGCCGGCTGGAGCGGCACTGCGCCACACGCACCACCCGGCCAAGGCAAAAAGCGTGATCTTCTGCTTCATGTCGGGGGGCGTCTCGCAGGTCGACTCGTTCGACCCGAAGCCGCGGCTGGCGCGTGATGACGGCAAGCCGATGCCGATGAAGGTGGAGCGGACGCAGTTCAACGACAATGGCAACATCATGGCCAGCCCCTTCCCCTTCAAGCAGTGGGGGCAAAGCGGCATCCCTGTGAGCACGATGTTTCCCCACATCGCCGGCGTGGTGGACGAATTGGCCATCGTGCGGTCGATGACCACCACGGTCAACGAGCACGCTCAGGGCAACTACGTGATCCACACCGGATTCCCATTTTTGGGATTTCCCAGCGCCGGGGCGTGGGCCTCCTACGGGCTGGGGAGCGAAAACGCCGACATGCCGGGCTATGTGGTGCTGCAAAGCGGCAAGGCCGAAACGCCCCACGGGGGGGTGGGGCTTTACAGCAACGCCTTCCTGCCGGGGCAGCACCAAGCCTCGATCATCAAGGCGGATGCCCCCGAGGCGATCGCCAACATCCGGCCGCGTGGCACGCTTGAAGCGCAGCGGCGTCGGCTCGATTTTGTGGCGGGCTTCGACCGCGACTTTCTCGCCGAGGCCGACCGCGACCCTGCTATCGAAGCAGCCATTCACAATGCCGAAACGGCCTTTCGCATGCAGAGCGAGGTGCCCGAACTCTGTGATATTTCGGGGGAAACGGAGGCCACCAAAGAACGCTACGGTCTCAACATCACCTCCCATCGCATTGCCGATTACGGGCGGCAGTGCCTGCTGGCGAGGCGACTGGTGGAGCGGGGCGTGCGGTTTGTCGAACTGAGCTGTCTGCGCTCGGAGAATGGCTACGGATCGGCCAACAATCCCTGGGATCAGCACAAAGCTGTGCAGGTGGGGCACACGCAGATGGCAGCGCAGGTCGATCAGCCAATCGCGGCGCTGATCGCCGATCTCCGGGAGCGTGGTCTGCTCGATTCCACGCTGGTTGTGTGGGCCGGTGAGTTTGGTCGAACTCCCTTCTGCCAGGGCTCCGATGGACGTGATCACAATCCACAGGGGTTCACTGTCTGGCTGGCCGGCGGTGGCGCGAAGGGGGGCACGATCCACGGGGCGACTGACGAATTTGGCTATCACGCTATCGAAAACGTCTGCACCATTTACGACCTGTGGGCCACGGTGTTGCACCTGCTGGGGATCGACCACGAGGAGTTGACCTATCGGCACGGCGGGCGGGACTACCGCCTGACCGACGTGCACGGCCAGCCAATCCGCCAGATCATCGCCTAGCAGCAGCCCCGATCTGTCCGCTACGGCGTTGCCGCGGGAGGGGGAGCCGGCTGCGCTCGCTTGAATGGATCGATCCGACCCCCGCCCGGCCCCGGCGGGGGCGCTGATGACGACTGCCCGAAGGGGAGCAGCTTGGGCCACTCCAAATTCATGCCTGGCCACTGGGGCGTTGTCGACGAGAGCGTTGCCTCAGGCGCTTCCCCGGCCTCAGGCCCCCCAACTCCAGACGGACCGGCAACCGGAGGGAGCGGCAGCGCAGGAGCAGGGCTGCCGAGGAGTTCACCCGGCTGCGGAAACGGCGCCGCTGGATCGGCCGCCGGAAGAGCAGTCACCATGTCGGCAGTCGAGCCCGCTATCCCACGCTCAAGCACCCGAATCGAAACGGCATCCACCCGCGCCTCCCCCAAGCCAGTCAGCGCAAAGGTCACAATCAGCGGCTCGCCGGTCGCCTCAGCCGGCACAATTCTATAGAGCACCAGCCGGCGCCATCCCGGCGTGACACCCACGCGTTCCGCCAGCGCCGGGCCACCAATTGAATCAAACACCAGCAGCCCCTCCGAACTTCCCTTCACCGCCTGAGGCACCCAGACGCGGGCCTCGATCTGCAACAGCTTGCCGCTGGGCACTGCCACTGGCGGCGTCGTGATCCAAACCGGCGGCGTTTCCACAACTGCCGGGCTTGCCGCCGGATCGATCGCCTCCGCCCGCAGCACCAAGCTGCCCGCTCCCGCCGCTGGCTGCGACCGGGAGATTTCCACGGCGGTGCGCAGCAGCACCTGCTTGAGGGCGAAATGCCGCCAGCCATTGCCAGAGAGTTCTTCGATCCGCTCCATGCTTCCCCCCGGCAGCAGTTCTGCGCCGGCAGTGGTGAAGGCCAAGGCCTCGACAAATCGCCAATGCTCAGCCAGCGAGGCATCGGAGGTGGAGAGAGGCCCGGCCACCATCGAGCCGGTGGCCACCACCCCTCGCTCCCAGACCAATCGTTCCAACTGCCCGCCGATGGCAGCCGCCCGCTCCAGCTTCGCCGTCGCCGCCGCAGGGTTTGTGCCGGCCAGGCTCTCCCCTTCGAGCAGATCGCTCTGGGCGGCGGCGAGCATGGCGGCAGCGGGCAGTTTGCCCAGAGCGGTGGGGGAAATCCGCGCGAGCAGATCGGTCGTATCGGCAAGCACGATGCGGGCCTGCGCCAGGCTCGATGCAAGGGCGGCCGGCGCAGTGGCGCGCAGCTGCTCCTGAACATGCGCGGCGACAGCAGGATCGCCGCTGATCAGCACGAGACTGGCGGAGCGAAACGGATCGAGCACCACCGACACGCCACCGGTGACCCGCTTCGGCCGCAGCGGGCGCAAGCCGCCGGGCGTTACTTCCCAGGCCTGATGCGCCTCTGGCACTCCCGGCATGAGGAGCGTCATGGGGGCGGAATCACGGGGGATGTCGCCGTTGTAATGGCGGGCCACGATCTGCGAGCCCTGGACGCTCCGCCAGACCAGCACCATCCGCGCCCGGGCGGCCTCCAGCACAACGGCCTGCACATCGGGATCGCTCGCCTGGGCCGTGGCAGCAAAGCGGCCCGCAGCGCCCCATGGCTCCAGCGGCTTGAGCCGGAGATTCATGCTCCGCGCCGCCGCCGCGCGGGCGCGCGACTCATGATCGTCGCCGTCGATGCGGTGGGAGGAGGAAAACAGAATGCCGCGGGATCCGGCCGCCACCGCGGTCAGCGCCGCCAGCGTCAGGCTTTCCGGATCGACCGCCAGTCCGCGCGAGCCAATTCCGGAGAGCCCGGCTGCTTGCCGGGCGGTGCGGGGATCGAGTTCGGTGGAGAGCGTGGCCAGAAAGGGGGTTCCCGGCCGGGCCAGACGCGGCCGCTCCTTCAGCCAGGAGAGATAGTCGACCAGCTCCATGCTGGTGCCGAGCACAGTGCGGCGTGCCACCAGCAGATCAACATGCCTTGAGAGCGACCGCAGCCCCGAATCGGCGGCGGCGATCAGCGGCCGCCGGCCGCGCACATCGCAGGTGCGCACGCGCCGGGCATGCTCGGCCAGCGTTTCGACATCAGCCTCCGCCAGTCCCGATCCCATGTCCCACAACAGCACCCGATCCCATGTCGCCGAAAAAACCGGCAGCGATTCCGGCTCGCGGATATCGACATCGGGCAGCTGGGGGGGCGGACAGATCACCCACAGGCCGGCCCGTCGCGCTTCCAGCAGCAGATCACTGGAGGCTGGCGTCGCCAGACGCACGCAGTTGAAACCGAGCGCCGCGATCGCCTCCAGCGGTTCGCCGTTGTGATCGATGGCACGCGGAAAGAAAGGGAGCCCTCCCACCTCCAGCACGCCGCGCGCCAGCCCGGCGGGGAGATCGACCGGTGGCTGGCTGGCTGGAGCTGCCGAAGCCACGACCGCGGCCTGCCTGACCGGCGGGGCAAACTGGGCCGGCTGCACGGCCGGGTCGCGTTTCGCGGGCCGGATGGGGGACACGCCGGGGGCACTGACTGGCGGCGGGGGGAGAGCGGCTGGTGCCCCGGCCACTCCAGCCGAGACCGCCCCCACGACTCCCTCTACCAGCAAGTCGTCGATGGCGATCTCCTGCCTGTCGGTAGCGGGAGGAAGCTCCAACACCAAGGCGATGACTTGCGCCCCGGCCAGATCGCCCACCGGGCCATGCTCTGCCCGCAGGGCCAACAGTTGTCGCTGCAGTCCAACCACGAGCCCGCTGACATGCAATTGCTCCCAGCGTTCCTGCTGGCGAGAGGTGGTTCCCGGCACCAGCGTGACGACCGGCTGGCCTGTTTTGGGGGAGACAAAATGGGGGAGGAGCACCCGGGCGCAGAGCCGGATATCGGGGCGGTTGGCACGCACCCAAACGCTCGCCTGCCACTCCTCGATCACCTGCGTCGGGCCGATGGGGGTCTGCACCCGTAGCGTTGTGGCGGCCATCGACTCCAGCTGGAATCGCTCGCAGCCCACCCCGCGATGGGGCATTTCCTGGGTGCGGGTGTGGCTGAACACCCGGTGGCCGGCGGTGGCTTCCGACACCTTCCAGGAAGTCTCCGGGGCTTCGAATGAGTCTTCAATCGTGGCGGCGGCCGACCAGCCGGGCCGACCGGCCTGCAGCATGCCCCAAACCACCACTGCCCCCCACATCAGCCCCCGCCTCCTCCACATCCCCGGCCTCAACCCACAAAACCACCCCATCGCCGCAGCGATGCAGTACGGGGAAGATTGGGAGAGATGGGCCATCGGTGGTGTCGCCGGCGGAAAATGGCTTGCCAAGGGGGCGGGGCACGAGCAACGTCTCCTTCTACCAGCCGGTGGCGGGCCGGCTCCAGACCATCTGCCACCCGCCCTCGCGAGGGGTTCGAGCGCCCAATTTCCTCCCCCACGCCGCGGCGCCTCACCGCCCAACAGGTTGTAGAATGGAACAAGGTGGCGATCTGTAGATCTGCAAACATGAAACCAACAACCGCTGAGGAATTTGCCAATCTCGCTCAGGAACTGGAGTTGGTCAGTGCGGCCCACATCAGTTCTGCGCTGGATGAGATCGGAGCGGGAGCGACGGTCGAGCAACTCGGGGCTCAGTTGCTGCGCCGGGAGGTGCTCACCAATTACCAGCTCGACCGACTGCTGCGGGGCGACCGGCGGGGTTTCTTCTACGGCAGCGCCAAAATTCTCTATCAGGTGGGGGCTGGGTCGTTTGCCCGCGTCTATCGGGCGGTGAATGTCAACGACGGCGGCATTCTGGCTGTCAAGGTGATGCGCAGCCGCTTTGCTGCCGACCCCGAAAAGTGCAAATCCTTCCGCCGGGAAGGGGAGATGGGCCGGCTGCTGCGCCATCCCAACATCGTCGCGATCGAGGATGTGGGGCTGGAGAACAACACCAACTACATCACGATGGAGTTCGTGGAGGGGCAGACACTGCGGGAACTGATCCGCATCCGCGGAGCAGTCGATGTGGGCCGCGGCATCGATCTCCTGCAGCAGTTGGCTGCCGGCCTGGAATATGCCCATCGCCGCGGTGTCACCCACCGCGACATCAAGGCCTCCAACGTGCTCGTCTCGTCGCTCGGCTGGGCCAAGCTGGCCGATTTCGGGCTGGCGGGGATCGATGTCGAAACCGGCGACAAGGCGTTGGGGAAGATCGATCACCCGCGCACGCTCGATTATGCGGCGCTGGAGAAGCTGGCCGGCATGAAGGACGACAGCGTTCGTAGCGATGTGTTTTTCCTGGGCACGATGGGTTACCTCGCCCTCGCGGGGGCTTCGGCGCTGCTGGAGTCGCGCGACCGCTCGGAGCGTTCCAACCCGGCCCGGTTCACCTCCATGATCCCGCTGGCCACGCGGGCCCCGAATCTCCCGCGAGACGTTGTCGATGTGATCAGCCGGATGCTCCATCTCGACCCGCAGGAACGCTGGCAAACAGTTTCCGACGTCTGCCGCGCTTTGGAGCCGCTGGCTGAAAAATATCCGATGCGGGCCGGCACGCTCACCCCCTCGACGGCAGCAGGCTCCCCCGCAGCAGATGCCGCTGCGGTGCCCGATGCGACGGCCCCCCACATGCCGGCTCGGAAATCGACCGTGATGCTGGTGGAGACCACCGGTAAATCGCAGGAGACGCTCCGCGAATTCTTCGGGAAACTCGGCTACAAGGTGCTCGTCACCGAGAATCCGCAGCGGGCCTTGGCCCGCTTTTCCACGACGCCTGTCCCAGCCGACTGCCTCGTGCTCAGCGCCCACGCCCTGGGAGACTCCGCCATCGACGCTTTCAACGTGCTGTCGAAGGATGTGTTTTTCTCGCAGGTTCCAGCGATCTTGCTGATCGCTTCCAAGCAGCGGGAGGCAGCCGCGCGGGCCGTTGAAGACTCCCGCCGGAAGGTGCTGCAAACCCCCTTCCACGCCGCCGACATGTCAAAGTTGCTCGGCGAGTTGATCGGCCGTCCGGCCTGAGGGCAGAGCCGCTGCCTGCCCGCTGAGAAACGGCTCGAAAACCGACCGTAGCGCTGGGTTCACTGCTGGTTCTCAAGCTGGGTTCACTGCTGGTTTGAAAGAAAGCGAGTGTGGCCCCATTCCTTCGCGACGGGGGATGGTGTATCGTGCGACCGTCTTCGGAGGCGTGCGGGCGGCATGGCTT
>Ga0114967_10001880_pt1 | contig 17635 bp, 9 predicted proteins | sample M_130628_MF_Meta_FD_92639 | JGI IMG/M metagenome (GOLD analysis project Ga0114967, IMG submission 92639) | Freshwater microbial communities from Lake Montjoie, Canada to study carbon cycling - M_130628_MF_MetaG | ecosystem: Environmental > Aquatic > Freshwater > Lake | place: Lake Montjoie... | reverse complement strand
GAGAAGGCACGCTTCTACGGCTCGAGCAACAAGGACGCCCAGGAGGCCCACGAGGCCATCCGCCCCACCAACGTGCGGCGCACGCCGGAGAGCCTGCGCGGCGTGATCGAGGAGGAGCAGTGGCGCCTCTACAACCTGATCTGGCAGCGCTTCGTGGCGTGCCAGATGACGGACGCGCAGTACGACTCCACCAGCGTGCTCCTCGAGCGCAGCGACAAGGCCACCGGCGCCGTGTTCAAGGCCACCGGCCGCGTGCAGACCTTCGACGGCTACACCGTCACCGGCATCCGCGGCGAGGGCGAGGACCAGGAACTGCCCGCCATGAAGGAAGGCCAGGAAATGGCGCCCTTCTGGCTCGATCCGCAGCAGAAGTTCACGAGCCCCCCGGCCCGCTTCAACGAGGCGAGCCTGGTGCGCGAGCTCGAGAAGCAGGGCATCGGCCGCCCGTCCACGTACGCCTCCATCATCAACACGATCGAGGAGCGCAAGTACGTGGAGCAGGTCAGCCGCGCCTTCCACGCCACGGACATCGGCATGGCCGTGTGCGGCTTCCTGGAGGAGCCCTTCAAGGGCAGCTTCATGGACGTGGGCTACACCCGGCGCATCGAGGAGGAGTTCGACGAGATCGCCGAGGGCAAGCTCAGGTGGCAGGCGATGCTCAAGGAGTTCTATGTCCCGTTCAAGAGCGTGGTGGCGGGCCTCATGGACCGCAAGCACGTGAAGGGCGAGATGGAGCTGGCGCCCTACGCCTGCCCCATCTGCGGCCGCCGCTGCGAGTACCGCCTCGGCAAGACCGGCAAGTTCCTCTCCTGCAGCGGCTTCGCCGAGAAGGTGGAGGTCAAGCAGCCGCCCACCAAGAGCGGCAAGGCGCGCAAGCCGAAGTTCGAGCCCGCGTGCAACTACGCCGCGCCGATCAACCGCCAGGGCAAGCCGATGCTCCCCGAGAAGGTCGACATCAAGTGCCCGGTGGACGGCGCGCCCATGATCCTGCGCACCGGCCGCTTCGGCGACTTCCTGACGAGCATCAACCGCGAGACGGACTTCATCCTGAACGTCGACCGCAAGGGCGGCATCAAGTTCCCGTCGCCGAAGCCGTACCTCACCGACCTGCCCTGCCCCAAGTGCGGCACCATGATGAACCTGCGCACCGGCAAGCGCGGCCCGTGGCTCGGCTGCAGCGCGTTCCCCAAGTGCCGCGGCCGCGAGAGCTGGGCCAAGATCCCGGTGGAGCGGCAGCAGGAGCTGGAGAAGGCCCTCGGCCTCCACGAGGCGAACCAGCCGAAGTTCGAGATCACCGCGCTCGACGGCACCCCGCTCAAGGAAGGCACGCCGGTCGCGGCGCTCGTCATCCCGGGCGAGGAGGCGAAGCTCAAGTTCCACCCCGACTGGGAGCGCGAGCAGCGCGCGATGGGCGCGACGGGCTGAGCGAGGCGGTGGACGGCTATCTCCGTCCTGCTCCGATGCAGGAGGTCGTTCGCCCGGCCGACTCCTGCGTCAAGGCGTAGGCGATCTGGTCCGCCCCAAAGCGCTTCCGCTTCACGCGCACCTTCATCCCTGCGGGACGCCGCATTGCGGAGGTGTCACGCGGGCCGTCGCCGTGGGCGCCGGGCAAGCACTGCCGCAAGCCAAGCGCCAGCCGGTCCGGGGATCGGGGCCACTTCCAAGCCGAACCGGTAGCTGCTCACCTGCGAAACATCGAGTTCCATGATCCAGAGCGTGTAGGTTCCGGCCCCCAGCGGAGGCGTGAACCCGACGGAGCCCGGCGAGCGGGCCATCGTGGGAAACAGGTCGGAGCCAATGTCCGCGCTTCCGAAGTGCGACCATCCAAGAAGCGGCGAATTGACGTTGCTCCAGGTCCAGGGGATCGTCACCTCCGGCCCGGCCTGCATGCCGACGAACGAGAAGGCGCCTCCCACGAAGGCGTCCTGCACCAGGAACCGCGTGAGCACGTGCCCGACCGGCACGGTGAACCGTACGTAGTCAAGATCGTGCATGTCCGGCACCGGCGACTGCCCGGAGAATCCGGCAATCACGTTCATGCCGGTCCCGAGCGTGACCGCCGTCGGCGCAAGACGATCGTCGGAGAAATCGCCGGTCGTCGCCTCGTCGAGGACGATCGCAGCCCGCGCCTGCATCGGAGGGAGGGACGCCCCGAGGGCGGCGCCGAGGGCGAAAGGGAGCGCGATGGACGAGGGAGCGTTCATGGGACGGATTCTTCCCCACGTTGGTGAAGAAGACGCACGCGGTGCGTCAGGATCCGGCGAAGTTTCGCCCGACCTCGATCCTCCGGCAAGCGCGAGCCGTCATCATGGATCATCCGGTGCGCGACGGGCTGCGCCAGCGCGCCCGCAGCGCAGGAAAGTCAACCACCAAGCGAAAGCCCGCCCCGGCATGCGCCGGGGCGGGCTGTTTCAGTCACTGGCATGCGCGGGCGTTCGCCCGCGGTGGCTCAGGCCTTCTTCCCGCGAGGGTAGAAGAACAACAGGAGCAAGTAGCAGCCGATGGCCATCCACATGGGCACCGTGAAGAGCTTCACGTAGTCCATGGGCTGGTCGCCGCCACCGGTGGCGTACTTGGCCACCACGCTGGTGGCGAAGAGGCTGCCGACGATGATGCCGATGCCGATGATCACCAGGTTGTAGAGGTTCTGCGCGGTGGCACGAATGTCGGGCGAGGTGTTCTCGTCGACGATCATGAACGCCACGAAGATGAAGCAGCCGAAGCACAGGCCGTGGAGCGCCACGCCCAGGAGCACGAACGGCAGCGTCGGTGCGTAGGCGAAGAGCGCCATGCGGGCCGCGTACGCCGCGCATCCGATCAGGAGCAGGCGCTTGCGCGAGATGCTCTTGGCGAGGAACGGCATGGCCGCGAGCACCAGCATCTCGGTCATCTGGCCGATGGTCATGAGGCCGCCGCCACCGACGCCGAGCACCTGGTTCACGGCCTTGGCGAAGGCGTTGGCGCCCTCGCTGTTGGCCTTGTTCTGGATCTCGCTGACGAAGCCGCTGGTGAACACGAAGTAGAACTGGTGCACCATGCTGATCGGGATGGAGACCAGGAACAGCGTGATGAGCGGCTGCTTCATGATCTCGCCGATGCCTTCGAGCCACGCGGTCTTCTCGGCGGCGCTCTTGGTGGGGGGCGTGTTCGGGAGCGTCAGGCAGTAGAGGGCCATCACCACGCCGAGGCCGGCGCTGATCTGGAAGGCCACCGCGCGGCCCGCGTTCTGGGCGGCGGTCACGTCGGCCTCGCTCACGCCCGTGGGGGTGTGGTTGCGAAGGAGGATCTGGCCGATGGCGATGCCGGCGGCGATCCAGCCGATGGTGCCCCACAGGCGCACCGGGCCGAAGTCACGGTCACGGTCCGGGAGGTTGGCGAAGGAGATGGAGTTCGTCAGCGCGAGCGTGGGCGCATAGACCAGGCCGTAGACGAAGCTGAGGACCAGGAAGACCTCGAACTTGGCCGCATCGGCCAGCAGGTAGACGAGCACCGCGCCGATCAGGTGGCTGACGGCGAGCAGCTTCTCGGTGGCGAACGAACGGTCGGCAAGCTGGCCCGCGAGGAACGGACCGGCGAGCGCGCCCACGGCGCCGGCCATGAGGCACAGGCCGGTCTGGTCGAGCGAGAAGCTCCGGTGACCCATGAGGAACGGGTACAGGATGGGAAGCCACGCGCCCCAGATGGCGTACTGGAGGAACATCATCACCGACAGACGGGTGCGGATGTAGGGAGCGGCGCCCGAGGCGGGTGCCGTTGCGGTGGTCGTTGCCATGCGGGTCTCCTCGCCCCTTCGTGGGACGATTGCTTGGGTTTCCGGGCGGCCGGTCGGCTGCCTTCGGGGACGGATCATAACTATGCCTGCCAGAACCTGCCACGTGGGTTCTGCTGATCGGGATACACTCGCCGAACTATGCAGGACCGCAGGAAGACGCGCAAGGTTGCGATCGGTGACGATCGCGTGGGCCGCAAGTTCATCGGCGGAGACGCCCCGATCCTGGTGCAGACCATGACGGCGGGCTACACGTACGACATCGATGCGTGCGTCGCCGAGATCGAGCGCTACCGCCAGGCCGGTGCCGACGTGGTGCGCGTGGCCGTGCCCGAGCGCAAGGACACCGACGCGCTCAAGGAGATCATCAAGCAGGTCAAGGTGCCGATCGTCGCCGACGTGCACTTCCACTTCCAGCGCGCCCTCGAGGCCGTCGAGGCCGGGGTCCACAAGATCCGCCTCAACCCGGGCAACATCAGCGACCGGGACCAGGTGAACAAGGTCATCGACGCCTGCAAGGAGCGGAGGATCCCGATCCGCATCGGCGTCAACGAAGGCTCGATCATCGAGCGCAAGGACAAGCAGAAGCGCATGGAGGAGCTCGGCAAGTACTTCGCCGGGCACAAGTCGGGCCACCTGCTCGCCCTCATGATCGCCAAGCTCGAGGAGTACGTGGAGATCTTCCAGGCGCGCGACTTCCACGACGTGGTGATCAGCGCCAAGAGCATGGACCCGGCGCTGGTGATCGACGTCTACACCGAGATCGCCAACCGCTTCGATTACCCGCTGCACCTGGGCGTGACGCACGCCGGCCCGAAGTCGACCGGCGCCATCCGTTCCGTGGCCGCGCTGAGCACGCTGATCGCCAACGGCATCGGCGACACGCTCCGCATCAGCTACGCGAGCGACCACGTGGACGAGGTGAAGGACGGCCTGGAGATCCTCTACTGCCTGGGCAAGCGCGAGCGCAAGGGCGTGGAACTGATCGCCTGCCCCACCTGCGGACGCATCCAGGTGGACCTCTTCACGCTGGTGAAGGAAGTGGAGGAGAAGCTGGCCACCGACATCGAGCTGCCGATCAAGGTGGCCGTCATGGGCTGCATCGTGAACGGTCCCGGCGAGGCCGAGGGCGCCGACGTGGCGGTGTTCGCCGGCGACCGCCGCGGCATCATCTACGTGCAGGGCCAGCGAGTGGCCAACGTGCCCGAGGAAGAGATCCTCGAGCGGCTCCTCAAGGAGTGCAAGGAGTTCGAGGCCAAGGTCAAGCGCGGCGAGGCGAAGCTCGGCGAGAAGGTCGTCGAGATCGTGCCGCCGGACCCGATCGGTGAGCTGGGTTCCGGCAAGGAGAAGATCAAGGCCGGGCTCGTGGAGCAGATCACGGTGCGCGCCACCTGAGCGCGGCCGGGAGTCCACGCGCCCGGAACGCATGAACACCCTGGTGGGGTGGCTGAGCGGTTGAAAGCACTCGACTTGAAATCGAGCAGACCCCACAAGGGTCTCAGGGGTTCGAATCCTCTCCCCACCGCTTGAAGACGTGACTGCCCGGCTGCATGGCCGGGCATTTCATTTGGCAGGATGTCCGTGCCGACGCGTCCGACGGCTCACTTGCCCGCGGGCGCCGCAGGCGGGACCGGCTTCGTCGGCTCCGACGGTGCCGACGGCGCGACCGGAGCGGACGGAACCTGCACGGTGGGCGAGCCGCCGCGCGCAGGCCAGTAGCCCGGGACGATGGTCGGCAGCAGGAAGACGCCGCTGCGACCGGTGATGTACAGCGTGCGCCCGTCGGCGCCGCCGAAGGCGCAGTTGGACACCGGCTCCGGGAACATGACGCGTCCGAGCGGCTTGCCCTGCGGATCGAAGACGACGACGGCGGTGGCACTGGGGACGGCCACCCAGACGTTCCCCATGGAGTCGACGGTGAGGCCGTCGCCGCCGGTGATGCGCGCGGGGTCGTTCAGGATGGCAAGCGACGCAAACACGCGACCGGTGCCGAGCTTTCCGGGGCCTTCCACCGGATATGCCCAGACCACCGGCTTGCCGTAGTCGGCCACGTAGAGCGTCTTGCCGTCCGGCGACAGGCGGATGCCGTTGGGGCGGTCGATCTCGGGCACCGGGAACTGGAGGGGCTCCCCACCGGCAGTGGTCGAGAAGTAGACGCCGCGCCGCTCGGGACGACGGCGCTCGCCCATGTTGGTGAACCACATGCCGCCGTCGGTGCCGACGGCGATGTCGTTGACGTTGGCGCGCAGTTCGCCGTGGTAGGACTCGATGACTCCCCGCAGTTCGCCCTTGCCGTCCGTGGAGAGCATCACCTCGCAGATGCGCCCCGTGTACATCTGCGCCGCGTACAGCCGGCCCTCGCGCGAGAAGGCGAGCCCGGAGCAGCCCTTGGTGTCCTCGACCACCGTGTCGGCACGGTAGCCCTTGGTGTCGCGCGCGATGCGGTAGATGCGCACCGCGGAGATGTCGCAGAAGTACGTCTCGCCGTAGGCGTCGGAGGCAGGGCCTTCGCCGAACTGGAGTCCCTTGATGATGAGTTCGGGCCGCGCATCGGACGCCACCAGGCCGGCGATGCCCGGCTTGCCCAGGATGTCGGCGGCGGGCGAGGCGGAGGGCGCCATGACGCCCGGCACTCCCGGCGCGGCGGGCGGCGTGGGGGCGGCGGGCGGCGTCGCGGGCGCAGCAGTCGGCGGAACGGGTGCGGACTGGGAGAGCGCGAGGAGGAGCGAGGCTGCGATGAACATGGCGTGTGTCCGTTGCGTGTCAGGGTTTCGCCGGGGGATCTTCGCCGATCGGCGACTCGCCGCGCATCACGCGGTCCCAGGCGTTCGACTCGATGAGGCTGCCGACGAAGCGGTCGTAGCCACGCTCGAAGCGCTCGTAATCATCGTCCAGATAGACCTTGATCAGCCAGATTCCGGCCTTGGCATCGAGCGCCAGGCGCCGCGCGCGGGCATCGGGAATGGCCGGGGACGAGCGGATCCGGGCGGGGATCTGGCCGCTGACCGCATCGTTCAGGAGGGATTCGAGGCCGGCCCGGTAGCGGCCGCCCTCACCGTCGCGGATGTAGTGCACCAGCGCCCAGACCTGCGCGTAGTAGGCGAGCTGCGCGTCGCGGCTGGTCTCGAGGAACTGCTGGGGCGAGCCTTCGAGCACCTCGCGGAGCGTGGCGAGCCGGCCCTTGCGTGCGGCGGTGCGGAGTTCGGCATACCGCTCCGGGTTGCGCCACGGGAGGAAGATGGGCTCCGCCGCGTCCTTCGGCTGGCGGAAGCCTTCCATGAAGCAGGCGATCCCTTCCTCGAGCCACACGGGCAGCGAGTAGCGGAGCGTGGTCTGCGAGTACTGGTGCCAGCCCTCGTGCGCGGCGATGGCGAGCGTGTCGCGCGGGCCGATGTCGTAGAGGACGGCCTCGCCGCCCGAGGTGAAGCCTCCCCGCCCCATCTTGAGGTACGGCGCGGCGTCGGAACCGAGGCGGTGCTCGGTGTAACGCGACCACTCCTCGCGCGTGCCGAAGACACATGCCTCGAGCTGGCGCGGCGGTTCGGGGAGGGACACGAGCCCGTTGCGGTAGTTGCGCAGCGCGGCCTCGTAGAAGGCGGGCAGCGAACCGGTGAAGGTGGCGCTGCGCAGCGATGAACGGATGGTCCAGTGCGCGGTCTCCACCTCGAGGCCCTGTACGGAGGTCCAGCGCCACTCGCGCGTGGACACCACCGGGCTCACGGCAAGCGCCGCAGGCAGCGCGCCACGCGAGGTGCCGGGCGCCGCCACGGGCGCCGGGCGCGCGGTGGGTGCGGACGTGCACGATGCCGCGACGGCCGCGCCGGAGACGGCGACGAGGGCGGCCAGGCGACGGATGGACGTCAAGTGCACGACATCAGCGTAGGGCATCGAGCGCCCGGCGTGCGGCATCGACGTCGGCCTTTGCCTGCTCGAGCATGGCCCGGGTCTCCTCCACCAGCTCCGGCTTGGCCTTGGCGAGGTATCCGGCGTTCCCGAGCTTGGACTCGTAACCCGCGATCAGGCGGCCCTTGTCTGCCACCAGCTTCTCGAGGCGCGCCCGCTCGGTGCCCACGTCGACCGCGTCGACCAGGTTGACGAGGAGGAGCTCCTGGCCTTCGAAAGCGAGCGGCACGGAACCGGCGGGACGGTTGGCGGGCAGGTCGGCCACCTCGCCGAGGCCGGCGAGCGCCTCGACCACGCCACCCGCTTCCGCCACCAGCGCGCGGACGCCGGCCGGCGCGAGCAGCGTGATGCGGCGCTTCGGCGCAACCTGGCGCGAACCGCGGAGCGTGCGGATGTCATCGACCAGCTGCTGCACGCGCGCGAAGGTGGCGAGCGCGGCGGCGTCCACGGCGGACGCGTCGACGGCGGGCCACGCCGAGCGGGCGCAGAGTTCGGACGCGGGGACGTGGACGCCCTGCAGGCCGCCCTTCCCCGTGGCAGCCACCGCCGGCCAGAGCTGCTCGGTGATGAAGGGCATCTGCGGATGGAGGAGGCGCAGCGACGCATCGAGCACCGTGCGCAGCACCTGCTGCTGCGCGGAGTCGTTCTTCACGGTGGGCTTGATGGACTCCAGGTACCAGTCGCACACCTCGCGCCACACGAAGTCGTAGGTGGCGTCGGCCGCGTCGTTGAAGCGGTAGTTGGCGATGGCCTTCTCGTAGGACGCAAGCGCGTGCGCCAGGCGCGCGACGATCCAGCGATCGACGAGCGGGCGCGTGCGCGGGTGCACGGTTGCATCGCCCGGCACCTGCGTGAGGCTGCCGAGCGCAAAGCGCGTGGCGTTCCACACCTTGTTGGCGAAGTTGCGGCCCACGTCGAAGCGCGAGCTGGTGTTGCGCGCCAACGGTGCGTCCTCGGTGGGCACGGCCTTGCCGGTGGCGGCGCCGTAGGCGCTGGTGATCTTCTTGGAGGGATCCTTGGGGCTGTGCTGGATGGCCTCGGCCACCGTGTAGCCGGCGGCGTCCAGGGTGGTCTTCGGCACGAACATCTCGCCGCTCCACGGGTCCACCATGTCGACCGGCATGCGCACGTCCTGCGTGTCGGTGGTCATCTGCACCAGCGTGAAGCGCATGGCGTCGGCGCCATGCGTGTGGATGATGTCGCGCGGGTCCACGCCGTTGCCGAGGGACTTCGACATCTTCTGCCCGAAGCCGTCCTGCACCATGGCGTGGATGAAGACGTGCTTGAACGGGATGCGGCCGCCCAGGAAGTGGCGGTTGAACATCACCATGCGGCTCACCCAGAGCGTGATGATCTCGCGCGCGGTGGAGAGGACGGAGCTGGGGTTCCACTTGTCCAGGAGGCCCGCCATGTCGAAGCGAGCCGGGTCGGGCCAGCCGAGCGTGGAGAGCGGCCAGAGCGCGGAGCTGAACCAGGTGTCGAGGACGTCCTCGTCCTGGCGGTAGCCGGCGGCTTCCAGTGCGGGCACCACGGCGGCGTCGCCCTGCTCCTGCACGCAGACGTAGCGCTCGTAGACGCCGTCGGTGCGGCGGCGCACGGCTTCGGCGCAGCCCTTGGCGCGCCACGGGCCGTCGCAGCGGACCAGGTCACCCTTGGCGGCGTCGACCGCGGCGCGATCGGTCACTTCCGATGCCGGGATCTCCGCGCTCCACACGGGAATGCGGTGGCCCCACCAGAGCTGGCGACTGATGCACCAGTCGCGGATGTTCTCGTGCCACTGCTGGAACGTCTTGGCGTAGCGCGCGGGGAAGAAGGTGAGCTCGCCGTCGCCCGGCTGCACGGGGCCCTTCGGCGCGGCGCCGTCGCGCTGCGCGGGGTTCATGGCGCGCAGTGCGGCGCCCTTCAGGCGGTCGTCGGTGACGCGGACGTACCACTGCTCGGAGAGGTACGGCTCCACAGGCACGTGGCTGCGGTAGCTGTGGCCCACGGAGTGGCGGTACGGCTTGGCGGCCTCCAGCAGGCCGTTGGCCTTGAACCATTCAATGATCTTGGTGCGTGCGTCCTCGCGCGAGAGGCCGACGAAGGCACGCGCCTCCGCGGAGACGTCCTCCCAGCCGTGCTTGTCGCTGATGGAGGCGTCGGGCGCCATGATGTTGATGGCGGCCACGCCGTGTCGCAGGCCGATCTCCCAGTCGTTGGGGTCGTGCGCGGGCGTCACCTTCAGGAAGCCGGTGGCGAACTGCGCCTTCTGGTCGGCGGGGTCGCCGCCGTGCTCGACGGGCATGACCACATAGTCGTCCTCGACGATGGGGATCACGCGGCCGACGATCGGCAGGCGCAGCTTCTTGCCGCGCAGCGCGGCGGCGCGCGGGTCCTTGGGGTTCACGGCCACGGCGGTGTCGCCGAGCATGGTCTCGGGGCGCGTGGTGGCCACCGTGATGTGGCCCGAACCGTCCTCGAACGGGTAGCGGAGGTACCAGAAGTGGCCGTCCACCTCCTCCATCTCCACCTCGTCATCGGCCAGCGCGGTGCGCGTGGCCGGGTCCCAGTTCACGAGTCGCTTGCCGCGGTAGACGAGGCCGTCGTCGAAGAGCTTGAAGAACGCGGTGCGCACGGCGGCCGCGCACACCGGGTCCATGGTGAAGCGGACACGGTCGTAGTCGCAGGAGGCGCCCATGGCCTTCAGCTGGCTGAGGATGGTGGCCTCGTACTCGTCCTTCCACTCCTGGACCTTGGCGATGAACTGCGGACGCGTGAAGTCCGCGCGCCGCTTGCCCTGCTGGAGGAGGCGCCGCTCCACCACCGTCTGCGTGGCGATGCCGGCGTGGTCCGTGCCCGGCATCCACATGGCGTTCATGCCCTTCATGCGATAGTGGCGCGTGAGGACGTCCTGCAGCGTGTTGTTGAGCGCGTGCCCGAGGTGGAGCGCGGCGGTCACGTTCGGCGGCGGGATGAAGATCGAGTACGGCGCGCCCGCATCGGTGGGCTCGGCGTGGAAGCAGTTGGCGGCACGCCAGCGCTCCCATGCGAAGGCCTCGGCATCGCCCGGGGTGTAGGCTTTGGCGAGCTGGAGCGAGGCACCGCCGGTCGGTGCGCTCGTATCGATGGGCTGGGCGCTGGACATGGAGCGACGATTCTACGAAAGAGGAAGCCTCCGCCGCGGCGCGTCATGCGTGCTGTGCGCGGTGCTTGTCGCCCTGCCCGCCGGCTGCGGTCCAGCCAAGGAGCCCCCGGCAAAGGCCGTGGCACCGGACTCCAGGCAGATCGACGCCGCCATGCGCGCCATCGAGGCCTACATGGCTGCCGACAAGCCGAGCGAGGCGGTGTTCGTGGCGGAGAAGCTGGCCGCGGAGGCCCCCGGGCTGATGCGCGCCCACGAGATCCACGGGCGCGCGCTCGTTGCCCTTGCGATGCGGCCGGACCTGCCTTCCGAAGACCGTGCGGCGGTCTTCGCGCGCGCGGCGGATGCCTACATGCGCGCGGCAGCGCTCGCGCCCACGAACGGACCGCTGCAGCACGCCACCGGCGTGGTCTGCGACACGGCCGGCCGACATGAGGATGCGGTACGCGCCTACGAGGCCGCACACGCGGATGAACCCACGAACGCGCAGTTTGCGCTTTACCTCGGGATGGCGCGGGCGCGCGACGGACGAATGGACGAGGCGCGCATGCTCATCGAGGAGGCCGAGCGCGCCATGCCGGAGTCGTCGGATCCGAAGGCAGCGCTTGCGGACCTGGCGATGCGCAGTGGCGACAGCGCGAGGGCGCGCGCGAAGATCGCGGAGGCACGCGCGCTCTCTCCCACGTCCAACGAACTGCGCGTAGCCGATGCGCGCATGCGGCGCATGTCCGGCGCGCCGGGCGAATCGCTTGAACTGCTGCTGGCGCTCGATGCGCCGCTGCGACGCGAGTCGGCGTGCGCGGAGGAGATCGCTGCGGCCTACGCCGCACTCGGAAAGCTGCGTGAGGCGGCCGCCACGCTGGACGAATCCGCATCCGCGCGCCCCAACGACTGGAAGCGCGCGCTGCGCGCCGCCGCCGCGTGGACACGCGCGGGTGATCCGGTGAAGGCAACGATTGCGGCAGAAGCCGCGGGCCTCGCGGGCGCCCCACCCAGCGAAGTGCGCGAGGCACTCAGCGGAGCCAGCGTCCCCCGTCCAGGCGGAACACCGACCCCGTGACGTAGGGCATGTCCTCCGTGATGGAACGCACCATGCGTGCGGCGTCCTCGGGGGTGCCGGGCCGTGCGAGCGGGATGCGCGCTTCATACGCGGCGCGTTCTTCTTCGGGCGCATCGTCGGGCCACGCCACCACGCCCGGGGCCACCGCGTTCACGCGGACGGCGGGGCCGAGTTCGAGCGCCAGCGACTCCACCATGCAGTGGACGGCCGCCTTCGACATCAGGTACGGGGCGAAGGCGCGCCGCGGGCGACCCATGGCATGGATGTCGCCGAAGGCCACCACCGAGCCGCCGCCGGTGAGCGCGGAACGAGCAAGCGCCGGCGCAAGTGCCTGCACCAGGAGGAGCGGTGCCACTGCGTTGACGCGCATCTCGGATTCGGCGGCGGCAGCACTGATCTCCCCGAACGGCGTCCGCGTGTATGACGCCGCGCAAAGGACGAGTGCATCCGCCGGGGCATCGCCGCGGGAGCGGCCGAAACGCTCGACGGCGGAAAGATCGGAAAGTTCGAGTTGTTCCAGCGTGACGGAGGCGGCACGACCCGCATTGGCAGAGATCCGCCGCGCCTCGGCCGCCGTCTCGAGCGCCTCGGCTTCGCTGGAGCGGTACGTGAGCAACAGGTCCCAGCCGGCCTGCGCGAACTCGAGCGCGACGGCACGACCGACGCGCCGGGCAGCACCGATGACGATGGCAAGCCGGGACATGGAAAGGAGTGTACGACCGGAAACTGCGCTGCCCCGCGCGTACCATCCCCGGCCCGTGAGCGAAGGACCGGATCAACCCGAGACGCCGCCGCCCGAAGGCGAGCCGCGAGTGCCCAACCTGCACCTGGAACGGCTCGAGGCGATGGCACGGCGCGCTCCGCACGAACTTGCGCAGCGCGCCGACGAGGCCATCGCCCGCCACATCCCCGCGCTGGCCCCCTCGCGGCTCGGGAAGCGCATCCGCAGGCGCACGGTGGCGCTCTTCGTGATGCTGGGCGTCATGGCCGTGATGGCATCGGCCTGGGCCGTGCTGCGCGAGACCACGGTCCTCCGCGAGGCGATGGAGTCGCAGCTTTCGGAGCGATTCGGCGGATCGGTCCGCATCCGCGAGGTACGGTGGGACGGCTGGAACCGGATCACCGCCACCAACATGGACCTGCGCGCCCGCGGGTGGGTGGGCGAGGCAGCCACCGTGGCCTCCATGGATCGCGCCGAGGTGGTGTTCTCCCCATGGATGATCCTGATGGGACGGATCGAGCTGCTCGACATGGAAGTCGAGGGGCTGGCCCTCCACCTCATCGAGCGCGCCGACAAGCCGGGCGACTACAACTTCCTGGCGCTCAAGCCCAAGTCGGGCGGCGGAAGCTCGGTACGCCAGCCGCAGAAGGCGCTTCTGCGGAACCTGCGGCTGGAGTTCGGCACCGCGGAAGGCGGAGCCGTGACCACCGTGGCGTCGCAGCAGTTCGCCGCCGACTTCGACCACCTGCCGGACGACCCATCCACCTACTCGTTCCGGCTGGAGCAGCGCGAGCAGGACGGCAAGCCCATCACCGAGAACGCCATCCGGCTGTTCGGCACCTGGAACGAGCGCGACTTCACCTACGCAGCCACGCTTGACGGCCTGGTGATCGACGAGCGGCTCCTGCGTGCGCTGCCGGCCAAGGCGCGGCGCTGGGCGCTTCGCTGCGGCCTTGCGGGGCGCATCGAGCACGCCCGCATCGAGGGAAGCCCGTCGCAGCCGCTTCGCTCCGTGGACGTCGCCGTGCGCGACGTCACGCTGCGCGAGCGCGATGCCGTGCGCCAGCTTGCCTGGGCGCGGATCGAGAACGGGAAGACCACGCCCATCAGCGGCGAACTTGGCGTCTCCATGGGCGAAGCCAACGTCACGCTGCGCGGAAACGACGTTCGCGTGGATGCCAAGCGCGCGACCCTCATGCCGGGCCTGGCTGATTCGGGCACGGTGGCGGTCCCGCTGGAGCTCTCGGGGCACTGCGACCTCGCCTCGATCGGCGGCATCGAGGGCGCGCTGGACGCGGACGACGCATGGCTCGAGCGCTCGCTCGCCATGGCGGCGTTCGAACTGGACCTGCGGATCCCGCAGGTGGACGCACGGCCGGCGGAGGACGGCACGCCGCGGCGCGTGGAGCTGCCGGTCCAGGTGACCGATGCGCTGACGGTGCTGGGCGCGCGCGACTGGGCCGCGAACATCACGCTGCGGATCGCGCGGCCCGCGGGGAAGGCGCAAGCGGATGGCGTCGCGACGTCCGCACCGATCGTCGTGACCGGGAGCCTCGAGCTGCTTGCCGGCACGATCGAGAGCCCCGAGTTCCCCTACCCCGTCACCGGGGTGAGCGGCACGTTGGAGCTGACGCAGGACAGGATCGCCCTGCGCGGCCTCAAGGGCAATGGCAACGGCGGATGCATCTTCCGCATCGACGGCGAATCGGAGATCGAAGGCAAGGACCCCGCGTACTCGCTGCGCCTTGTCGGGACCGACGTGCTGCTCGACCGAAGCCTGGTGTCCGCGTTCGGGGCCGGTCCGTCCCGCATCTTCGGTGCGCTCCTCGATGAGCAAGGCTGGCGATCGCTCCGGCAGGCCGGCATCCTGGAGGAAGAGACCCGGCCCGGAGGGGTCGTCGATGTCGATTTCTCCGTGAAGCATGCGCGCGATGGCGGCGACCACGTCGCGGTGGGAGGCACGATCGGGCTGCGCGGCGTGCAGGTGGTGCTCAACGCGTTCCCGTATCCGTTGCTCGCGGTGGGCACGCTGGAGGTGCGGGACGACCGCGTCAACCTGCTGGGCGATGGCATCGCGGTGCAGACGATCCACGGCAGCAAGGGGTGGATCCGCGGGCACCTGGAACTGCCACGGATCGGCGATCGCGTGCTGGTGCGCAGTTACCTGGATTTCCAGGTGAGCGACGAGATCGTCTCGCGCGCGCTGCTTGCGGCCATCCCGGTGAGCTTCGAGGATCGCTCCAAGCGTCCGGCCGGCTGGCCGGGCGCGGTGTTCAGCCCCATCAGCAACGTCCTCACCGAGCTCGGCCTCGGCGGCCGGCTCTCGGCCACCGGCACCGTGATCACCCGCCCCGACGAGAGCGATGCGGTGACGGTGCGCGTCCAGATCGAGGACGGCGTGATCCGCCCCACCGAGGACCTGGCCACCGCGCTGCGAAAGAACGGCCTGAGCTGGCCGGGGCGCATGACGCTGGACGACGTACGCAGCCTGATCATCGCCGATGCCGGCCGCGTGGACGTGCGCGATGCCTCGGCGACGCACGGCACGGGTGTCGTGACCGCCAACGGAGGCTTCGACCTCGAGGGCGACAACGGCACGCTCGAGGTGATCCTGCGGAACTTCCCGTTCGACCGCGAGCTGGTACGCGTGGCGGACGGCGAATCGGTGGACCGCGCGCTGGCCGCGTGGGACGCGCTTGCACCGAGCGGCGCGTTCGACGGCGAGGTCACGTGGAACCGCGATGATCGCGGACGGGATACCTATGCGCACATCCGCCCCACCGCCATGACGCTTGCCGATGCGGTGAGGCTGGAACCGGTCTGCGGCGACCTCTACTTCCGCAACGGCGAACTGCGGCTCGACTCGGTGGACCTGCGCGGTCCGGACACCGACGCCACGCCGCTGCGCATCGAGGCGGGCGGCGTCATCATCGGCGCCCATCCCGATTTCCGTGCGCAGGTGGACGCCCTGTCGCTCGACAACCCGCTGATTCGCTGCGGACTGGAGGCGGCAGGGGCCACGGCGGCGCTGGAGATCCTCCGCGACTGGCGCCTGCAGGGCGCCGTCGACGCGAAGGTGGAGCTTCCCGGCACGCGGACCGGCGGTTCCTGGGAGGTGGCGGTGGAGCCTTCGTGGGCCCGGGGGGAGCGCGACGAGCGACCGTTCGAACTCCGGCGACACTCCGGCGCGCTGCTGGCAGGGCCACAGGGCCTGACCGTGGATGCACTCGACCTCACGTTCGACCACGGACACCTGGCGATCGACGGCGCGCTCAGCCCCACCGAATCGAGCACGCTGGTCGGGCAACTCACCATCCGCGCGTCCGCCACCGACGACTCCGAGACCCTCCGGGCCCTCATGCCGAGCAACGCACGTCGCGCGCTCGAGGCCATCGAGTTCAGCGCGGGCTCCACCGTGTGGACCGACGCCATGCGGCTCCTGATCGACGTACCGCGCGACGGCAGCAACCGGGTGTCGGTGATCGGGGACCTGGGGATCGCCAACGCACGGTTCAAGGGCGGCGTTGTCTTCGACCAGATCGACGGGCTGCTGCGCTTCGACATCACGACGGTGGGCGGGGAGCCCACCGGCAGCATCGGCCTGCGGTTCGACCAGGTGCACGCGCTTGGACGGCGTGCCACCGACATCGACGGCGCCCTGCTGTTCCAGTCGGACAACGGACGCGTCCGGCTCGAAGACCTCTCGGCCGGCATGTACGGCGGGCGCATCGCGGCACGCGGGATGTTCGGCCGCGACGACGGCTGGGAGGTGCACCTGCAGTGCGCCAACATCGGGTTCGGGCGGTTCGTCGCCGCGGGCCAGCCTGCAAGCGCCGACGCGAAGCGGCCGACGGCCGGGAACGACGGCATGCTGCGCGGACGGATCGACGTTGCCGGCCGCACGGGCGATCCGCTCCTGCGTCGTGGCTCCGGCAAGATGTCGGTCACCGACGCCCGCATGATGGAATTCCCGCTGGGAATGAGCTTCCTGCAGCTCACGCAGCTGATGCTTCCGCTCAACGCATCCATGGAGGACGCGTTCGTCGACTTCGACCTCGGCAACGACCGCATCACGCTGCGGCAGGTGGACCTCTCCTCCGGCACGCTGAAGCTGGAGGGAACGGGCGAGATCAACACGGAAACCCAGGCACTGGCGCTGCGCTTCAGGAACCGCGGCAAGCTGCCGCTCCTGAGCGACCTCTACGGCGTGGTGACGGACCAGTTCTTCGCCATCGACGTCGGGGGTACGCTCAGCGACCCGCAGCCGAGGCTGACGCCGATTCCGGTGTTTGCCCCGGCACCGGTGGCGCCCGCGCCGGGGGCAGGAACGCCACCGGCTTCGCCGGAAGGCACGAGCACCCAGAAGGACGGCACGGAAACACGATGACGAACCACCCGAAGCACGGCAACGAGGCGAAGCACGGCGACGACGGCCACGGACACGACGAGGAACCGGGAACCAAGCCGTTCGGGCCGGAGGTGGCGGCGCTGATCGACCGCCTGGTGGAATCGGCCGGCGAGGAGATCCGCCACGCCGGCGGCGGCCACCGCCACGCGTCGGGACGCCGCAACAGCCTGGTGGAGGACATGGTGCGCACGTCGCTGCGCGTCCTGGGCGACGGCACCGACCTCGGGCAGGCCAAGATCATGGAACGCGCGCTGCGCGAGATGCGCAACGCCTACAAGGTGTTCAACGGCTGGAAGGGCGTGCGGAAGATCTCGATCTTCGGCAGCGCACGCACGCCGGAGGACCACCCCGACTACGCGGCCGCGCGCGAGTTCGGCCGCCTGATGGCCGCCGAGAACTGGATGGCCATCACAGGCGCCGGCATGGGCATCATGAAGGCCGGGCACGAGGGCCCGACGCGGCAGTCGAGCTTCGGCCTCTCGATCCGCCTGCCCTTCGAGACGAACGCCAACGACATCATCAAGGGCGACGCCAAGCTCATCGACTTCAAGTACTTCTTCACGCGCAAGCTGATGTTCCTGGCGCATTCGGACGCGGTGGCCTGCTTCCCGGGCGGCTTCGGCACCATGGACGAGATCTTCGAGACGCTCACG
>Ga0114967_10001878_pt1 | contig 17649 bp, 17 predicted proteins | sample M_130628_MF_Meta_FD_92639 | JGI IMG/M metagenome (GOLD analysis project Ga0114967, IMG submission 92639) | Freshwater microbial communities from Lake Montjoie, Canada to study carbon cycling - M_130628_MF_MetaG | ecosystem: Environmental > Aquatic > Freshwater > Lake | place: Lake Montjoie... | reverse complement strand
CACGCCCTCGCCGTGCTCGTGTCCAGGAGATTGACAAGCCCAAGGCCGGCCCGCTCTTATTCAATCACTTCAACGGAGGGACTCACCGATGCACGTCAACAACAACAGCAGCGTTCAGAAACACCAACTGCCCGGCCTTGAGCACCAAACGCTGGCGGGCTGTCAGGACGGTCTGAAAAGTTTTGAAATCTGGCGTCAAACCATCGCAGCGCACGCCGCCACGCCGGTCCATAGCCACGCCTGTGAGGAAGTCATCCTCATCATGGGCGGCAGCGGCGTGTGTCGCTTTGAAGATCGCGAGATCCCCTTCAAGGCCGACCAAACGCTCGTGATCCCGGGCAACGTGATCCATCAAATCTGTAATACGGGCGATGAGGATCTGCACATCATCGCCACATTGGCCGCCTCTCCCGTCGAAGTGAAAAGCGAGACCGGCGCCGCCATGGCGCTGCCTTGGAACGCTTGAGGATTCCGCATGACCCAGATTAGCGGGCCGCTGTTGATCCCCGGCGCACCGCGCCTTGCCTATGAGCAGGCGGGTGCCGGCGAGACCGTCGTCTTCATGCACGGCATAGGCGGCAATCGCAGCAACTGGCGTGAACAGCTCACGGCCGTCGGGACGGCGTTTCACGCGCTCGCGTGGGATGCCCGTGGCTATGGCGACAGCGACGACTATCCCGAAGACCTCTCATTCCCGCTGTTTGCGGCCGATCTCCTGCGCCTGCTCGACCACCTCGAGGTGGCGCAGGCGCATCTGGTGGGACTTTCGATGGGTGGGCGGATCGCGCTCGATTTCTACGAGGCCCATCCGCAGCGCGTGGCGAGTTTGGTGTTATGCGACACCTTTCCGGGCTACGACAGCTCAGTCACGCCCGAGCAGCGCGAAGCCTTCATCCGCTCGCGTCAGCAACCGCTGCTCGAAGGCAAGGCGCCGCGTGATATCGCGCCGCTGGTTGCCCCAACGCTGTTGAGCCAGAACGCCACGGCGGCTTCCATGCAACGTCTGATCGACAGCATGACGGCCCTTCACAAGGAGTCCTATCTCAAAGCCATTGCCGCGATGACGCGCTACGAGCCGGTGGCCAAACTCGAAGCCATCCGGGTGCCCACGCTCGTGGTGTGTGGCGATGAAGACAAGCTCACCCCGCCTGCCGTCTCGAAACAGATGGCGGAAGCTATTCCGGCGGCCCAACTGTGCATTCTTGAGCAGGCCGGCCATCTGTCGAACATCGAACAGCCGGCGGCGTTCAACGCGGCGTTGCTCGATTTTTTACGCGGTTTGAAGGGCTGAAACGCCCGGGGGCTAGTCGTCCAGCCTGCGCTGTAAATCCTGCTTGGCGCGTTTGCGCTCGGCCTCGCGCGGCTTATCATGCGCGCCGCCTTTTTGCATGAGCGGATGGGTGGCGTGGCGATTGCGAAGTCGAACGACGGCGCGATCGCGGGCAGCACGGGCCATGCTCAGGAGGCCTTGGCCGATGCTTCCACCGGGAAGCTGCGGGTAAATTCGCGGCCCTTGGAATCGGTCATGCGGGCTTCGAGCGTGCCGCCGGCTTCGGGCCTGAAGAAGAACCTGAAACTAGGGTCTTCGCTGATGGAGATATCAGTCTCCGCCGACAGGATGTGCCGACCGTTGAAGCTAATCTCGACCTTGGTCACGTATTCCGGCGGAATGAAGCTGCGCGTGCGCTGGTCCAGCTGGAGCCCGGTCACGTTGGGGTGGCTGATGATGAGCTGGCCGAGCGCCACGCTACCATCCGCCCCCTGTTCGTGATTGGCGCGGAACTTCATTTCGCCGATGTGCTTGCGGGATTCCCGTAGCTGCAGAAACGGCGGCGGCTCGGAGCACCCTCCGCTCGCCCGCGTGTAGCCCGAATCCATATGTAATTCGCCGTTGTTCAATTCCGCCACCACCCGCACGTGGGTGAACTCGTTAATCCGCAAACGCATTGCCAGATCGGCCTTGCCGGCTTCAGGCGTGAGATGGAAAACCCCTGCGAGCGGCTTGGGGTTACGGTCAATAAACACGTAGAGCGTTTTGATGTAGCGCTCTGCAGTTTGCGGAATCTTGGCGTTGACGCTGACCGGCACCACGCCGGAATCTTCGGCGCGCACCGGGATGCGCAATTCAACAATGGCCTGATCGCTGGAAATCACGCGCTGCTGGAAGTGCTGCGGTTTCAGCACCGTGTCCCAGAGTTCGGTTCCCGATTGCTTCCCGGCCGCGTGGGCGAGTCCGCCGGTGACCAGCCACAGCCCGACCATACAGGCGCCTGCCCAGTGTTTTGTTTGCACGCTAGCTCCCCGCAGTTCTAGGGCGATTAAGCCCGGAGAATAAGACGCGCCCCCGCATTGGGCAAACCATGCTTAGTCGCGCTTGGGGCGATGCGCCGCCAGCATCACCGCGCCGACGCCGATCGGCGCGGCAGCGAGCAGCGGCAATGTCCCGGGCCATTCGAAACGGAAGACCCTTGCCACCAGCGGCGTCGCCAGTGCGGACAACAGCAGCGTCATGCCGGACATCAACGGCAACACGTCATCAAGGTCAGCGCATCCAGCCGGCCGCCCACGCCAGCAAAAGAACAATCGGCTCGAGAATGGTTTCCCGAACGATTGTGAGGATGCTGGGGCCCCGCGCCCCCGGCGGTTCGTTCGGCCCCTCATCCAACAGGCGACGGGCGGCCTCGGCGCTACTTAACCCGTCGTGATAGGGAGGCTGGTCATGTGCGGCCGGTGGCCTGCGATCAAGAATGGATAAGGTGACCGGCAGCGTCGGGCGCTCTAGACTCGATTGCGCCTTACGCCGCCCCCCCCCGCGCGCGCTCACCGTTCCGGATCAAGCGCGCGCCCGGCCCAACGCCCAACAGGACACTTATGGATATCACCACTTTCAACCTCGGACTGCTGCGCTATCTGGACACCTCGCCGACGCCTTTTCACGCCGTTCGCAGCGCCACCCAGCTGCTTGACGACGGTGGCTTTACCGCGCTGGATGAGCGTGAACCCTGGACGCTCACGCCGGGTGGCCGCTACTACGTCACCCGCAATGCCTCCTCGCTGATTGCTTTCGTGCTGGGCAATGCGCCGGTCGCCACCCAGGGCCTGCGCATGGTGGGTGCGCACACCGACAGCCCCTGCTTGCGCCTCAAGCCGCAGCCGGAAATCACCAGCAAGGGCTATAGCCAGTTAGGCGTTGAGGTCTACGGCGGTGCCTTGCTCAACCCGTGGTTTGACCGCGATCTGGGCCTGGCCGGACGCCTCACCCTGCGCCTGCCCGACGGCCGACTCGACAGCCACTTGATCGATATCCGGGAGCCTGTGGCGGTGATCCCGAGCCTCGCCATTCATCTCGACCGCGAAGCTAATGAGAAACGCAGCATCAACAAGCAAACCTATTTGCCGGCCATCGTGGCGCTGGGCAGCGGCTTCGATTTGCGGGCGGAACTGCTGTCGCGCCTCGCCGGTTTTGAACCTGGCCTCACGAACGCCAGCGTGCTTGACTACGAACTCTCGCTGTTTGATTTACAGCCGCCGGCACTGGTCGGCTGGCGCGGCGAGTTTATTGCCGGGGCGCGCATCGACAATCTGCTGTCCTGCTACACGGCCCTCGCCGCCTTGCTCGATTCCCACGGCCAGCAGAGCCGGCTGATTGTGCTGAACGATCACGAAGAAGTCGGCAGCGGCTCGGCGGCCGGCGCGCGCGGCAGTTTTCTGCGCTCGGTGCTGGAAAGACTGGCCGGCTCGCACGAAGCCTATGCGCGCGCGATGGCGCATTCGCTGCTCATTTCCACCGACAACGCGCACGGCGTGCATCCCAACTTCCCCGACCGCCACGATGCCCAACATGGCCCGCTGCTAAACGCCGGCCCCGTGCTCAAAACTAATCACAACCAGTCCTACGCCACCAACAGCGAAACCGCCGCCTGGTTCCGCGAAGCCTGTCGATTGGCCGAAGTGCCGCTGCAAGCGTTTGTGACGCGCGGCGATGTGTCCTGCGGCAGTACCATCGGCCCCATCACCGCCGCGGCGCTCGGCGTGCGAACGGTCGACGTTGGCGTGCCCACTTTCGCCATGCATTCCATTCGCGAACTGGCGGGCAGGGACGACGCGTATTCGCTGATGCGCGCGTTGCAACGGGGTTTTGAGATGGCCGGACTGCCGGCTTAAGACTTCGCCCAAACGGCGTTGCCGACCCCGCACTGGAGGCCAGTGATGGGAGGCGCTTATGGCGCTGACGTCGAAAGGCGAGCCGGTGTTTCAGGCCTCTGCCAATTTGATAAGCGCACCCGCTCGACCAACACCATATGCGGTAGCGTGAGGGCAGCGAGCGTCACAAAGAGCAATCTAAGCATGCGCTCGTCGGTTGACGACGGGGGTAACAAATACCAGCCCAGCACGCTAAAACCGATCACCGCCAGCAGCGGCAAGAGCGTTACAAGCACCATCTGCCTTGGCGCCACACCGGCGTATTGCCATGTTCTCAAGATATGCCGCGCGCTGTGCATTGCGCAGAAATAAATCGCAAAACCGAGCAACGGTGTTGCGATCCACGTCAACAGACCGACCGCCATGATTTCCAGCCCATTTAAGCGGTCTCTACGCACGCCGCGCACTACCACCACGAACAGCGCCAGCAAGCACGGCAGCGAGATAAGTTGCAGTACCGCGACCACCGGCATCGCAGCGTCCGCACCGACGAGTTGAGAAAAGAGTCGAGTCAGTTCTGTCGAATGCCTTAAAGCCGGCAGCGTAATCACGCCCCCCCCGTAGACGAGCCGCTCTGCAAACGTAGTCCCTTCGACCAAATCACCCGAAAAATGCAAAATCGATACGGACAAAAATGCAATCAGGAACAACAAAGGCGAGTACCACCACAGCGCTACGACCACAGCGGCCAACAACAGATAGACGGCGACGAAACCAAACCACGCAGCGTGCGAATTGAGTTGCAGCAGCGCTTGAGCAAACAGCGGGTCCAGTGCGCCGTGTGGAACACCCAACAAGACGATCAGCCCACCAGCCAGAATCCATTCCTGTCGCGGCATCATCGGCGGCAGCAGCAAAGAAAAAGCGATCGTTAAGAGCGCTAATGCGCTAAAAATCAGCCCCTGCAACCGAAGCGCGCTCATAGCCATGCCGACGGGCGACAGAGCTGCCGCAAAAAAGGCCTGAAGGGCATTGCCAGCACGATAGCCGCGTAGTCGGCATGACGCGCTTCATCACTCAAAAACCGGATGACACGTTGGCTGTCAGCGCGGCAGAAAAGGTCCACGAACATTCGTGGCGCCAAGTGCGGCTGGCGCTTAAGGACATTGAGAAAAATGCGGTCCATTCGAGCCAACAACCAGGGATCTTTGGCGTGTTCGACAGGCGGGCTTCCGTCAGCGATGCGCGCGGCACAGCGCGCAGCCCAGCGCTGAATGCGCTGGAATGCATAACCGGTTGCCGGACGGGCTGCACCCGCAAACAAACCAACACGCACATAAGTGGACGGTTTGTCATGCTCAGCTTGGGCCGATATTACGGGAGCCAAACCCATGGGAAGCACGCCCTGCTCGGAGCGCAACACTGCGAACGCGGCTCCCTTGACGCGCTCTTCAATCGCCGCCGTCAGACCGGCAGACAAGGACTGCGCTGACTGCGGCCCCACCGCAAAGACTGTGAACTCTACGAGGGCCCGGGTGCTTGAAATCGGCAACACGTAGGTGAAGGCAACACGGTCTGGGCTGGCAGTCGAAAAGCTCATTAACTCAACGCAGTCTGGTTCAAAAACAGGCAGCAAACATTCGATCTCCTGCCCCGCAAATGATTGCCACATCAATGCCGCGTCGCTGGCAACTGGCGCCACTGGACGAGTGTCTACAACCATCGCAGAGGAAAGCGCTCCATTGGAGGTTTCAACATGCCACAGGCCATCCTGAAACCGGGGCTCCGATAAGAGCAGCGAATCCATTTGAAGTTGAATCCTGGAGGTCTTCGACAATGCCGCAACGGCGGCGTTGTAGAAGTGCTCGGAAGCCAGCATTCGGTAGGGCGAGACGCCGCAGTCTACTCGCACGGATTTATCTGAATTGGCAACGCTCACAGCGCGCCATCGGTGGCGCGCAAGCGAGGCGAAGGGCGTGTTTTCGTCGCCCCAAAAACACCAGGTCCGATCGTTTTCGTAGCGCGCGCGCTGCTCCAAAATCAGTGTTTTCGGTATGCGCTCATCAAAGCGGGTTAACTGCATGGCTAAACTAAGTCCAGCGCAGCCACCTCCCACAATCAGCAAGTCGACATCAGACGGCATGACGTAGTAGCGCGGCGCTCCGCAGCGCCGGTGAATTCTGGAGGGCGAGGTGCAATGCAGCGTCATGCTGGCTCGGTGGCCACCAAAATGCTCGCTTGAGTGGGCTCATCAACAACGCGTGTGAAGTAATAAAAACTTTTCCCCATGGCGGCACGTGCGCGCGTTCTGTCCAATAGACGTGTTGGCGCGCCCTAAGCTGCACGCCGATGCCGCGATACACCCGTGCAGCCACCAACATGCTAGCCCGCGCGCGGAGCGGCAGGTGGGGCAAACCACGCTCGCCGCTTGCGTAGTAGGTATCTGCACAGTCGAGCAATTTGGCCACGCAAGCCTGCAGCGTCGCGCGCAACTCGCTCGCAGGATTTACCAATCGCTCCGGTGCCAGATCACCGACCATGGAAGCGGGTAGGTAGCGCCGACCAACCACAGCGTCGGCAGTGACGTCTCGGCAAATATTCGTCAGCTGCATGGCGATACCCAGATCTACCGCATGCGGGAAAGCTTGGCGAACGTTAGTGTCGAGCACCTTGCACATCATCAGGCCTACCGTACCGGCGACCCGGTAGCAGTAGCGTAGTAACGAGTCCATGTCTGCGATGCGCACCAGATCAAGATCAGACTGAACGCCCTCAATCAGATCCAACATCACATCGGGGTCGATGCCGCACTCTCGCATCAAGGACAACCCATCCCGGATGATCGGGTCGTCCGATTGATCAAGTCGAAGCGCTGCTACCACATTTTCAAGGGCCTGCTTTCCCAGCACATCTGAACGATTCTCATCGGCAGCATCATCAATGTAGCGACAAAAGCGATACAACCGAGTGGCGCGGCTCGCGTGAGTCGCCCCCAGTAAATGTCTGGCCCAATGAAAGCTACGCCCTTTGCGGGCCAGCACGCTGTTGGCACTCTCGATTGACACTTGGGCCGACGAATCTGGCTCAAGTGCGTTGTTCATTCGAATGAGGCGTGCGGAATCAGCGCATCCAAAACCTTGGCCGAGCACAGCACGCCCGGCAAACCCGCCCCCGGATGTGTGCCAGCGCCGACCAAATAAAGATTCTTAAAACCCTCAGCCCGATTATGAAATCGAAACCATGCAGATTGCCGAAAGAGCGGCGAGACGGAGAAGCCAGCACCATGCTGACTCAAATAACTGGATTCAAAGTCGCTTGGCGCCATAAAAAATTCTTCGGTGATCGTGGTGGCAAGCTCAGGCAACAGGGTCCTGCCGAGCGCAGCCACGATCCGATCGCGAAGGGACGGACCGTCTTTTTTCCAGTCTTGTTTTCCCAACAGGTTGGGGACCGGACACAGCACGTAAAAGCTGTCGCAACCCGCTGGCGCGAAGCTTGGGTCCGTCGCAGTAGGTCGGTGCAGGTAGAGTGAAAAGTCCTCCGTCAAAATCTTGCGATCAAAGATGTCGACCAAGAGTTCACGGTAACGCTCACCCATCCAAATCGTGTGATGCGCAACTTCCGGGTAGGTCCGCGTTGTACCAAAATACAAAACAAACAGGCCCATAGAAAACTCCGCCGCGGCCAGTTTTAACCGCGTAGCGGGATGCTGCTCCGAAGGCTTGACCATGCTGCTGTAAAGGTGCGCGGGATCTGCATTGGAAACGATCAGGTCCGCGTTAAGGAGGCGTCCATCCTCCATCACGACGCCTTTAACAACGCCTTGTTCAACCGTCAGCGACTGCACGGTTTGCCCGAGCTGCAGTTTGATGCCTTGCCGCAACATCAGATCGCCCAGCGCCCGCGTAATCGATCCCGTCCCGCCCATGGCGAAATGCACGCCATGTGCTCGTTCCAAATAATGGATCAAGCCATAAATGCTGGTGGTGTCGAACGGGTTCCCACCAACCAACAGCGGTTGTATTGAGAACGCTTGCCGCAGCTTGGGGTTAATCAGATGACGCGCCACCAGCTGCCACACCGTCTCATAGCTGCGCAAGCCCAGCAGCCTGGGAATTTGCCGGAACATGGTCTTGAAACGATGAAACGGCTGAGCCGACAGTTCGGTGAAGCCGACGTCGAAGATGCGCTTGGATTGGTGAAGCAATCGCCGGTAACCGTCGGCATCCCGAGGCTCAATCCGCACAATTTCTGCCAACGTGTCTTCGAGGCTGCCGCCGTAGTCGAAGGTTTCGCCATCGGCGAATTGAAAACGGTACCAAGGCTTCAGGGGCACTAAAGTCACATGGTCCGAAAACTTTTCGCCAAACAGGTCGAACAGTTCTTCAAACAAAAATGGTGCTGTGATGACCGTTGGGCCGGCGTCGTGGCGAAACCCCCCACGCTCAAAAACTTGAGCTCGACCACCGAGCTGTTCGCAGCGGTCAAGCACCGTCACGCGGTAGCCTTTGGCTCGCAGACGCAGCGCTGCCGCGATGCCGCCGAACCCGGACCCTATCACCAAAGCATGCATCAGCGGCGCTACTGGTTTGTTTGTGCGTTCAGCAGTCCGCGCAATTCAGCGGTCAAAGCCAGCATCTGCGCCCCCGATCCTTTCGGCAATTGCAAAGCCTGTTCCTCGCATAGCGTCAGGTACTCATGAGCCAGCGCTTTGGCTGAGGCAATCGCTTGAGACTGAGACACCATCGAGTGTTGATCGCTCGCGTTGAGAAGCACAAAAACGATGTTCGAGCGCTGCGTTTGGTCAGCGCTGCCTTCCGCCGAAGCGCCGTCAGTCTGGAGATCCTGCAGGTCGTCCAATATCTGATAGCTAATCGCCAAGCTTTCACATGACCGCCGTGCCATGCGCGCTGCATTTGCGTGGCCAGCCGCGACGAGCGCAAGTTCCAGCGGCAAACTGAGCAGGGCACCTGACTTCGCAGTCGCAATGCTCATGTAGGCCGGAAGATCTTTTGACTGGCCGTCTGAAGTGTCGAGATCCGCACATTGGCCATCAATGGCGACGGCCGTTCTCTGGTGGAGTAATCCCAACAGTGCGGGAAGCAAGAGAGGTTGGCTGAAGCGACACAACACCCCGTAGGCTGCTGAGAGCAATAAATCTCCCGTGCAAATGGCCACGTTACTGCCGTATCTAGACCATACGGCGACTTGACCCCGACGGGTCACATCACGATCTTGAATGTCGTCATGTACCAGCGAAGCGTTGTGTAACAACTCGGCACAACTGGCGATGAAAATCGCGTCGGCGTCGGACAAACCCAAAGCGAGGCCGGCTGATATCGCCAACCGGGCCCGCACTCGTCTGCCACCGGCTTTCAGGTGATAACTTGCCGCGCTACGGGCCGCCCCTCGCGCTTGCGTGACGGGCAGCGTTTCTGGGCTTAAAGCGTCGTGCATGCAAAGTTCTACGGCCGTTAGCGAGGACTCGATGTCGCTCAAGCCTACAGCCGGTCTGCGCATAATCTTGGCCATTGGGTGCCCCCGTCACGATCGAAATTCCGATTCGATGTGCCAACCGCTTTCTCCGGCTTTAGCAGCCGGAGAAAACGGTTTCATCGTGAGGCCTTAGTGCTTCGCCGCGCTCTCAGATTCGCTGACGGCAACGTTCCAAATAATCAGACCGAAGGCAATCTTGTTCAACACGTCGGCCAGGTTATAAATGACGTTGAGTGCATTCGCGCTGTCGGCTGGGCTTGAACCCGTCAAGTAGCCGAAGAAGTAACCCACGGGATAAATCGCCCAACCGATGGTCACGATCCAACGCATGGTGTTGAAAGCCGACTGCACTGAGGGTGGCGCGCTGTTCGCGTTAATTTTGCTGGCCTCACCCATGAAAATCTCGTACAGGATGTACGCCCAGCCAATCATGCCAACGATGAACGCTGGCCACACCGCCACGTAACCAGCCTCACCGACATAGCCGCCGACCAGCATGACCAATGTGCCGATCATCAAGCGCCAGAAGACGCCAGCCGGCACTTTGGCGATGGCCGACAAGATCAGGTAGAACTCGATCATCAACAGAGGCACCGTGATCAACCAGTCGATGTATCGAAACACGGTAGGTGTGGAGCCGGTGGTGACCCACACATCACGCATGTAGAAGTAATGCACGGCGGCCACCAAAGTGACCAGTCCTGACACCGTCAGCGACGTTTTCCACTTGGCGGAGACGCGGTCTCGCTCAAGAAAGAAAAAGACGGTGGACGCGATGAGCGCCATCGAAATCAACCAGAACGAAATGCCCACGAAGTCATCGGGTTTCAGCACTGCTGACGATGCTGCTGCAGATGTGCTGCATAACGCCAATACTGCTCCCGAGGTCGCCACTCCAGTGGCTTTAGACCAAATCTGTTTTGTAATCACGCGGATTTCCCCCAAATTGAGCTTTTATAAAATGTGAAACGCCTCACCGAGCTGTCCCGTCGCCGGGATTTCAATCAGATAGAAGCAAGGTCGGCATTGCGATGATGCTTGACCCTGATTCTCATAAGGACTAGACGGCTCCGATTAGAACCCGTATCGACGAGATTGGGAAGTCCAGACAAATTGGGGTTCCGTTTGCGCCAGATCAAAATGTTGACGGCAGAAGCAAGGCGGCCTGCATGTCTCGCGGGCCCAGCGGCCCAAGAAACCTGAGGGGGAGGAACGTTCTCCTCAGGCAAATCGTTGCGGAACTTCCTTGCTGGGAAACGGGGTTATCCCGGGGGTGATCGTCAGGCTGGCTATGGCCCCGGTCACGACTTTGAGTGCGCCAACGGTGTCCGCGAACTGCATTTGCGGGATTACGTGGCTAAAAAACGCTGGAATCCCGTTCAGGCACTCCCCACTGAAGCCTGAACCGGCTGGCACTGCCTCAACGCCCGCGCTTGATTCCTCAGCCCAGCATCGCCTCAATCAGATGCGGCCCCGGCTCGCGCACCATCTGCGCGAGCAAGGCGTCTAGTTCCTCGGCCGTTTCGGCCCGAGCGCCGTTGACGCCCATGCCACGGGCAAGCGCCACGAAATCCATCGCCGGATCGCCAATCGCCAGCATGGAATGCGCCTTCGGCCCCTGCGCGCCGCCACCCACGCGGTCGAACTCAAAGTTGAGGATGGCGTAGCTGCGGTTGGCGTAGATGATGGTGATGACATCGAGACGCTCCCGCGCCATCGTCCACAGCGACTGAATGGTGTACATCGCGCTGCCATCGCCTTCCAGACAAATCACCTTGCGACCCGGCGCGCCCAGCGCCACGCCCACGGCGAGCGGCAAGCCGTTACCAATCGAGCCGCCGCAAAGCTGCACATAGTCGTGGGGCGCGCTACCGATGCTCATCTGCTGTGCCGGCAGCGAGCCGGTGATGGATTCATCCACCACGATCCCTTGCTCGGGAATATGGCGGGCGACCGTCGCGGCGATAGCCGTGGCGTCGAGTCGCCCGGTCGCTGCGGGCGGGATCTGCAGCGCTTGTAAGACCGGCGCGGCGTCAGTGGCCCCCAAGGCTTGCGCCAACGCGGCGAGCGCGGCCGGCACATCGTCGGCAGGGCCGGCGAACGGATGCACGGCGCAGCCCGGCGGCACCAGCACGCTGGGTTTCTCCGGGTAGGCAAAAAAAGCGACGGGTCGTTTCGACCCCACCAGCACCATCAGGTCAACGTCGGCGATGAGCTCCAGCGCGACTTCGCCGCGATACGGCAGCGGCACCAGCGGCAGGCGACCTGCGCCGCGCGCAATCCGGCGGTTAAAGGTTTCGGCATGCAGCCGCAGCCCGCAGTGGGCGGCGATGCGGCCAGCGTTCATCAGGGCCTCGCCCACGAGGGACTCGCCACCGAGCAACAGCATGGGATTGCGCGCCCCCCGAATGGCGGCGACGGTGCTGGCGATTTGCTCAGCGCCGACCAGCGGTAAAGCCGGGGGCAGTTGCACGGCCGGCAGCTGATAGTCGACAGGGAGCTCGGTCCAGGCGGCGTCGGCCGGCGCAATCAGGGTCGCCACCCGGCCCGGCATACCGCCCGCGGCGGCGATGGCCTGCGCGCCGTCGGCGGCGAGTTCTGCAGCATTGGCGCTGGTTTTCACCCAGTGCGACACCGGGCGGGCAATGCCTTCGATGTCGGCCGTGAGCGGGGCGTCGAAGCCCAAATGGTAGGTGGCGTGGTCACCCACCACGTTGATGACCGGCGAAAACGCTTTGCGGGCGTTGTGCAGATTCGACACCCCGTTGGCGAGGCCGGGCCCCAGATGCAGCAGGGTACAGGCCGGTTTGCCCGTCATGCGGGCGTAGCCGTCGGCAGCACCCGTCACCACGCCTTCGTCCAGCGCCAGCACTGGCCGCATCCCCGGTACGCGATCGATCGCCGCCACGAGCTGCATTTCCGAGGTGCCGGGATTGGCGAAACAGAGATCTATGCCACTTTGCACGAGCGTGGCAATGAGGGCTTCGGCGCCATTCATGGGAATTCTCCTGGTTGCGATGGAGCGTGGCCGAGTGGCCTTTTGAGCATGGGCACTATTGTGACCAATCACGCCCGCTTTGTAGATCGTTTCGCCGCATCAAGTTTGACGATTGCCGCCAGCGGCTAGGGTCAAGTACCGTGCCGGCACTTTCCCTGCGGCAGATATCTCTGGTGCCCAGCTCTCCACCACCGCTCAACGCAGGTTTTTTCCAGGGATGGGTCGTGGTGGCCGCGGCCTTCTCGGTGCTGTTTCTGGCCTACGGACTGCAGTTCAGCTACGGCGTGTTTGTCACACCGATGGCGGAAGAGTTGGGCTGGACGCGTGCCGACACCGCCCTGCCCTATTCCGTCTATGTCTTCGGCTACAGCGTGCTGAGCGCCGTCACCGGACGCGCGACCGACCGTTTCGGGCCGCGCGCGGTGATTGCCTGCGGCGCGGGTTTGCTTGGCATCGGCTGGGGCCTGAGAGCACTCGTTACCACCCGCTGGCAGTTGCTGTTATCGCTAGGCGTGGTGGCGTCGTTTGGCATGAGCGTGGCGTGGGTGCCTTGCAATGCCACCGTGGCGCGCTGGTTCACCCGGCGTCGCGGCTTTGCGGTGGCGCTGGCGTCGAGCGGCACCAGTTTCGGTAATTTTCTCGTGCCTTCTCTCGCAGCAGCCGCGGTGGCGGCGTACGGCTGGCGGGCAACACTGGGCGGCATGGCCGCGATTGCCGCGCTGCTGATTCTGGTCGCAGCACGCTTCATGGCGCGCGACCCGGAGTCTGTGGGCCTGTGGCCCGATGGCGATCCCGCGCCGCTTCAAAGCAGTCCCGTGGTGACCGGCATGACCGTACGGGAAGCACTGTGGACTGAGCCGTTCCTGCTCCTCATCGGCATTTACCTGCTGACCTGGCTGGTGGTGTTTGTGCCCTTCGTGCATGCGGCTGCTTATGCGGAGGATCTTGGCTTTGGCAAAGTGGCGGCGGCCTCGGTGTTGAGTGCGATTGGCATCGGTGGCGTGGCGGGCCGGCTGATGTCCGGGGTGCTCTCCGATCGCCTGGGTCAGTTTCCGGCGCTCATCGGTATTTTCGCGCTCCAAACGCTCTCATTCCTGCTCTTCACGTATGCCCATTCGCTGCTCTGGCTGTGGCTGGCGGCGGCCGTGTTCGGGTTTTCCTACGGCGGTGGTGTGACGGTGGTGGCACCGATTTGCTCGGTGCTGTTTGGCCGGGCGCATGTGGCCAGCGTGGTGGGTGCGTTGTTCGCGATCGCGGCTTCACCGGCGGCGCTAGGCCCGTGGCTCGCCGGCTGGCTACACGACACAACGGGCGAGTACGACACCGCGTTTCTTCTCTCGGCCGGCGTGAACGCGCTGGCGCTGGTGCTCAGCGTAGTGTTAGCCGTCCGGCAAGCGACGCGAATCACCCAAGGCGTTTAGTCGCTGTCGGCGCAAGCGGTCGACCAGCCCTGGGGCCGCGAGTCTCCTCGCGGGCAGGGCTTGAGACTTAACTCTCAGGCTTTGCTGACTCTGGGCTTACGGGCGCGGGGCGCAGCCTTGGCCGGGGTCGGTATGCTGACTTCCGCCGGGAGGTCTTCCATCCGGAGCGCGGTGAATTCGCGCCGGGCAAATTTCCAGCTGCCTTTGTGCTTCTCGTAATGGTCGAGGTAGTGACCGGTGCCGAGCCAGGCCATGTCGCGCTTGGCGCTCCGCAGTTCGAGATAGCAGCGCCCCACCGCGTGTCCTTTCTTACCCAGCTCGACCACCATGTTGTGAATGAAGGGGCGCGGCGTCATGGCGAGCCCACGGACATAAAAATCAAGCAGTTCCTTGTGGCCTCGCGCAGCATAGGTCTGGGTGGGCGTGACCATCACGAACTCACCGTCAGGGGTGAACAGCTTTACCAACGCTTCAATTTCATTACGCCAAACCAAATCGCAGTAACGGGCCGGCAGTTCGCGAATTTCCTCGCGGTCCAGCATCGCCTTCACAGCTTCTTCGACCTTCTTCATGCGCCTCACTCCCCAGACTTTGGTGGTAGGTGTTGTGTTGGTCATGAGGCGAGCGCCTCGGCGGGGATTATTGATGATGGCGGCACGGGTGTCAGCGTCGGCGTGTATTCCGCGCGAAACGGCAGTTCCTCGGCGGTGATCGGTTCGCGCGCCAACAGCAACGCGGCGCCGGCCTCGAGCGCCGCTCGGCGTCGCTGCAGGATCGCCATCGCGCGCCCAAAAGCTTCCTCCAGCAGGGCCGTCACCGCGAGGTCGATTTCCCGCGCGGTGGTTTCGCCGTGGCTGCGCGTAATCGCGCCCGAGGCCAAGCCTTCACCCAGAAAATGCGGTTTCGCTTCGTCATACACCCCCTGTCCCACGCGCTCGACCATGCCGTGGCGCATCACCACGTGACGCGCGATTTCGGTCACCTTATCGAGGTTGCCGGCCGCGCGGGTGGAGATTTCGTTAAAGGTCAGCGCTTCGCCTGCGCGCCCCTTCCTTCAGCACCGCCATGCGATCTTTGAGAGGCTGGCGCGTCATGAGCAAGCGATCTTCGGTGGGACGCTGCAGCGTGTAGCCCAGAGCGCCAATGCCGCGTGGAATGATCGAAACCTTGTGCACGGCGTCGATGGCCGGTAGCGACATCGCCACCAGCGCGTGCCCCATTTCGTGCACCGCCACCGCGTGGCGCTCTTCATTGCCCATCAGCCGCGAGTGCTTGTCCACCCCGGCGACGATGCGCTCAATCTCGCGGGTAAAGTCATCCGCGGTCACCGACTTGCCCTTGCGCCGGGTTGCCAGCGAGGCTGCTTCGTTCACCAGGTTCGCCAGATCGGCCCCGGTAAAACCGGGCGTGAGGGCTGCGATCGGCGCGAGGTCGAGGCCTTCGGCCCGGCTGATTTTTCGCGCGTGCACGTTCAGGATTTGCAGGCGTCCGCTGCGATCGCGACGGTCCACCGGCACCTGACGGTCGCCGCGCCCAGCGCGCAATAACGCGGGGTCCAGCACTTCGGGACGATTAGTCGCGCCCAGCAGCACAATGCCGCTGGAGGGGTCGAAGCCGTCCAGCTCCGACAAAAGCTGGTTCAATGTCTGCTCTTTTTCGTCGTGACCGCCGCCGAAATTACCGCAGCCCCGGGCGCGACCCATGGCATCAAGTTCATCAATAAAAATAATGTTGGGCGCGGTCTGCCGATCTTGATCAAGAAGATCGCCTATCCGCGCCACCTCTTCAAACTTCACCCCGGTGGCGCGTTCCCCATACACCTTGGCGCGCGACTTCCCGATGGACATCAGCCCGCCGAGGCCCTGTTCCTCGGCCATGCGCCGAATCACCAGCATCCAGATCGCGAAAAAGAACAGGGTGGGCAGCACCCGGGACAGGATGTCGCGCCAGAAGGTGCTTTCGATGAGGCCCGCAAACTCTACGTTGCTGGCGGCCAGCTCGCGGGCGAACTCAGGGTCTACCCGCAGCGTGGGAAAGCGGAGGTGGCCGTCGGGCCGGGCCTGGCGCAATTGGCCCTGTAACTCCCGGCTACCGACCCTGACGGACGCCGCGTCGCCGTTCTTCAACAGCGTCTGGAATTCGCTGCAGGGAATTGATCAACGCTGCGCCCATCGCTCCATCAGGCCTGAAAGCTAAGCAACAGCAACAGCGCGCCCATGGCGTAGGCGAGGTTAATTTGATTGGTCTGCCCCATGCGGCGTCCTCTTGGTCATCGCCAAACGCGTGATTCGCGGGCGCTCATGGTGAGCGGAAGTGGGCGGTGGCCACATGACGCAGACAAAGCGCGCGTCAGATTGTCGGGCCGTCGGCGGGGCGGGCTCAGTGATCGTCCGGCTTGCCGCGCAGGGATTTGATTTGGCCCCGATGGGTTTTCTCGGACAGGCGACGCTGCTGGGAGCCGCGCGTGGGTCGGGTGGCTTTACGGGGCTTCGGCACATGGGTGGCCGCCAGCACCAGTTCACGCAGGCGCTCAAGGGCGTCCTCCAGATTGCGCTCCTGAGTGCGATGGCGCTGGGCTTTGATCACCACCACGCCGTCGCGGGTGATTCGGCGGTCGCTACCGGCTAGCAGTTGGGCCTTGATGGCTTCGGGCAGGGAAGAGGCGACGATATCGAAGCGGAGGTGAACGGCGCTCGCGACCTTGTTGACGTTCTGACCGCCGGCGCCCTGGGCGCGGATGGCGTCGGTCTGAATTTCATGGTCCGGGATAACAATTCTGGGGGAGATGACCAGCATGGGCGGCAATGTACTACGCTCGCGTTCCGCTCGCGCTGCACTGATACTGCGACCCCTCACCGAAACATACGGAGCCCTACGCACGCCATGGCCAGCACGCTGTTTGACCTGACCGGCAAGGTCGCCCTCGTTACCGGATCCACCAAGGGCATCGGCCGCGCGATCGCCACCGAACTGGCGCGCCATGGGGCCAAGGTCGTTATTTCCAGCCGTAAGGCGCCGGCGTGTGAGGAAGTCGCGGCAAGTATCAACGCCGAACTCCCGAACGGCCCCGGCGGGGCGGTGTCGATTCCGGCCAACATCAGCACCAAGGCCGAGTTGGAAAAGCTGGTCGCAGCGACCCACGCCCAACTCGGCAAAATTGATGTGCTGGTGTGTAACGCGGCGGTAAATCCGTTCTACGGCTCAATGCGCGACCTGCCGGACGAGGCCTTCCAGAAAATTCTGGGCGTGAACATCATGGCCAACCATTGGCTGGTCAATCTGGTGCTGCCGGAGATGATCGAACGCAAAGATGGCTCGATCATCGTTGTCTCTTCAATTGGCGGGCTGCGCGGCCACGACACGCTGGGCGCCTACTGCATCTCCAAGGCTGCCGACCTGCAGCTGGTGCGCAACCTTGCGGTGGAGCACGGCCAGCACAATGTGCGGGTCAACGCGATTTCTCCCGGCCTCATTCGCACCGACTTTGCCCGGGCCCTGTGGGAAAACCCGGCTCTCCTGGCCGAGCGCACGATCAACGACCCGCTGCGACGCATTGGCGAGCCCGATGAAATCGCCGGTATCGCGGTCTAT
>Ga0114967_10001877_pt1 | contig 17659 bp, 14 predicted proteins | sample M_130628_MF_Meta_FD_92639 | JGI IMG/M metagenome (GOLD analysis project Ga0114967, IMG submission 92639) | Freshwater microbial communities from Lake Montjoie, Canada to study carbon cycling - M_130628_MF_MetaG | ecosystem: Environmental > Aquatic > Freshwater > Lake | place: Lake Montjoie... | reverse complement strand
CGGTGGTCGCCGCCACATAAAAAACACCGTCGTTATCGATGCCGAGGAAGCTGTGCGGCGTGCGGGCGGCCTGCATGGCATCGACCGCCGCCTGCAGGGAGCCGTCGGTGGAATTCTTGAATCCCACCGGCATCGAGAGGCCGCTGGCCATCTGGCGGTGCGTGGGGGATTCGGTGGTGCGGGCCCCGATCGCCCCGAGCACGATCGTATCGGCGATGTATTGCGGCGTGATCGGCTCCAAAAACTCGGTGGCGGTGGAGATCCCCCGCCGGGCACAGTCGATGAGCAGCCCGCGGGCCAGCCGCAGCCCCGTGGCCACGTCAAACGAATCGTCGAGGTGCGGATCGTTGATCAGCCCCTTCCAGCCGACGGTGGTGCGCGGCTTCTCGAAATAGACCCGCATCACGACCAGGAGCCGGTCGGCCAACCGCTCGGCCAGCGCGCCGAGCCGCTGGGCGTAGTCAGCCGCCACATCGAGATCGTGGATCGAGCAGGGCCCCACCACGGCGATCACCCGGGGATCCTCTCCCGAGAGCACCCGCTCCACCGCCTGCCGGCCGGCGAGGATGGTGCGGGTGGCCGCCTCATCCAGCGGAAACTGCGCCATCAGTCGGGATGGGGATACCAGCGGCTCAAGGCTTTTGATCCGGAGATTTGACGTGGCGGCACAGCCTGGAGGATGGCTGGCTGGACGGGCGTTGGCGGTGGGGTTCATAGAGTTCAATCTACACCATTTTTTGGCTCCCCTCCATTTCAGGCAGCCCTCGACCCGCCCCGCCTGTGGCCACGCTGCGGGGCCGAGCCGGCACGATCGGCCCGGTTCACGACGCTGCCACCCCCCGAAAGAGCGCCGGCGGCCCCGCCCCTCGCGCCGCAGGTGGCCGGGGGACGCCAGTCGATTGACCCGCTCTGCCAACGCTGGTTCAATCCGCTTGGCCTGCGGCCGCGCAGGGCAGGAGCAAGGGCAGAGGCGAAGAGTGAGGAACTCGCAACCGTGACCAGGCATATCTTCGTGACCGGCGGCGTCGTCAGTTCGCTCGGGAAGGGGCTCACCAGCGCCTCGATCGGCATGCTCCTCGAGGCCCGCGGCCTCCGGGTGCGGATGCAGAAGCTCGATCCCTATATCAACGTCGATCCCGGCACCATGAGCCCCTACCAGCATGGGGAGGTGTATGTTCTCGACGACGGCAGCGAAACCGATCTCGATCTGGGCCACTACGAGCGGTTCACCTCCACGCAGCTCACCCGGATGAGCAACTACACCACCGGCCAGATCTATCTGTCGGTGATCAACAAGGAACGCCGCGGTGAGTTTCTCGGCAAGACGGTGCAGGTGATCCCGCACATCACCAACGAGATCAAGGAGATGGTGCGCAACCTCGCCTCCGCCGACACCGATGTGGTGATCACGGAGATCGGGGGCACAGTGGGCGATATCGAGAGCCTGCCTTTTCTCGAGGCCATTCGGCAGATCCCGCTGGAGGTGGGGCGCGAAAACTGCCTGTTTATCCACCTCACGCTCGTGCCCTACCTGAAAGCCGCCGGCGAGCTGAAAACCAAGCCAACTCAGCATTCGGTCGGCATTCTGCGGCAGATCGGCATCCAGCCCGATGTGCTCGTCTGCCGCACGGAACGGAGCTTGGATGTGTCTGATCGGGAAAAGATCGCGCTGTTTTGCAATGTGCCGCTCGACTGCGTCATCGAGGAACGCGACAAGGATTTCTCGATCTACGAGGTGCCCCTCTCGCTGCAATCCAACCGTATCGACGACATCGTCCTGCGCCGGTTCGGCATGCAGGCCCCGCAGGCCGATCTCGCCGCCTGGCACGACATCCTCCACCGGTTGCGCAACCCCGAGCATGAGGTGTCGATCGCGCTGGTGGGCAAATATGCCGAGCACCGCGATGCCTATAAAAGCATCTACGAGGCGCTCGACCATGGCGGCATCGCCCACCGCACGCAGGTGCGGGTGCAGCCGATTAAGAGCGAGGATATCGAGCGGGAGGGAGCGGAGCGGCTGCTGGCCGGCTTCGACGGGCTGATCGTTCCGGGCGGCTTCGGCGAGCGGGGGATTGAGGGGAAGGTGGAGGCGATCCGCTTCGCCCGCGAGCGGAAGCTGCCGTTTTTGGGGATTTGCCTGGGGATGCAATGCGCCGTGATCGATGTGGCCCGGCATCAGGCCGGGCTGGAGGGAGCCCATTCGACCGAATTCGCCCGCAACAGCCCCCATCCGGTGATCTGCCTGATGGAGGAGCAGCAGGGAGTTGTGGCCAAGGGAGGCACGATGCGGCTGGGGGCCCAGCCGGCAGTGCTCACCCCCGGCACACTCTCTGCCAGGGCCTATGGCACTACCCGCATCTCGGAGCGCCACCGGCATCGCTACGAATTCAATGCCCGCTACCGGCAGCAGTTGGAAAAGGCCGGGCTCGTAATTGCCGGCACGAGCCCCGATGGGGCGCTGGTGGAGATTGTGGAACTGGCCGACCATCCCTGGTTTGTCGCCGTCCAGTTTCATCCGGAGTTTAAGAGCAAGCCAACCGCCGCCCATCCGCTCTTTGCCGGCTTCGTGGCTGCGGCGGTGGCGCGTCACTCAGGTGGCGTTTCCGTGGCCGAGGCCTGAGCGCGTTTCTTTTTCGCAGTTTCTGTTCCGGTTTCTGTTCCGGTTTTTCTGTTGTTGGTTTCTTATTGTGTTGTCCCCGCAGGAGCACGTGCCATGTCTGCCAGCGACCGAGAAGATGAAGAGGACGAAAACGCCATGGTTTCAGAGGGGGATACCGGCCCCCTGCCGGCGCCGCCGGCCACGTTTGATTTTTTGGTCCACACGCTCTTCACCCAGGCCTTGATGGCGTTGGGGCGAATTCCCAATCCGATCACCAAGAAAACCCACCGCAATCTCCCCGCCGCCCGGCACTTCGTCGATATGCTCGGCATGCTTGAGCAGAAGACAGCGGGCAATCTCTCCGCCGACGAGCGGCGGGTGCTGGAGGAGGTTCAGCATCAGCTTCGGATGCTGGTGATGAACGAATCGGGTGCGGCCGGGGGTGGCTCATGAGGCTTCATCGCCTGCCCTACCAACGGGAATTGAGCCAGGGAGGCCGGCTGCTGTCGGTCCTCCGGCTGCTGGCACTCGTCTCTCCCCTTTCGTTGGTCCTCGTCTGGGCTCTTGTCTGGACGCTCACGCCCGGGCTGGCACAGGCCGACGTCGTGCTGGAACGCCGGGAAGATCGGGTCGATGTGACGGTGGATGGAGAGCCCTTCACCAGCTACATCTTCCAGGGGCATGCGCAGCCCATCCTCTTTCCGATCCGGGTGCCCGGCGGCGAAACGATCACCCGCTCCTGGCCGATGGTGCCGGACGTGGAGGGGGAGGCGCATGACCACGTCCACCACGAATCGCTCTGGTTTTGCCACGGCTCGGTCAACGGCATCGACTTCTGGGCGCGGAAGCATGCCGCAGGCGAGCCGACGCCGCGCATTGAGCAGGTGAACCTCCGGGTCTGCCAGAGCGGCCCGCAGGGCCTGCTCGAAACCGACAACCGCTGGTGTGCCGCCGACGGCACGGTGGTATGCACCGACACCCGCACGCTTACGTTTTCCGGCGACGCCGCAGCCCACACGCTCGACTATCTGATCACGCTGCGGGCCGACCATGGCCCGGTGACTTTCGGCGACACCAAAGAGGGCACGATGGCCCTGCGGGTGCGTTCGGCCCTGCAGCCGGTGGATGCCTACCAATCGACGGGGGCGGTGGGAAAGATTGTGAATTCTTCGGGGCTGATCGATGGCGCTGCCTGGGGCAAACCGGCCCGCTGGGTCGATTACTCAGCTCCCATTGCCGGCCGCACCATTGGCGTGGCCGCCTTTGATCATCCCGCCAATCTGCGCCATCCCTCGCTGTGGCACGCCCGCGAATATGGGCTCTGTGCTGCCAATCCCTTCGGCATCCATGATTTCACCGGCGCCCCGCCCGGCAGCGGCGACTACACCATCCCCGCCGGCGGCACGCTGGAACTGCGCTACCGATTTGTCTTTCATACTCTCGACGCGGAGGGAGCGGGCGTGGAAGAGCGGTGGCAGCAGTGGGCGCACACGAAAAGCAGCGGCGGCCCGGCACCAGTAATCCCAGCGGCTCCTTCCCCACTGAAAGATCCACCCCGATGAGCGCCTCAATTCTGGATGGCCGAAAACTCGCAGGCAGCATCGAGGAATCGCTCCGCGCCGAGGTGGCGACGTTTGCGGGGGTGGTGGGTCGTGCACCGCGGCTGGTGGTTGTGCTGGTGGGAGAGATGGCGGCCAGCGCCTCCTATGTCAAAAGCAAGGCCGATGCAGCCGCGCGGGTGGGGATCGATGCCGATGTGGTCCGCGTCACCGCCAGCACCACGACCCAAGCCTTGGTCACGCTGATCCACGAGATCGCCAGCGCGGCCGACCGCCCGGCCGATGGGATCCTCGTGCAACTCCCTCTCCCGAACCACATCGATACCACGGCCGTGCTCGATGCCGTGCCGGCCGATCGCGATGTTGACGGCTTTCATCCGGAAAATGCCGGACTGCTATCGCAGGGCCGGCCCCGCTTCATTCCCTGCACAGCGGCCGGGGTGCAGCGGATGCTGCTCGATGCGGGGATCGAAACTGCCGGCAAGCATGCCGTGATCATCGGCCGCAGCGACATCGTGGGAAAACCGCTCGCCCTCCTCCTGGCCTCGCGTGGCCCGGGTGGGGATGCCACCGTCACCCTCTGCCACAGCCGCTCAGCCAATCTCCCCGCCCTCACCCGCCAAGCCGATATTCTGGTGGCGGCCGTGGGGCGGCCACAGATGGTGACGGCGGAGATGGTCAAGCCGGGGGCCGTGGTGATTGATGTGGGGATCAACCGCATCGCCAGTGAGGGAAAGCCGGGGGGCAGGCTGGTGGGGGATGTCGATTTCGAGGCGGTGGCTCCGGTGGCCGGTTGGATTTCCCCGGTGCCGGGGGGAGTGGGGCCGCTCACCGTCGCCATGCTCCTCTCCAACACGCTGCTGGCAGCCGAACTGCGGCTCGGCTCGCGGGCCCCACGGCAGACCTGACTGCTGCCGAACCTGCCGGGATTGCCCGGAATCCCCGCAGAACCCGCACTTGAACGCGGCGGCCCGCATCACTATCTTCCCGACCCGGCAGACCGGCACCCGTTTCGCGCAACCCCCCATGTTGCCGCTTCGGGGCCAGATCGCCCGGGTGGTCTTTCAGACCCTCCGGCTGGGCTTTCGTAGTGGTTCCATCCGATTCCCAAGCAGGGTTTTTGCTTGCTGCGCCCGATTGCCCGAGGCGATCGGCGCCAGCGACAAGCACCTGCAGGATTATTCGCCGATAGACAGTGTGGAACAGGGCCATCGAGCCCTTGAGCCACAGACAGCAGAGGCTCCGCCTCCCGGAACTGAAAAGGATCTCCGTTCATGCACTATTTCCTTCGCGCCCTGCGCGACGCCGCCAAGAGCTGGCCGCTGCTGCTGGCCTCATTCCTCTGCTCGTGCGGTGTGGCCAGCCTGTGGGGGGCCAATATCGCCGCCCTGTTCCCGATCATTGAGGTGACCCTCAACGGCGATTCGCTGCAGACCTGGAACAACCGGCGGATCAAAGACGCCCAGACGCGCATTGAGCACACCACCGCCGAACGGACCCGGCTGGAAGACTGGCTGAAAACCGATGGGCTGCCGGCAGATCAGGCGGCCACTGGACGCGCGCGGCTGGAGGCGATCGCCCTCGGCATGCGCAATGACGAGGCCCTGCTCTCCACCTCCCACCAACTGGCCCCCTGGATCGACCGATTTCTCCCGCTCGATCCCTTCACCACCGTGCTGTGGGTGGTGGGATTCGTGGTGGTGAGCACGTTCGTCAAGCATGCGCTCTTGATGACCAGCACGCTCTTGGTCTCCTGGGTGGCGATGAGCATCAGCCGCGACATCCGCGTGAAAGTTTTTGATAAGGCGCTGGCGCTCGACCGGGTGCAGTTCATGCGCAACGGATCGGCCGGATTTATGGCGCAGGTGACGGGCGTTTCCGACATGCTCTCCAGCGGCATCACCAGCGTGTATGGCGGGGCCATCACCGAGCCGCTCAAAATCCTCGCCTGCCTCACCGGGGCGTTTCTCATCTCCTGGCAGTTGACGCTGGCCTGCCTCACGCTGGCACCGGTGGTCGGCTTCCTGATGGTCTGGCTCAACCGCCGCATCCGGAATGTGTCCAAAAACATTCTCACCCGTTCGCTCGGCTTTCATCATGTGCTGCTCGAAGCGCTCAACAACGTGCTCACCGTGCAGGCCTACACGATGGAGGATTTCGAACGGACGCGGTTCCGTCATTGCACCACCGATGCGATGAAGGTCGGGATGTGGCAGACGTTCTATTTCGCCTTGGCCAATCCGATCACCGAAATCCTCGGCATTGGGATGGTGGCGACATCGATCGCCGTGGGGGCGTGGCTGGTGATCAACCAGCAGACCCAGATCTTCGGTTTCACCATGACCGACCGGCCCATGACCGTTCCCGGCATCATGGTGTTTTTCGGGATGCTCATCGGTGCCAGCGATCCGGTGCGCAAGCTCTCGGGCGTGTTCACCGGCGTGAATGTCGGCATCGTGGGAGCTCAGGCCCTCTATCCGATGCTCGATACGCCGTCGAAACTGGCCGAACCAGCCAATCCCAAGCGGCTCCCCTCACCCCACCGCGAGATCCGCCTGAAGGACGTGTCGTTCAGCTACGACGGGATCGACACCGTGCTCCGCGATGCCAATTTCTCGATTCAGTTCGGGGAGCGGATTGCGGTTGTGGGGCCCAATGGCGGCGGCAAGAGCACGCTGATCAATCTCATCTGCCGATTCTATGACCCAACCGAGGGGCAGGTGCTGCTCGATGGCGTGCCCCTGACAGAACTTTCGCTCCACGATCTGCGGCGGCGCATCGCCATGGTGACGCAGCAGACAGAGCTGTTCAATGAATCGATCATGTACAACATCCGCTACGGTCGCTGGGATGCCACCGACGAGGAGATCGAGGAGGCCGCGCGCAAGGCGCATGCCCACGAATTCATCAGCGAATTCCCCGATGGCTACCGCACGATGGTGGGGCCCAACGGCTTCCGGCTCTCGGGCGGGCAGCGGCAGCGCATCGCCCTGGCCCGGGCTTTCCTGCGCAACGCGGAAATCCTGGTGCTCGACGAAGCCACCAGCCAGATCGATGTGGAGAGCGAGCGACTCATCCACGATGCCCTCTCGCTCTATGTGGAAAACCGCACCGTGATCATGATCACCCATCGGGCGAGCACGCTGGCTCTGGCCGATTCAATCCTCCATGTCGAGCATGGCACGATCACGAAGCGTCCGGCCACCAAACTCCAGGCCGCCTAGGCTCTGATTGCGTCAGGCCCGCTGGGCAAGCCGGGCGTTCCACCGGGCGTGGTCTCTTGGTTCGTAGCGGGTGATTTCGAAGCTGTTGCGCACCACCTCGCGGACGCTGCGCAGATCGACCGTTCCGCCGCTGGCGAGCTGCTGCACCAGCAGGTTGCCGATGGCTGTCGCCTCCACGGGGCCGGCAATCACCGGCCGCTGGCAGGCATCGGCGATCCATTGGCAGAGCATGCCGTTTTTCACACCACCTCCGACAATATGGATCCGTCCCAGCCGACGGCCCAGCAGGCTGTCGAGTTCTTCGACGGTCCGGCGCACCGCCGCCGCCACGCTCTCCAGCGCCGTCCGCACCACCGCAGCGGTGGTTTCCGGGACGGGCTCTCCAGTCTGCCGAGCCAGGCTGCGGATCGCCTCCGGCATGTCGTGCGGCGCTACCAGCGAGGGATGGTTGGGATCGACGAGCGTCACAAGCGGGGGGGCTTCCGCCGCCAGAGCCGTCAACTGCTCCCAAGTCCATTCCTTCCCCGAGCGCTGCCAGCTGGCACGGCACTGCTGCACCAGCCAGAGGCCGCAGATGTTTTTGAGCAGGCGGGTGGTGCCGCCGATTCCCGCTTCGTTGGTGAAGTTTCGCTCCAGGCAGGCCGGGGTGACCAGCGGGTGGGAGAGCTCCGCTCCCACCAGAGCCCAGGTGCCAAGACTCACATAACACCAGTCGGGGCGATCGCTCGGCGGCTCCGCGGCGGGCACCGCGGCCACGGCACTGGCGGTGTCATGCGTGCCAGGAACCACCACGCGCACGCCAGACAGCCCCGTTTCCAGAGCCAACTCCGGCCGCAGCGGCCCCAGCACAGTGCCCGGCTCCACGATCGGCCCGAAGATGTGCCGCGGCAGGGCGAAGCGATCGAGGAGGTCGAAGGCCCAGGTGCCACGCTGCGGATCGAAGCATTGTGAGGTGGAGGCGTTGGTGCGTTCGTTGGAGCGCACCCCCGACAGCAGCCAATGCATGATGTCGGGAATCATCAGCATTCTTTCGGCCGCAGCCAGCACGCTCGACCGCTGCTGCTGCATGCTGAGGAGTTGGTAGAGCGAATTGATCTCCATGAACTGCAAGCCGGTGGCGGCGAAGATTTCAGCACGAGGCACGATCCGCTCGGCCGCCGCGAGCATGCCGTGGGTGCGGGCATCGCGGTAGCACACCGGATTGGCCAGCAACACATCGTCAGCCCCCAAAAACGAAAAATCGACGCCCCAGGTATCGACGCCGACGGTGGCGACCTGGCTGCCGTGCCGGGCGGCGGCTGCCCGCAATCCCTGCACAATCTCCTGCCACAGACGCACCAGATCCCACACCAACTGTCCACCCATTGCCACCGGGGCATTCTCAAACCGGTGAATCTCCTCCAGCTCCAACAGGTGGCCGTCGAAGGCCCCCGAAACCACGCGGCCGCCGGAATCCCCCAAATCGATAGCCAAAGCCACAGAACGTGCCATGCGCGGTGAATCCCCTGCGGAGGTCGACGGATCATGAGCCAGCCGGCATTGTTCACTTTTCCCAGCGGCTGACGAGTGGGGAGCCCCCATTCCCCGCCTGCAGCCGGTCCGGGCCCCGCAAGCAACCGGGTAAGGCTGCCAGACTTTTCGGGGAACCGGCCCCTGCCATGCTGTTGGGAAGGGGGCAGGGTCGATATTTGTCTCACCAGAGCCTATTGTTAACCTGTTTGGGAAACATTCGTAGGATTCCCCTCTGATTCCAGGAACAGCGTTCCAGAAAGCGGCCGGCGGCATGGGCTTGAACGTCATCAATCTCCAGAAGCCTGACGTGGCGCCCGCCCTGCTGGCAGAACTCGCCGCGGCGAGCAGCCGGCTGGAGAATGCCGAACCCCAAGAGATCATCCTCTGGGCGGCCGAGCGGTATGGCGATCGCCTCACGATGGCCACCGCCTTTGGGCCGGAAGGGTGCGTGATCCTCCATTGGCTGGCCCAACTGGCCCCCCGCACGTTCGTGTTCAACCTCGAAACCGGCTACCAATTTCCAGAGACCCTGGAACTGCGCGACCGCATCGCCAAGCGGTATGGAATCGAGGTGTCGCTGGAACGCCCCGATACCACGGTGGCCGAATACGAACGCATGCATGGCGGACCGCTCCATCACACCGATCCCAACCGCTGCTGCGCCGACCGTAAGCTTGCGGTGATCAAGCGGGTGCTCGGCCGGTTTGATGCCTGGATGAGCGGCATCCGCCGCGACCAGAGTTCAGACCGGGCTGCCGCACCGGTCGTCGGCTGGGACGACAAGTTTGGGGTAGTGAAAATCTCACCGCTGGCAAACTGGACGAAGGCCCGCATCTGGGACCTGATCGTGAAAGAGGATATCCCCTACAACCCACTCCACGATCAGGGCTATGTCAGCATCGGGTGCGCCCCCTGCACGCGGCCGGTGGTGGTTGGCGAGGATGAACGCGCCGGCCGGTGGAGCGGCACAGCCAAGACAGAATGCGGCCTCCATTCCCGCGATCACTGACCTTTCTGTGGGAACAGCCATCCCTGGCCCTGTTCCACCATTTCGACCGGTGAAAACGTCCACGGAATCCCCATGCGACTCTCTGCCAAAACGGAATACGCCGCAATCGCCGTGCTGGAATTGGCCCGCAACTGGGGCGCTGCGGATCCCGTCAGGATCCGTTCGATCTGCGCAGCCCATGGCGTGCCGTCGCGGTTTCTGGTGCAGATTCTGCTGCAACTCAAAGGAGCAGGAATCGTCACCAGCACGCGGGGAGCGGCCGGCGGCTACCAACTGGCGCGGGCCCCTGCCCAGATCACGCTCAACGACGTCTTCCGTGTGATCGAGGGGCCGGATGAACTGATCACATCGATCACCGCCGATCTGGCCGGACGATCGCGCAGCGTGTCGGTGTTGCTGGACGCCTGGCGCGACGTGGCGGCGAAGGAAACCGCTGCGATGGAGGGAGTGACATTTGCCACGCTGGTGGAACGCTCCCGGACCACGACTGACCCGATGTATTATATATAGCGCCTGAAGTGCCCTCCAGGGCCACTTCAGGCTTGGGGCATGCGGAGGCACAGCCAAGGTGTGCCTCGAATGCCCGGACGCCGTCTTCCTGACGGCGTGGCCGCGGCGCCAGCCAATGCTTGCGGGCCATCCATGGCCACTTCAGGCTTGGGGCATGCGGAGGCACAGCCAAGGTGTGCCTCGAATGCCCGGACGCCGTCTTCCTGACGGCGTGGGGGTGAGCCTGTCGAGGGCCATCCAGGGCGGCGCTTATTGCTCGGGGCTGGCCAGCGTTCCTTGACCGCTGGTTGAGTCGCCGAACGCGCGCGCGAGTTTGTTGGTCACCGCAAACGACAACTGCTCCAACTCAATCGCCAGATCGACCGCCACGCTCTGCACATGAGGAGGGAGGACGAGCGTTACCGGCGCAAAATTCACGATCCCTTCAACCCCCGCCACCACCAGCCGATCAGCCACCTCCTGGGCACGCTCGGCAGGCACCACAATCATCCCCAGCCGGACCCCTTCGCTCCGCACCACCGCCGGCAGTTCGGTGAGCGGCCGCACCAAAATGCCCTGAATCGTCTGCCCCACCTTCGCCGGATCGGCGTCAAAGGCCGCCCGGATGGAAAAGTTCTGCCGCCCAAAGCCCCGATATCCAAGCAGCGCCAACCCAAGATTGCCCACCCCCACCATCACCACCGGCCAGGGATGGTTGGTCCCCAAAATGTCGCGCATTGCACGAATCAGTTCATCGCAGCGGTATCCCACGCCCGGATAGCCAAACTGGCCAAAAAAACCCAGATCCTTCCGCACCTGGGCATCGCTGAAGCCGAGCAGATTGCCCAGCTGGCCCGAGGAGATCGTCTGCTGCCCGGCCGACTGCAAACGCTGCAGTTCGCGCAGGTAAAGGCTCAGTCGGCTTACGACGACCTTGGGAACCGGGGCATCGGAGGGAAGATCGCCTGAAGGCGTACGGGATTCGTTCATGGCAGAAATGCTCGGCACCGGTTCTCCAGAAGACTCTACCCAACCCACCGGGTTCGCCGCAACGACGCACCGGCCTGCCACGCTGGAAATCCCCCACCGGGAACGGCCGAACCCCGGCAAGAGAGGAGGCGTGCGTTATCTGGCGAACTCCCGCAGAAAAGGTTCCGGCAGCCCCATTGCCGTACTGAAGCGCAGCGCGGTATTCCTCCCGGAGTCCGGCGGCCTGAGCCACCGGGGCCCCTCCGAGATGCATCCATGACCCGCGCCATCCCTTCGTTTCTGCCCACTGCCCGCTTGGTCAGCCTCGCGTTGACAGTGGCCCTCCTCGCCTTGACAGCAGGCGGAGCGACCCCCAGCCGGGCGGAGGGGCCCCGATATGCCCCCACGCCATTGGGCGCCGCCGAACTGCTCGCCCCGCTGGATACTTCCAGCCCGCGCGGCACCATGCGTGGCTTCAGCGACACGATGGACCACATCTATGCTGCGGTGACGCAACGGCACACCCACCCTCCCGGCCGTGCCCGCATGCAGCATCTGTTCAGCCAGATGATGTCGTGCCTCGATCTCTCGGCGGTGGCGCCTTCGCTGGTCATCACGGAGGGGCGCGAGGCCGCCGTCTGTCTCAAGGAAGTGCTCGACCGCGTGCCGGTGCCCGCCGACACTGAGATCCCCGATGCCGACGCCGTGCGGGAGCAGAACATCACCCGCTGGCGCGTGCCCGGCACGGAAATCGTGCTCGTGCGGTTGGCCACCGGAGACCGGGCCGGGGAGTTTGTTTTCGCCGCCGATTCGGTCTCCCGAGCCAAGGAGTTTTTTAAGCGCGTCGATGCCTTGCCCTACAAGCCGACCGCTGGCAGCCCCGGCCTGCACCAAGCCTATGTCACGCTCGGGGGCTGGATGATTCCCGACCAGCTCCTCCACTCGCTCCCCCTCTGGGCCCGCACCTCCATTGGCGGCGAGACGGTGTGGCAATGGGTCGCTTCGCTGCTGCTGGTGCTGCTGGCCGCAGCGGCGGTGCGGGGTGCGCTGCGGGTGGCGCAACGGGCCACGCACACTCCCGGCATGCTCACACTCGGTTCATTTATCTTCCCGGCAACCCTGATTGCCAGCAGCCTCACTGTCGAATACCTCCTCACGTTTCAGGTGCGTCTGACCGGCGAACGGGTGCTGCTGGCAAAGCTCTGCCTGGAGTCGGTCACGCTCGCAGGCGTGGTCATCGGCATACTGGCGGCGTCCCGCCGCATCACCGAGTGGTTCCTGGAAACCCGGGGCAAGCGGGGGGATGCCATCGACAGCCAGATGATTCGTCTGGTCAGCCGCGTCGGGACCGTGGCGGTGACAGCCTGGATTGTCTTCCATGCCATCGACCGGATGGGAATTTCGGTCACCCCACTGGTGGCCGGACTGGGAGTGGGCGGTCTGGCGGTGGCGCTGGCGGCCCAACACACCACCGAAAACCTGATCGCCGGGATTGTGCTGTTCACCGACAAGCCGGTGCGGATTGGCGAGGAGTGTCAGTTCGGATCGGTCCGCGGCACCGTCGAAGAGATCGGCCTGCGGTCGACCCGGATCCGCAGCGACGATCGCACGCTCATCACCATTCCCAATGCCGAATTTGCCAAGCTGCAACTGATCAACTTCACCCGCCGCGATCACATTCTCTTCAAAGCCGTGCTCGCGCTGGCTTCAGACACATCCACCACCCAGATGCGCACGGTGCTGGTGCGCCTGAGAAAGCTGCTGATGGCCCATCCGCAGCTGGAACGAAACTCATCGCAGGCGCGGTTCGTGGCGCATGGCCCCGCCTCGCTCGACATTGAATGCTCCGCCTTCACCCACACCAACTGTTCCGACACATTTCTCTCGATCCAGGAAGAGCTGCTTCTCTCGATGATGGAGGTGGTGCGCGACAGCGGCTGTGAGTTTGCGGCACAGAACCAGCCGGCGCAGGTTTCCTGGACGGAGCGGCCACGCAAGGGTCTGCGCAGGGTCGCCGCTGCCTGACAGGTGGAGACGATCAGGCCTCCGGCTCAATCGAGGCGCTCATGGCGCCCTTCGACCGCGCCAGAAGTGTGTCGGGCCCCATGGCGTGGATCTGGTCGCGCTTGAGTTCCGCATGCTCCCGGGTCGTCGTCAGCACCACCACCCGCCCCTGCTGGTCAACCTCCTTGGCCAGAGCCAGTCCCCTTTCGGTGGGATGGCCGAAAAGTTTTTTGAGCATGGCAATCACATACTGATAGGTGTGATCGTCGTCATTCCACAGCACGACATGGTAGCGGGGCTGGCGCCGCGGACGCGTTGCATCGGTGGGCTCGACAGCCGGGGGCGGATCGGCCACCGGCGTCTCCACTGCCTGAGACTGAGCGCTCACTGTCGACGGAGAGCGAAGCCCGCCGCAGAGGGGGGGCAACACAACGGCACTGGCGGTGGCTGGCATGGTTCTGGCACACTCCCGAGGAGAAAATTCCCCATGAACCGATCGAGCCTGATTATAAGAGGTGGGGCCGATGGCCCAATGGCCCGCCTCGGCCCGAGCTTCTGTCGGTTTACAATCCTGCCTTTTTCGGGAGAAACTGCCCGTGCTTGATCGTCGCTATGTCGCTGACAACGTCGACCTCATCATCGCCAATTGCTGCAAGCGGGGCTCCACGGCCGACGTGGCCCGGTTTGCTGAGCTCGATCGGCTGCGCAGGAGTATGCAGGCCGATATCGACAGCCTCAACCAACAGGCCGGAGTGGTCAGCAAGTCGATCGGCAAGGCCGCCGACGCCAACCAACGCGAGGCCCTCAAGGCCGAGGGACGGCGCCTGCGGGAGGAGATCGGGGCCAGCGAGGGACGGCTGCAGCAGGTTGTGGGCGAATCGGAAGAGATCCTCCGGGCGATTCCCAATCTCACCCACCCCGATGCCCCCACCGGGGGCGAAGAGGCCTCCGTGGAGATCCGCCGGGGACGCACCCCCTCCCCCCAATTTGATTTCAAACCGCTCGACCACGTCGAACTCGGCGCGCGGCTGAAACTGTTTGACTTCGATGCAGGTGCCAAGGTGGCCGGGCACGGCTTCTACTTCCTCACCAACGAAGGGGTGCTGCTGGAATTGGCGCTGCAGAAATATGCGGTTGACCTGCTCATGCGGGAACAGTTCACGGTGATGACCACTCCCGATCTGGCCAGAGACACGATTCTGGAGGGGACCGGATTCATGCCGCGTGGCCCTGAGACACAGATCTATTCGATCACTGGCAGCGATCTTTCATTGGTGGCCACCGCCGAGATCACGCTCGGCGGGGCGATGCATGAGCGGATCTTCGAGGCGGACGAACTGCCGCTGAAGTTGTGTGGAATCAGCCACTGCTTCCGCACCGAGGCTGGCGCCCACGGCCGGGCCACCCGCGGCCTCTACCGCGTGCACCAATTCACGAAGGTGGAGATGTTTGCTTTCACCCTGCCGGAGCAGAGCACGGACATGCATGCCTATCTCCTCGACCTGGAATGCGCTCTCTTCGACGGACTCGGCATCCCCTACCGCGTGATTGACACCGCCAGCGGGGACCTGGGCGGACCGGCCTACCGAAAATACGACCTCGAGGCCTGGATGCCGGGCCGCGGCGAGCAGGGGGAATGGGGCGAGGTGACAAGCACCTCCAACTGCACCGATTATCAGGCGCGCCGGTTGGCCATCCGCTACCGGACCCCTGGCGAGAAGGGAACTTCCTTCGTCCATACGCTCAACGGCACCGCCATCGCCATGAGCCGGGCGATCATTGCGATTCTGGAAAACTACCAGTGTGCCGATGGCTCGGTGGTTGTCCCTGAGGCGCTTGTTCCCTGGGTTGGAACGAGCCGGCTCACGCCCCGCGGATAAGTGGTCGTCTGCTTTACAGCAGGATTTCCTCTCCCTCGCGGGCCGCGTCGACCACCAGATCGCTGCGGTGCTGCCGGGCATGCGCCTGGCCTTCGGCCAGCATACGATCGAGGCAGGCGTCGTCGTGGGCAGGATCGTGGTGAAAGAGATAGACCCTCTCAACTCCGCTGGAGGCCGCCAGCCCAACCACCTCTTCCACGCTGCCATGGCCCCAGCCGCGGCGGGTGAGGATCTCGGTGGAATCATATTGGGCATCGGCGATCATCAGGGCTGCCCCGGCAATAAATTCCCTGATGCGTTCCTCGTCCGCCCCTCCCGTTTCATGATCGCTGAGAAATACGATTCCGCCATGGGGCGTTTCGAGTCGGTAGCCCAGCGAACCGCCCGGGTGGTTGGTGGGGCAGGCCAACACCGGCACGCTGCCGATGGAAAACCGGAGTTCTCCCTCGGCGTCGATGTGCTCGAAGGTGATCTGGGAGGGGAGCGCGGCAAAGGGAAAGGGAAAAGAGCGCTGCCCGTCCATCTGATCGGCAAACACTCGCGGCAAGCCTGCGGTGGTGGCGTTGCCGCCGATCACCCGGATGTGGGTCTGCTTGCTGTAGGCCGGCGCGAAGAACGGAAACCCCTGAATATGATCCCAGTGGGCATGGCTGTGGAGCAGCGTGAGGTGCAGCGGTTCTGGACCGCATTCCTTCATGAGCGCCACGCCCAGGCCGCGGATGCCAGAACCGGCATCGATAACGATCCGCTCTCCACCGACGCGCACCTCAATGCAGGTCGTGTTGCCACCGTACCGCGCAGTGGCAGGGCCGGGAGTGGGAATGGAGCCCCGCACTCCCCAGAATCGCAAGCTCGCTCGATCGGGATCGGGGTGTGGGCTGGTGGTGGACATGGCAGATTCCCAAGGGCACGTGTCACACTCAGGCACCCGGCGAGCGACCGTTGACGAAATAGGTCTGGACCTGCCCGAGACCCTTGCATTCCACAAACCCGCGGTCTTCCAGAGCGAACTTCCCGTGGAGGGCCTGTGCTGTCTGTTCGGAAACGTGGATCCGGCCGGGCAGTCCTGAGGATTCCATCCGGCTGGCGACATTCACCGTATCGCCCCAGAGGTCGTAGGTGAATTTGATCTTCCCGATCACGCCCGCCACGACCGGACCGGTGTGGATGCCAACCCTCATCTGCAGTTCGGTGGCTTTGGTGGAGTTGATTCTTTCGAGCGCGGCGACCATTTCCATCGCGGCATCGGCCACAGCCTCGGCATGGTCGTCACGATTGGTGGGCAGACCTCCCACCAACATGTAGCAGTCGCCAATCGTTTTGATCTTTTCAACACCATACTTTTCCACGATCAGATCGAATGCCGTGAAAATGCTGTTGAGCATCGACACCAGATCGGCTGGGCTGGTTTTCCGCGACAGTGCTGTAAATCCGCACAGATCGGCAAACATCACCGACACCACCGCGTGTCCGTTGGCGATCGCCTTCTCTCCGCCCTTGAGCCGGCCTGCGATCGCCCCGGGCAGAATGTTGAGCAGCAGCCGCTCCGATTTTTCCTTCTCGAGCTCAACCAATTCCTTCTCGGCCTGCAACTGCGCCATGCGCAGTTTTTCCAGATCCCGCAAACGCTTCTTTTCCAGCGACGTCGTCACCCGGGCCCGCAGCAGCGTGGGATTGGGTGGTTTGTTGAGGTAGTCCTCGGCGCCGGCCTCAATGCACTGCACGGCCATTTCCGTCTGTTCCGCACCGGAGATGACAATGACCGGCACGCCCTTGAGATGGTGGTCGACATTGATGGCAGCCAATACTTCGATGCCGTTGAGCTGCGGCATCTCCATGTCGAGGAGCATCAGATCAAAGGGCTTCTCGCGCAGTTTCACCAGCGCATCGCTGCCGTCGACGGCCTCGGTGATGTTGGTGAAGCCCAGATCCCGCAGCGACTTGGTGAGCACCGCTCGCATCACACGGCTATCGTCCACCACCAAAACCGCGGCGCTTGTGAGCGTCTGGGAAACAAAATCGGCCCCGTCTGCCGCGGCATCGCCGGGAATCTTGCGCTCAATTTCAGTCACGACGACCTCACCACTTCAGGCCGAACTGTTCCCCCGCGCCCTTCCTCCCCAAGCCGCCCTTGAGTGGCACGTTGGTTTGTCGCGGCGGGACAGCAGGAGGCGTCTCATCGGCGGAGCCTTCGTCGTCCACCGTGTCGGCACCTGACGCTGCAGCACCCGCCGGCGCAGTGGCCAGAGCCTTGATCGACAGCGACAGTCGCTGCTCGTCGGGATCGACCGTCAGCACCCGACACTCCACCGACTCCCCCTCTTTGACCACGTCGGCCACGCTGCGCACATGGCGGTGAGCCAGTTCCGAAACATGGACCAATCCTTCGATCCCCGGCTCGAGTTTCACGAAGG
>Ga0114967_10001875_pt1 | contig 17664 bp, 27 predicted proteins | sample M_130628_MF_Meta_FD_92639 | JGI IMG/M metagenome (GOLD analysis project Ga0114967, IMG submission 92639) | Freshwater microbial communities from Lake Montjoie, Canada to study carbon cycling - M_130628_MF_MetaG | ecosystem: Environmental > Aquatic > Freshwater > Lake | place: Lake Montjoie... | reverse complement strand
TGTCCCGCAGGCGATGATGATGATTCGGTCGACATCAATGAACGCCGACGGCTCAAAGCCTTCGATGTGGACCTCACCGTTCTTGATTCGGCCACGAATTGTGTCGGCGACCGCAGCCGGCTCTTCGCTGATCTCTTTTGCCATGAACGACGACCAACCACCCTTGTCGGCGGCAGACACATCCCACGTCACGGTGAATGGCTCTGGATTGACGGCGTTTCCGTCAAAATCGATAACGGTGACATCGTCCTTCGTAATCGTCACAATTTGGTCCTGGCCGATTGCCAGAGCGTCGCTCGTGTACTCGACGAATGCGGCGACGTCGCTTCCAAGGAAGTTCTCGCCCTTGCCGAGTCCGATAACGAGCGGTGAGTTGCGGCGAGCGCCGACGACGACACCGGGTGAATCCTCGTGCACGACAAGAAGAGTGAATGCCCCGTCCAGACGGGCAACGACAGCGCGCATCGCTTCAGTGAGGTCAGAGGTTCGGTGATACTCGCGAGCTACCATGTGGGCCGCTACCTCGGAATCCGTCTCAGACGTGAATTCGACTCCTTCGGCAACGAGTTCGGCCTTGAGCTCGGCAAAGTTCTCGATGATCCCATTGTGGATAAGCGCGAGTTTGCCACCGTCCGCGAGGTGAGGGTGGGCGTTGATGTCGTTCGGCGCACCGTGGGTCGCCCAGCGTGTGTGCCCGATACCCGTATGACCGTCATCGAGAGGATTGGCGATGAGTTCGTCCCGCAGAGTCTGAAGCTTTCCTGAGCGCTTACGGGTCTGTAAGTCGGTCGAGATGATGGCAACACCCGCCGAGTCGTATCCGCGATACTCCAGGCGCCCGAGCCCCCCGAGTAGGACTTCTTGGGAACCTCGAGGACCCACGTAACCGACGATTCCGCACATAGGGGCAAGTCTAACTGCCCCGCGAGCAGAGTATCGTTGAGCAAATGGCGGACAGTTCTATCGGGTTGACCCCGTTCCACGAGATTCCTCGTCGCCGGTGGTCAGCACTCGCGTCATCGTTGGCGTCGCCATTGTCGGCGAAAGAAATTGAGCGTATCCGCGGACTCGGTGACAGTCTCGATATCGACGAGGTTGACAGCATTTACATTCCGCTCACAAACCTTCTTGCTCGTTACGCGAGGGCTGCGCGCCAAACCCACGCCGATACCGCGGCGTTTCTCGGAATTACGAAACCACACACTCCCTTTGTCATTGGAGTTGCGGGCAGCGTCGCGGTCGGTAAGTCCACGGTTTCCCGCTTGTTGCGCGAACTGTTGTCACGCGACCCTGAGACTCCGAACATCGCGCTCGTGACGACGGATGGTTTCCTTTACCCCAACGCTGAGTTGACCAAACGTGGAATCGCGCATCGCAAGGGTTTTCCCGAATCATACGACCGTCGTGCGCTACTTCGGTTCGTCACCGAAATCAAATCTGGGGCGGAAAAGGTTTTTGCGCCGGTTTATTCCCACTTGTCGTACGACATCATTCCCGGAGAGACGATTGAGGTCTCGAGGCCCGACATTCTCATCGTCGAGGGCCTGAATGTGCTCCAACCACCCACCGCTGGACAAGCGGTAGCCCTGTCGGACTTGTTCGATTTCTCGATCTATGTCGACGCGCGTGCCACTGATATCGAATCGTGGTACGTCAACCGATTTCTCGCCCTCCAGACCAGCGCATTCGCCGATGAACGGTCGTTTTTTCACAAATACGCAGCGTTGTCCCGCGACGAGGCCATCGCCGAAGCGACGCAAATCTGGAAAGCAATCAACGAACCAAACCTGATCGAGAACATTGCACCGACTCGTTCGCGCGCAAAACTGGTACTCAAGAAGGACCGCGATCACACCGTCTCGACGGTGTTGTTACGAAAAATCTAGCGGGAGAGTCGCGAGCGGACGAGGTCTGCCAGCCGGTGAGCAACGCTCTCAGCGTGATCTTGTGTCGCCGCTTCGACCATGACTCGCACGAGCGGTTCGGTGCCCGACGAGCGGAGCAGGATTCGACCCTCATCCCCGAGCTCGGCCTCGAGTTCCTTCTGCAAAGCGGCAACTTCCGCATCCGAGTCCAGATTTGTGTGGTCGACGTCTTTCACGTTGACGAGAATCTGTGGCAACGCGGTCATCACGGACGCTAGTTCCGCGGCAGTCTTTCCGGTTCGCACCATTTCGGCTGCGAGGTGAAGCCCGGTGAGCAATCCGTCCCCCGTTGTGGAGTGATCGGCAAAGATTATGTGACCCGATTGTTCGCCGCCAAAGTTGAACGAGCCCAATTCCATATCCTCGAGGACGTAGCGGTCGCCGACGGCGGAACGTCGGAGCACAATTCCCTCGCGATTGAGTGCAATTTCGAGACCAAGGTTGCTCATGACCGTTGCTACAACCGTCGAACTCTTGAGGAGACCGCGGCTATTCATTGACACCGCAAGAATCGCCATGATGTGATCGCCGTCGATGACGTTACCCGTCGCGTCGATGGCGAGGCATCGATCCGCATCACCGTCGTGGGCGATCCCCAAGTCGGCTCCGACGTCAATGACAGTTTTTTGCAACAAGGCGAGATCCGTTGAACCACACCCCTCATTGATGTTGAGTCCGTCTGGGTCGCTACCAATTACCGTGACCTGCGCACCCGCGTCTTTGAATGCGCGCGGTGAAATTCCGGCAGCTGCGCCGTTCGCGCAGTCAATAACGATGTGCAATCCGGCCAACGAAACGTCCATCGTGGCGAGCAGGTGCAACACGTATCGATCTTCCGCATCGGCAAAACGGCGGATTCGTCCGACCCCTGCGCCAGTCGGTTGTAGACGGGGTCCTTCCAACGCTTTTTCGATCCGCTCCTCAACGATGTCGGGAAGTTTAGTTCCGCCAAACGAAAAGAATTTGATCCCGTTATCCGCAGCATGGTTGTGCGACGCCGAAATCATGACGCCGAAATCAGCCTGAATGTCGTTGACGAGAAACGCTGCGGCTGGGGTAGGCAAAACGCCAGCATCGAGAACGTCGATTCCAGAACTTGCCAGACCTGCCGACACTGCAGCCGTCAAGAATTCGCCAGAGATTCGAGGGTCGCGCGCGACAATCGCGCGCGGCTTACGACCTTCTCGACGGACCTCGTCGGCGTGCCGACCTTGTGTCAGGACCTGCGAAGCGGCCTGCGCAAGGCGCAGGGCTAAGTCGGCCGTGAGTTCGGCGTTGGCAAGCCCACGAACACCATCGGTCCCAAAGAGACGCGACATCGGAGAACGACCGATTAACGCTTCGAATACTGGGGAGCCTTGCGGGCCTTCTTAAGACCAGCCTTCTTGCGCTCTTTGATACGCGCATCACGCGTGAGGAAACCGGCCTTCTTGAGTGTCGGACGGTTGTTCTCGGTGTCGATCTCGAGGAGGGCACGAGCGATGCCAAGACGCAGCGCGCCAGCCTGACCCGAGGGGCCTCCGCCCGAGATGCGAGCGATGACGTCATAAACAGAACCGAGCTCGAGCACCGCGAATGGGGAGGTGATGAGCTGCTGGTGAAGTTTGTTGGGGAAGTACTCCTCGATCGCACGACCGTTCACGGTCACGGCACCGGTGCCAGGAACGAGTCGCACGCGGGCGATGGCTTCCTTGCGTCGACCGACTGCTGCGCCGGCGACAGAGAGAGTGAGCTTCGGTGCCTTGGCTCCCGATGCGGTGGTTTCGCTGATTTTTGCCACTGTTCTAATCCTTCGCTTGGCGCTTACTGCGCGACCTGGTCAAATGTATAGGGCTTCGGCTGTTGGGCAGTGTGGGGGTGCTCGGCACCCGCGTACACCTTGAGCTTGCGGAATTGGTCTGCACCGAGCGAGTTCTTGGGGAGCATGCCACGGATCGCCTTCTCGACGGCGCGCGTGGGGTGCTTCTCAAGGAGTTCGGAGTATTTGACGGCCGTCAGACCACCCGGGTAACCGGAGTGGCGGTAGGCGAGCTTCTGGGTGAGCTTTGAGCCGGTGAGTGCAACCTTTTCAGCATTGATGATGATGACGTGGTCGCCCATGTCCATGTGCTGAGCGAAGGTCGGCTTGTGCTTGCCGCGAAGCAAAACAGCGGCGTGGCTTGCGAGACGGCCGAGGACAACGTCTTCGGCATCGATGATGATCCAGTCCCGCTGAACATCAGCGGGCTTTGGTGAGAATGTACGCGTCACAGTCGTAGCGCTTTCGGTTAAAGTGTTCGTGAATCCCGCTCCGGTGAGGCTTTCTAAGGAAAGAACTCGGTGGAGGGCTCAACCAGGTGACCGGGTCGGGCACCAAGGGTCAACACTACAAGGGATTCAGTGTCTGGTCAAACCGGTTCCCGTCGCGTGCGCGACAGTTCAGCTCGGTCGCCCACCTCGTCGTCCGCCGGATAACCCACCTCGACGAGTGTGAGTCCGTGGGGCGGAATAACAATGAACGCCGAGGTGCGAGTGCGTTCCTCACGGAGCCTCACCGCATCGCTCACGGTGAGTTTGCCGCGACCCACCGCGATACACATCCCGACAAGGTTTCGCACCATGTTGTGACAGAACGCGTCAGCCTGCACTTCCGCGACGAGAGTTCCGTCGATTTCCCGCCGCCAACGAAAAATCTGCAATTCACGGACACGGGTGGCGCGGGGGCGAGGCTTGCAATACGTCGTCCAGTCATGAAGACCAAGAATTGAGGTCGCGGCCTGGTTCATGAGATCAATATCGAGGTGATCGTCAATCCACAAGGTGAAATGCCGAGTTCTAGGGTCGCGATTTCCGACGGCATCCGACACTCGGTATTCATAACGGCGGAATATCGGCGAATAGCGTGCATCGAACCCGGGTGGGGCAACGGCAACTCGGTGGACGTGAATCGACTCATTCGCGAGGAAAGAATTGAGTTGGCGAGTCAGCCGTTCGGGTTTCACCGAGACATCGACGTCAATGTGAGCGGTTTGTCCCGTCGCGTGGACACCAGCGTCCGTCCGGCCCGCGACCGTCGATTGGATCGTGTCCATGCGCAATATTGTGGCTAGCGCGACATCGAGCGTTCCCTGCACGGTGTGCAGACCGGGTTGTTTTGCCCAACCGGAATAGTTGGCGCCGTCATATGAGAAATCGATGCGGAGTCTCATGAATTCTCGACTTAACCAACACGAGACCCGAGGAAAATCCCCGGGCCTCGCATCATGTAATTACTTGTCGTCGCCCTCGGGGGCAGCTTCTTCGGTCGATTCAGGAGCAGCTTCCGCTTCGGGAGCCACGTCGTCCGCGGGAGCGTCAACGGCATCGTCGCTCGCCACAGCCTCGACTGCCTCAGTCACCTCTGCAGTTTCAACAACTTCCGTCTCGACAACCTCGTCAACCGGCGCATCGATTACGACGTCTTCAACGACATCGTCAGCGACGACGGCAGCAACTGGCTTAGCAACCGGTGCGGCCGCAGCAGCAGCGGCTGCAGCGGTCTTCTTCGCCGACTTGGGCTTCGGGTTGACGGGCTCAAGAACGAGCTCGATTTGTGCCATCGACGCGTTGTCGCCTTTGCGGAAACGGGTCTTCGTGATGCGGGTGTATCCGCCCTCGCGAAGTTCGACCTGCGGCGCGATCACCGTGAAGAGTTCGTGCGTTGCGTCCTTGTTGCGGAGAATTCCCAAAACGCGGCGGCGAGCGTGGAGGTCTCCGCGCTTTCCGAATGTAACGAGGCGCTCGGCGAGCGGACGGAGGCGCTTTGCCTTCGTCTCGGTCGTCTCGATCGACTTGTGGGTGAACAGTGCGACCGCGAGATTCGCAAGAAGCAGACGTTCGTGGGCCGGGCCTCCTCCGAGGCGGGGTCCCTTTGTGGGCTTAGGCATGTGTTGGTTCTCCTGTCAGATGCGAGCGCAACGGCACCCGCAGGGTAATTAATCTTCGTTGGCCTCGTAGAAGTATGCCGAGTCCGCTCCCGGAACGCCATCCTTGAGCTTAAGACCGCGCTCAACGAGCTTCTCGAGAACCTCGTCGACCGACTTCTGTCCGAAGTTTCGGATATTCATGAGTTGGTGCTCGGTGAGGTTGACCAACTGTGCAAGGGTGTTGATTCCCTCGCGCTTGAGGCAATTGAAGGAACGAACCGTGAGGTCGAGTTCTTCGATGCGAATGTCGAGGCCTTCACCCGTGATAACTTCTTCGAATCGGGGCCCAATTTCGATACCTTCGGCTTCGACGTTCAACTCACGTGCAAGTCCGAACAGTTCGACGAGAGTTCCACCAGCCGACGCGACTGCGTCGCGAGGTACGATCGATGCCTTGGTCTCGACGTCGACAACGAGCTTGTCGAAGTCGGTTCGCTCACCCGCACGGGTTGCCTCGACGCGATACGTCACCTTGAGGACAGGCGAATAAATCGAGTCAATCGCGATGGTACCGATGGGTGCACCAGCAATTTTGTTCTGCTCGACCGAAACATATCCACGACCGCGCTCTATCGTGAGCTCGATTTCGAGGTTTCCCTCTTTCGACAGGGTCGCAATATGCAGGTCAGGGTTGTGAATCTCTACTCCGGCGGGGGCGGTGATATCCGCTGCGGTTGCAGCGCCAGCGCCCTTTTTGCGGAGGTAAGCAACAACTGGTTCATCGTGTTCACTCGAGACCGTGATGTTCTTTAGGTTCAGGATGATTTCCGTGACGTCTTCGTGAACACCCGTGAGTGACGTGAATTCGTGCGGTGCGCCGGTCACGCGAAAACGCGTAACGGCTGCGCCAGGAATCGACGACAGGAGAGTGCGGCGAAGGGAGTTACCCAGTGTGTAGCCAAAACCGGGTTCCAACGGTCCGATGACGAACTGTGAACGAGTGTCGGATTCGGTGATTTCGGTGAGGGTGGGGCGCTGTGCAATGAGCACGTGGTTTCCTTTCGGTCAGTGTCCGCTATATGACACTTCTCTGAATACGAATGTTGAATTGTTGGTGTGAGGCGCGCGGGTCTTCCCGATTACCCCGTTAAATCCATGGTGCGTTAGACGCGGCGGCGCTTGGGAGGACGACAACCGTTGTGAGCCTGAGGCGTTACATCGGTGATTGACCCGACCTCGAGGCCAGCGGCCTGAAGTGAACGAATCGCAGTTTCGCGACCGGAACCCGGTCCCTTGACGAACACGTCGACCTTTTTCATGCCGTGCTCTTGTGCCTGTCGCGCTGCCGATTCCGCTGCGAGCTGAGCGGCAAAAGGAGTCGACTTACGCGAACCCTTGAAGCCGACTCCACCCGACGACGCCCACGAAATGACGTTGCCAGTCGGGTCGGTGATCGAGACGATGGTGTTGTTGAACGTCGACTTGATGTGAGCCTGTCCCACTGCGATGTTCTTTTTGTCCTTACGACGGGGCTTACGGCCCGCGGTCGCTTTCGGTGATGCCATGATCTAGTTCCCTTTCCTAGGGCCGCGGCTAGCGGCCGGCCTTCTTCTTGCCGGCGACAGTGCGCTTCGGTCCCTTGCGGGTGCGGGCATTGGTCTTCGTACGCTGTCCGTGAACGGGCAGGCCACGGCGGTGGCGGATTCCCTGGTACGAGCCCAGTTCCACCTTGCGTCGAATGTCGGCCTGAACCTCGCGGCGCAGGTCACCTTCGACCTTGAAGTTGGCATCAATGTAGTCACGCAACGCGATGAGTTGTTCGTCGGTGAGGTCCTTGACGCGGATGTTCTTGTCGATTTTGGTCTCGTCGAGAACCTGAACCGAACGGGTACGGCCAACGCCGTAGATGTAGGTGAGTGCGATTTCCACGCGCTTATCGCGGGGAATATCTACTCCAGCGAGACGTGCCATGAGGCTGCTCCTAGTGATTGAAGAGGTCTGTGCCAACATCGTTCCCGAGCCTCTTACTCGGGTGGTCCCCCACGAATGGGTTTTGATGCGGCGAGGTTATGTATTGAGTTTTCGAGGTGTTCGTTAGCCCTGGCGCTGCTTGTGGCGAGGGTTCTCGCAGATCACCATGACGTTTCCGTGGCGACGAATGACCTTACATTTGTCGCAGATCGGCTTCACGCTTGGGTTGACCTTCATTGTGTTCTCCTGTTTCGCTGGCGTCGTACCCGGTGAATTCCGGGCCGTTCCTTCTGCGCGGCTACTTGTAGCGATAAACGATTCGGCCTCGTGAAAGGTCGTAGGGGCTAAGTTCCACAATCACACGGTCCTCGGGGAGGATGCGGATGTAGTGCTGGCGCATTTTGCCCGAGATATGTGCGAGGACCTTGTGGCCGTTCGCCAGTTCGACCCGAAACATTGCGTTGGGCAATGCTTCTACGACCGAGCCTTCAATCTCGATAACGCCATCTTTGTTAGCCATGTTTCCGTTCGTTCGCTGCTCACAACCACACGTCGTGCGGTCGGTGGGAAGCGCCACGGGGGCACGACACACCAAAGTACGACAATACGCCACAAATGGCGGTTTTGCAACTAGACGTTAGGCGTGGAGGCCCCGAAGGCCTAACGCGTCGACGATCCGCCCCGTCACGCCATCGATGGACCCAATTCCATCGACGCTGATGAGAATGTTGCGGCCACCGTAAACCTGAATAAGGGGTGCGGTTTCACGAGCATACAACTCAAGGCGATTGCGCATGACGTCCTCAGTGTCGTCAGTTCGACCCTGTTCGGTTGCGCGCACTCGGATTCGATCAATAACGATATCGGGGTCGACCGTGAGTTCAACGACGACGTCAAGTTGGTTGCCCTGTGCTGCAAGCACTTCGTCCAAGGCGCGGACTTGGTCCAGAGTTCTCGGGTAACCATCAAGCAGAAATCCGCTCTCGCAATCGTCCTCAGACAGACGGTCGGCAACCAGCGCGTTAGTCAAAGTGTCGGGCACATATTCACCGCGATCCATGAAGCCCTTGGCCTCGAGTCCGAGTGGTGTTTCGTCGCGAACATTTGCCCGAAAAATATCTCCCGTCGAAATCGCAGGGATACTGAAGGCTTTCGACAAGAGAACCGCCTGAGTCCCCTTACCGGCCCCGGGAGGGCCAACGAGGAGCATGCGGACCATTAACCGAGCAGTCCTTCATAGTGACGCTGTTGGAGCTGTGCGTCGATCTGTTTCACGGTTTCGAGTCCGACACCAACAATGATGAGGATTGACGTTCCGCCGAATGGGAAGTTCTGGTTTGCGCCGATGGTCGCAAGGGCGATAAGCGGAATGAGCGCCACAACTCCAAGGTAGAACGCTCCAGGAAGCGTGATGCGCGACAACACAAAGTCGAGGTACTCGGCGGTTGGACGTCCGGCGCGGATTCCGGGGATGAATCCGCCGTATTGCTTCATGTTATCGGCGACCTCGATCGGGTTGAACGTGATGGCCACATAGAAGTACGTGAATCCGACAATCAACAAGAAGAACATCGCGGTGTAGAGGGGCTGGTCACCGCTCGCGAGGTTTGCGCTAATCCACAACACCCAATCCGGCGCGACGGTACCGGCGGCCGGCTGGTTGAACTGCGCAATCAGCGCGGGAAGGTACAAGAGCGACGAGGCGAAGATAACGGGAACGACACCCGCCATGTTCACCTTGATGGGGATATAGGTGCTGGTTCCGCCATAGGTTCGCGTTCCGACAACACGCTTGGCGTATTGAACTGGAATGCGGCGTTGTGATTGCTCGACGAAGACGACGGCAGCCATGATGACGATGCCGATCGCGATGACGAGGAAGAAGATGCTGTTTCCCTCGGTGCGCTGGATTGCCCACAGCGAGGTGGGGAAGCCCGCCGCGATGGACGAGAAAATGAGGATTGACATACCGTTGCCGATACCGCGTTCGGTGATCAATTCTCCGAACCACATGATCAGTCCGGTTCCCGCGGTCATCGTGATGACAATCAACAGAATTGAATACCACGCGTCGCTCGTGATGAGCTGGGTGCACTCGGGAATGCTCGATGAAGCACCAAAAAGTTGCCCGCTTCGAGCTACCGTGACCAAAGTGGTCGACTGCAGAATTCCGAGACCAAGCGTGAGATACCGGGTGTATTGCGTCAGCTTGGACTGCCCGGCCTGGCCCTCTTTGTGGAGAGTTTCGAAGTGCGGGATAACAACCCGAAGAAGCTGCGTGATGATCGATGCCGTGATGTAGGGCATGATTCCGAGGGCAAAAATGGACAGTTGGAGCAGAGCGCCACCCGACAACATGTTGACCAGTTCGTAAATGCCGTTGGTTCCGGCACTGCCAGCGAGACACGTTTGAACATTGGCGAAGTTGACGAAGGGTGCCGGCACGAACGAACCAAAACGGTACAGAACAATCATCACGAGAGTAAAGCCGATCTTCGTCCGAAGATCGGGGGTCCCCATGATTCGACGAATTGCGCTGAACACTAGTCCTCCTGTGACAGGCCTAACGGCCAACTCTCTAAATCTAGTAGAAAACGGGCCGAGGGGAACCCCCGGCCCGTCTCACCAACTATTTGATCGAACCGCCCGCGGCGACAATCTTTTGTTCTGCGGACTTGGATACCTTGTCTACCGTGACGGTGACAGCGACCGAAATGTCACCATTTCCAAGAACCTTGACCTTCTCATTCTTGCGAACAGCACCCTTTGCCACGAGGTCGGCGATAGTGACATCTCCGCCCTTCGGGTAGAGCTCGGTGATGCGGTCGAGGTTGACTACCTGGTACTCGACGCGGAATGGGTTCGTAAATCCACGAAGTTTCGGCGTACGCATGACGAAGTTGAGGTTTCCACCTTCGAGACCACGACGGACCTGATATCGAGCCTTCGATCCCTTGGTACCACGTCCAGCGGTCTTTCCCTTCGAACCCTCACCGCGACCAACGCGAGTGCGGGCCTTCTTTGAACCTGGGGCGGGACGAAGGTGATGCAACTTCAGAAGTTGAACCTTCTCGCCTGTTTCCGAGGCGGCGGGCTTTGCCTTGGCGGGGGCCTTGGCGGCGGGAGCCTTCTCGGTCACCTCTGCGGCCGGCTTAGCGGCAGCCTTCGGTGCCGCAGCCTTGGCGGGCGCTTTTGCAGGGGCCTTTGCAGGGGCCTTGGCGGCAGCAGGCTTCGCGGCAGCGGCCTTTGCAGGTGCTTTCGCAGCGGCCGGCTTCGCGGCGGGCTTCTTTTCTTCAGCCATTACTTCACTTCCTCAACAGTGACGAGGTGCGCAACGGTACGAACGTAACCCCGGTTGACAGAGTCGTCCGGACGGAGAACCGTCTGTCCAATGCGCTTCAGTCCGAGGCTGCGCAGCGTGTCACGCTGGTTCTGCTTCTCGCTGATTTTTGATTTGATCTGTGTGATCTTGAGCTGGCCCATTAGGCACCTGCCTTCGCGGCGGCCACGGCGTCAGCCTCGGCACGGATGAGACGCGCGGGTGCAACCTGCTCGAACTCGAGACCACGACGTGCGGCGACCGCACGAGGCTCTTCGAGTTGCTTGAGAGCGGCAACCGTTGCGTGAACGATGTTGATGGTGTTCGACGAACCGAGCGACTTGCTCAAGACATCATGGATTCCGGCGCACTCGAGAACGGCGCGAACGGGACCACCAGCGATAACACCAGTTCCAGCCGACGCCGGACGAAGCAAAACGACACCGGCCGCTGCTTCACCCTGGACGGGGTGAGGAATAGTGAGTCCCGAGCGAGGAACGCGGAAGAAGTTCTTCTTCGCGTCTTCGACGCCCTTCGAGATCGCGAGGGGAACTTCGCGGGCCTTGCCGTAGCCGACACCGACGAGTCCGTTACCGTCACCGACGACGACGAGAGCGGTGAACGCAAAGCGGCGACCACCCTTGACGACCTTCGAAACGCGGTTGATCGCAACGACCTTCTCGAGGAAGGGGCTCTTCTCAACTTCACGGCCACCGCGGTCATTACGACCACCGGTCCGTCCGCCACCACGGTTGTTAGTGTTTTCGCCACGGCGACCACGCGGAGCGGTCTCCTCGGTCGTCGTCGCTTCTACCGCCTCGGGGGCAGTTGTGGCTTCTACTGACTCAGGGGCAGTGGTTTCTTCCGACACAGTGTTGTCCTTCGTCTCTTCGCTCACAGGGTCAGTCCTGCCTCGCGGGCGCCGTCAGCAACAGCTGCGACGCGACCGGCATAACGGTTACCCCCGCGGTCAAAGACGACGGTTGACACGCCGGCCTTCTTCGCACGGTCAGCAACGAGTACGCCAATCTTTTTGGCTTTGGCGGTCTTGTCCTCGGTGGAGGCGCGGAAATCCGGCTCCATCGTCGACGCAGATGCGACGGTGATTCCCTTGGTGTCGTCCACAATCTGAACAAACAGGTGACGCGCCGAGCGAGTCACGACGAGGCGGGGGCGCGCTTCGGTTCCGTTGACCTTCTTGCGAAGACGGAAATGGCGGCGCGCACGCTGCTCGGTCTTTGAGGTAGTAGCCATGGTTACTTACCAGCCTTTCCGGCCTTACGACGGACGACTTCGCCCTCGTAACGAACACCCTTACCCTTGTATGGCTCGGGCTTGCGGAGTTTACGAATATTTGCTGCGACCTCACCGACGGCCTGCTTCGAGATTCCCGAAACAATGACCTTGTTGTTGCCTTCGACAGCAAGGCTGATGCCAGCCGGTGGGTCAACGGTGATGGGGTGCGAATAACCGAGAGCAAATTCAATCCCCTGGCCCTTCGCGGCAACACGGTAACCGGTACCGACGATCTCAAGTGATTTCGTATAACCGGTGGTGACGCCGACGATGTCGTTGGCGATGAGTGTCCGAGTGAGTCCGTGAAGCGAACGCGAGGCGCGCTCGTCATCGGGACGGGTCACAACGACCTGGTTTTCCTCGATGGTAACCGCGATGGGGCTTGCGATGTTGACGGTGAGTTCACCCTTGGGTCCTTTGACGGTGACGACGGATTCAGCAACCGAAACGGTTACGCCCGACGGAATCTCAATGGGGAGACGACCAATACGCGACATGGCGGGTTACCACACGTAGGCGAGGACTTCCCCACCCACGCCTTTCTTCTGAGCTTCGCGGTCCGTAAGAAGGCCCGACGAGGTGGACAGAATGGCAACGCCGAGTCCTCCGAGAACCGTGGGGATCTCGGTCGACTTTGCGTAGACGCGAAGACCGGGCTTCGAGACGCGCTTGAGCCCAGAAAGGGCCGCCTTACGCTCGTTTCCGTACTTCAACGTGATGGTCAGGCTCTTGCCAACGCGGGCGGGTTCAACCTTCCAGTCCGAAACGTAACCTTCGCGCTTGAGGATCGCAGCGATTCCCGCTTTGATCGTGCTCGATGGCAACGTGACGGCGTCGTGGTGTGCACTTGACGCGTTACGCAGACGGGTCAGCAAGTCTGCGACCGGATCTGTCATTGTCATTGTTGTTTTTTCCTGTTCTCTGTCTGGTTTCGACTCCCGTTACGCGAGCGCCGACCTTGTCAGTGGGTGGCTTATTCGGCTGGTGTCTTCGAAATGAAGGGGAAGCCGAGTTCGCGCAGTAGCGCGCGTCCTTCATTGTCGGTCTTGGCCGTTGTAACGACGGTGATGTCGAAACCGCGGACGCGATCAATCTTGTCCTGGTCGATCTCGTGGAACACGGACTGTTCCTGGAGGCCGAAGGTGTAGTTCCCGTTTCCGTCGAACTGACGAGGCGAGAGCCCACGGAAGTCACGGATACGAGGAAGTGCGAGTGACACGAGTCGGTCGACAAACTCCCAGGCACGGTCGCCGCGCAGCGTGACGTGGGCGCCGATGGGCATTCCCTCGCGCAACTTGAACTGAGCGATGGACTTACGTGCCTTGGTCACGACGGGCTTCTGACCCGTAATGAGTGTGAGGTCGCGAATTGCGCCGTCGATCACCTTTGAGTCACGAGCGGCTTCACCGACACCGGTGTTGACGACGATTTTGACCAGCTTGGGGATCTGGTGAGGGTTCGTGTAACCGAACTCCTTGGTTAGCGCACCAACGATGTCGGAACGGTACTTGGCCTTGAGGCGGGGCTGGATTTTGCCAGCCGCTGCGGCAGTAGCGGTCATTAGAGTTTTTCACCTGACTTCTTGGCGTAACGGGTACGCACGATCTTGGTCTTGTTGTCCTTGAGCGTGACCGTCTCGACGCGGAATCCGACTCGGGTCGGCTTCTTGGTCTTCGGGTCGACGAGGGCGACGTTGGACACGTGAATCGGTGCCTCCATCGTCTCGATTCCGCCGGTCTTAGTACCGCGGTTGGTTTCGCCGGTCTTGACGTGCTTGGTCACCATGTTGATGCCCTTGACGAGGACCTTGTTGGCCTCGACCTGAACTTCGAGAACTTCACCGGTCTTGCCTTTGTATTCGCGCTTTCCGCTGATGACGATAACGGTGTCACCCTTTTTGATGTTCTGCATGGAACTAAATCACCTCCGGTGCCAACGACACAATCTTCATGAACTTCTTTTCACGGAGTTCGCGTCCAACGGGCCCAAAGATACGGGTTCCGCGGGGCTCGCCTTCCTTGCTCTTGATGAGCACGGCAGCGTTCTCGTCGAACTTGATGTAGGAACCGTCTGCGCGACGGGTTTCCTTCACGGTACGAACGATGACGGCCTTGACGACCTCACCCTTTTTGACGTTACCGCCGGGGATGGCGTCCTTGACGGTCGCAACGATGATGTCACCAATACCCGCGTAACGGCGGGTTGAGCCACCTAGCACGCGAATCGTGAGCAGCATCTTTGCACCGGTGTTGTCAGCGACCTTGAGTCGGGATTCCTGTTGAAGCATGTTGTTCTCCTAGTACGAGAGGCGAATTACTTCGCCTTCTCCACGATCTCGACGAGTCGCCAGTTCTTCGTGGCGGACAGGGGGCGGGTCTCGGCGATGATCACGAAGTCGCCGATACCGGCGGTGTTGTTCTCATCGTGTGCCTTGACTTTGGACGAGCGGCTCATGACCTTGCCATACAGCGGGTGCTTGATACGCGACTCGATCTTGACGGTGATGGTCTTGTCCATCTTGTCGCTGACGACCAGGCCTCGGCGAACCTTCCGGTACGGGCGGGCTTCTGCGGTAGCAGCCTTATTCTCGGTTGCCATTACTTGGTCTCCTCAGCAGTGTCGTCTTTGGTTTCCACGGCGGCTTTGGCCTTGGCCTTCGGTGCTGCCTTGGCGGCTTTCACCACCGCGACCTCAACCTTGCGGAATCCGAGTTCGCGTTCGCGAATGATGGTGTAAATGCGGGCGATGTCGCGCTTGACGGCACGAACTCGTCCGTGGCTCTCGAGCTGGCCGGTCGCCGACTGGAAGCGGAGGTTGAAGAGTTCTTCCTTCGCTTTCTTGAGTTCGGCCACGAGGTGCTCGTCCTCGAACGTGTCGAGGTCAGCGGGCCTCAGGGTCTTGGTTCCGACAGACATTAGGCGTCTCCCTCTTCACGCTTGATGATGCGCGCCTTGAGCGGCAACTTGTGGATGGCACGGGTCATGGCTTCGCGAGCGAGTTCCTCGGAAACACCGGCGACCTCGAAAAGGACGCGGCCCGGCTTGACGTTGGCAATCCACCACTCCGGCGAACCCTTACCGGAACCCATTCGGGTTTCCGCAGGCTTCTTCGTCAGTGGACGGTCAGGGTAGATGTTGATCCACACCTTTCCGCCTCGCTTGATGTGACGCGTCATGGCGATACGAGCCGACTCAATCTGGCGGTTCGTGACGTATGCGGGCGTGATTGCCTGAATACCGAACTCACCAAACGTGACCTTGGTACCACCGGTCGCGGCACCCGTGCGCTTGGGGTGGTGCTGCTTGCGGTGCTTGACTTTACGTGGGATAAGCATGGTTTACGCCTCGGTTCCTGCGGTAGCGGCTGGAGCCTCGGTGCCGCGCGGTGCAGCGCCACGACGAGGACCGCCACGGTTTCCATCGCGTCCACCACGGGCCATTTTCTGGGCAGCCTGTTCGCGCGCGAGTTCTTTGTCGGTGATGTCAACCTTATAGATCCAGACCTTCACACCGATGCGACCGAACGTCGTGCGGGCCTCGTAGAAGCCGTAGTCGATGTTGGCGCGAAGCGTGTGGAGCGGAACGCGTCCCTCACGGTAGAACTCTGAACGCGACATTTCCGCGCCACCGAGACGACCGGACACCTGAATTCGAACGCCCTTGGCACCTGCGCGCTGGGCTCCCTGGAGACCTTTACGCATCGCGCGGCGGAAAGCCACACGTGCACCGAGCTGCTCGGCAATTCCCTGAGCGACGAGCTGAGCGTCGGCCTCGGGGTTGAGTGCCTCAACGATGTTGATGATGACGACTTTGCCGGTCATCGCGAACGCTTCTTCACGAAGACGGTCAAGACCAGTTCCCTGGCGACCAATGGCAACACCGGGGCGAGCGACGTGAACGTCGACCGTGACGCGGTCTCGCGTACGACGAACGACCATGTGCGAAACGCCAGCGCGGTCAAGCTTCTCCTGGAGGAAACGACGAAGAGTGATGTCTTCGGCGACATAGTCGGAGTAGCGCTCGCCGGGCTTGGTCGAGTCTGAGAACCACTGCGAACGGTGGTCCGTCGTGATTCCGAGGCGGAATCCGTAGGGGTGTACTTTCTGACCCATTTCTACTTACCTGCCTTCGCGGTTGGGGCCTTCGCAGCAGCCTTGGGGGCAGCCTTTGCAGTGGGAGCCTTCTCGGCGGCCTTGGGGGCAGCCTTCGTTGCGGGTGCAGCCGAAATCTTTGCTTCGGGGGTGCTGAGCACAACGGTGATGTGGCTCGTGCGCTTGAGGATCTGGAACGCGCGACCCTGTGCACGAGGCTGGAAGCGCTTCATCGTGGGTCCTTCGTCTACGAAAATCCTTTCGATGACGAGTTCGGCCTCGTTGATGGCTTCATTGGTCTTGTCTGCCGTAACACGAGCGTTAGCAACTGCCGAGGCAACGAGCTTGAAAACGGGCTCTGATGCACCCTGAGGGGCAAACTTGAGGATAGCGAGTGCTTCCTCAACGTGCTTTCCACGGACCATGTCGATAACTCGACGGGCCTTCTGTGGCGTGACGCGGATGTTCTTGAGCTTGGCGATGGATTCAACCATGATGAGTACCTTCTCGCCGCTTAGCGGCGACGACCCTTCTTGTCATCCTTCACGTGTGAGCGGAAGGTACGGGTGGGTGCGAATTCGCCAAGTTTGTGGCCGACCATCGTCTCGGTGACGAACACCGGGACGTGCTTGCGACCATCGTGAACGGCGATCGTGTGGCCGAGCATGGCGGGGACGATCATCGATCGACGTGACCAGGTGCGGATGACGTTTTTGGTTCCGGCGTCGTTCTGAGCAACCACCTTGCGGAAAAGGTGGTCGTCGACGAAGGGACCCTTCTTGAGACTACGAGGCATTCCGGGCTCCTACTAACGCTTCTTACCGACAGTGCGGCGACGGACAATGAGCTTGTTGCTTTCCTTCTTCGGACGACGTGTGCGTCCTTCAGACTGACCCCACGGGCTGACGGGGTGACGACCACCAGAGGTCTTACCCTCACCACCACCGTGCGGGTGGTCAACGGGGTTCATCGCAACTCCACGAACGGTCGGGCGAACGCCCTTCCAACGCATACGGCCGGCCTTACCCCAGTTGATGTTCGACTGTTCGGCGTTTCCGACCTCACCGATGGTTGCGCGGCAGCGCGCGTCGACGTTGCGGATTTCACCCGAGGGCAAACGCAGCTGAGCGTAGGGGCCGTCCTTGGCAACGAGACGCACCGAAGCTCCAGCCGAACGAG
>Ga0114967_10001871_pt1 | contig 17673 bp, 14 predicted proteins | sample M_130628_MF_Meta_FD_92639 | JGI IMG/M metagenome (GOLD analysis project Ga0114967, IMG submission 92639) | Freshwater microbial communities from Lake Montjoie, Canada to study carbon cycling - M_130628_MF_MetaG | ecosystem: Environmental > Aquatic > Freshwater > Lake | place: Lake Montjoie... | reverse complement strand
GGCTTTTATCCGGAATAACCATGGCATTCCGGATTGGGAATTGTTCCTCGTATAGTCCCAGCCCGGTGCCGTTCCGGGCGGGGAAGCCTTTTCCACGCCGGCAGTTCGCCTTTTCTGCCGGTGTGGAAAGCCACCGCAGAGACACCAAATCGAAAATCGAAAGATAGGGGAATCCAAGTCAATTGGGTCCCGCAGGAAGAACCAGCACCGAGATGGACGATGCCGCCTGCTGAGTGCGATACACCCGTTGCACCGCTTTCTGAAAATCGGATTCACGGGCCGTAGGGATATTCACAAAGGTCTGTGGGTTGCGGTCCACCAAGGGGAACCAGGAACTTTGAACCTGCACCATAATGGAATGCCCGCGGCGGAAGGTGTGAAAAACATCCTGCAAGCCAAAGTTAACTTCAGTGATCCAGCCAGGCTCAAAAGGTTCCGGCTTTTCCATGCTGCGGCGGAACTTGCCGCGCATGACATCACCCCGCACCAGTTGCTGATAGCCCGCCATTTTGGAAGGCGGCGTGCTGGATTTGTTTTCCGGGTAGTCTCCGGAATAAACATCCACCAGCTTCACCACCCAATCGGAATCCGTGCCGGAAGTGGAAACATGCAAACCGACGTTGATGGGACCCGCCATGGTGAGATCTTCTTCCAGTGGTGCGGTGACATAGACGAGAACATCCGGCCGGGTGGCGGCGAACCGCTGATCCTGAAGGGGATACGCCTTGGGGTAAGCCGTGTTCAATTCCATGGTGAAAGGCACCGGTTTGGCTGGATCGCTGACATATTCATCAAAGGATGCAGCGCTATCAGGAGCGAAGGGTGCCTGAAAGCCCAGTTGTCCCTTTTCCTGAAAATAGAGGGTCCGGGGCACGGCGGCTTTGGGTGGCCAGGCGTCGAACTTCCGCCACTGATTGGTGCCAGTCTCAAAAACATGCGCTTTGGAGAGGTGATAGTCCGGATCGTCCTTGAGAAAATGCCGGAAAAAGGGCAACTCGATCTCTTCCCGGTAATAGGCGGCGGTTCTGGCGTGGAAATCAATATCACCAAGCCGGTCCCCCTCTTTTCTTCCCCAGTCCCCATGCGCCCACGGGCCCATGACGAGGAGGTTGGTCGCTTCCGGATTGAGACGCCCTGTGGCCCGGTGAATCTCAAGGGGGCCGAACAAATCCTCCGCATCATACCAGCCCCCCACACTCATCACCGCGCAGTGGACATTCCTGAGATGGGGCCGGATATTCCGGGCCTGCCAAAAAGCATCGTAGGCAGGGTGCTGCAGAAATTCGTCCCATTCCGGAACACGGCCAAGCAGGAGTTTGCTGCTGGAATGCGCGAGTGGACCCATCTTCAAAAAGAAATCGTAGCCATCGGATGTGGGGAAATTGAATGACTTCAATTCCTCACGCAGGGGGTCCTCCGGACGCTGGGCAAATTTGTAGAAAAAGTCAAAATTCTGCGAGAGGAAAAAAGCCCCATTGTGGTGAAGATCATCGCCCATGAACCAATCCGCTATCGGAGCCTGGGGAGAGGCGGCCTTCAACGCGGGGTGGGAATCAATCATCCCCATGGCGGTATAAAACCCGGGATAGGAAATCCCGAACATGCCGGCTTTTCCATTGTTGTTCCGGACATTTTTGATCAACCAATCAATGCTGTCCCAGGCGTCGGAGCTTTCATCTGTATCCCCGGGACCCTTGTTGGGATTGAAGGGGCGCACGTGCATGAAAGTTCCCTCCGAGCCATAGCGCCCCCGCACGTCCTGGGTGACGAGGATGAACTTGTCCTTCGCCAGGGTGCGGAACGATCCGGCGGGATCGCTGTAGTTGTCAGTCCCATAAGGCTTAAGGGCGTAGGGGGTGCGGGTGAGCAGAATGGGCCAGGACTGGCTGTCCTCTTTGGGCGTGTAAACCCGGGTGAAGAGACGCACCCCATCGCGCATGGGAATGCGGTATTCATACTTCGTGTAGTTTTCTGAAAGCCACGCCGCCGTGGTGTCTGGAGCGGCGATGGTGGCGGGCACTGCTGGTGCCACCGGATCTGCCCAACCGGCAGTCGGCAGGCTGGGGCAAAGGATGCCAAAAAAAAGAGCTTGCCGGAGGAGATTCATGATCGGCTCCACTGCTCCGGATCAGGCCCGGAAGCAAGACGGAAGCGGATTTCCGCGTTCGGTCACTACGGCAGAATCCGGTAGATTGACAGGATTGGCTTGCTGGATTGCAGATCATCCCTTAAAGGGAATTTCATACGACATGAATACTGACGGCCTGCTCCATGCGATCCTCGAAGAACTCAAAGCCGCGCGGCTTGCCCCACCTGCCGTGGCTCTGGGCTTTTCCTCTCCACCAAAGCCCCGCTTCATCTACGCCAACCGGCAATACAGCAATTGTCTCTGGTATTTCTGGAACAGCGCGAGGAACGAGCATGAGCCGATCGAAGCCACGGCCATCACGGGTTATCTCGAAAAGCTGGAGATTGAGGAAAAGGAATTCCGGGGCCGCAGCGAGCCAAAGGTGAATCTGACCCTGCGGGCGGACCGGATGTATATCATCCAGGCGGGAATGGAGACGATTTTTGCCAAGGGACTGCTCCACACTCTGGCAAAGCTGCCGGCTGAGGCCTTCCGCCAGCCTATCATGATCGCGGTGGAACCCGGCGACACCGAGCAGGTGTTATTCTGCCGGATTTACAATCCTTCGAACGGAAAATCCGTGTTCGCCCCGTATCCGGAAGATACCGATTGGCGCGCCACCGCCCAAAGGGCAATCCATAAAATTGAGCAGGTGCACGCCTCCCCATTGGCTCCTGCAGAACCAAACTAACTCTATGCCACGCAAACTCAGCTCCATCGCCCCCGACTGGTGGGACTACACCACCCTCGAAAATGACCTGATCCAGGATGCGGCCTCCCTGACCGGGCGGGATCTGGCGCAACTGGCCCGGCCTGGATTTGGGGTCCGGTTTTACGATACCCTGGAGGATTTTTACCTGGCAGAAGCCTTGGAATACATCACCGCATGGCAGCAGGCGACGCCGGATCAACCCGGGGGCATTTGCGGACCGATCGGGCCGACGGAGCAATTGCCGTTGGTCGCGCGCTTGGTGAATGAGCTGAAGCTGAATCTCCAGCATGCCCATTTCTGGGGAATGGATGAATGGTTCCAACACGGGAAGGAAGTGCCCGTGAGCCACCCCCTCTCTTTTGAAAAAGCAGACCGGGCGCTGTGCTTTGACCGCATCTCCAGAAACCTGGCGATGCCTGAATCGAATCTCCATTTCCCCAAGGGCGACGTTAGTGCCTACCGGGCCTCGTGGAACTCAGGTGTCCGCTGTGCCGTGATGCAGGGCGGCCAGGGCGACATCAAACACTGGGCCTTCAACGATCCGGTCAAACGAAGCGGGGCCTGGGCAGAGGAGCCACCCTCACCGGAAGAATACCGGAAACTGAGCACCCGGGTGGTGGACCTGCATCCAGCCACGCTGATGCAAAACGCGAGGACCTCGGGCGGAGGCAACGTCACCATGGTGCCGACTCAGGCGATCACGGTAGGCCCGCTCGAAACCTGGCAGGCCGAAAAGGTTTCGATCTGGCACGCTGGCTGTCATGACAACCCGCTGGGCCAGCGCCTAACCGCCCTGATGATTTCGAAAGGGCTGGCTGACAGCGCGGTGCCGATGTCCCTCCTGGCGGACCACCCGAACGTGCAGTTCAACTACTTCCGGGGCGGGCTGGGTTCCTGCGAAGTGGAGATGCACTGAAACTAAAAGGCCCTGCTGCGGAGAGTTCCACCGCAGGGCCTGATGGGCGAACCGCTATTGGGCTCCGGCGGGCTTGGGAAGAGGCTTGCCGGGCATGGATTTGCCAAGGGCGAGGTCTTGGGGGCGCATGCCTTTGCGGAAACCGCCTCCACTATAGAAGCTTGGCTCATAGGGATCGACGTAGGTCACGTCTGCTTTGCCAGGAACAGGAAGCCCAAAACCCTGGTAAACGGCGTTCACGACCAGGCGGCGGAGGCCTTCGCTCTCAAGGTCGGTGGCGTCACCCATGGTGGTGCAGAACACAGCATTGGTTTTTCCGGCGCTGTTCTTGTAGGAGCGGGTCCAGGCGATCGGCATCATGGGATTGTTGATCCCCTGCCCGTTCTTCTCGTAGTTGGCAGGAGGGGAGTCCGGCTTCAGACCGGCGAGGGATTGACCACGGAGCAGGATTTTTGCATCAGCCGGAGGATGGGCTTCATAAACATCCGTCAGGCCAAAAACGCTGGTCACGCCATTGAGAAGAGGATCGGCGGCGGCTGAAGGCTCAATGATGCCTTGGGTGGCCTCAGCCATGTGTTTGCCCCAGTGGCTGATCCAGTTTTCACCGAGAACGTTTTCGCCGAAGTCGCCAAAGGGCTTTTGGGCGGCCCCACTCAAGGCATGGGTGGCCGTGCGCAGGCCGAGGATAGGAACGCCACGGTTCACCGCATCCACGAAGTGCTTCAGGTCTGCCTCGGGCCACTGGCGGAAGCGGGTGAGAATGACGATGCCATCGGCGGTGTCCAATTGTTCGGGAGAACTGATGGATTTCTGGTTATTCGGATCAATGGTGCCGTCTGCGGCCAAGGAGAAGAGGACGGTGCACTTGAAGCCGTGACGCTGGCTGAGGATCTTGGCCAGCATGGGCAGACTTTCCTCGCTCCGGTATTCCTCATCGCCGCTGATGAAGACGATATGCTTCCCCGCCCCGGGACCCTCTTTGGGAGGGTAGGTGATATGGGGCTGGGAGGCTGGGGCGGCATTGAAGGCGATAGGATGCTCCTTCAGGATTTCATCCACCATGTAAAACTGCTGGCGGGCGTTGGTTGCCTCACGCACGGCTTTGACCTGGTCCGGGGTGACAATGGAAGCGTCGTTCCCGAAGGACTGGCGAACGTAGGAGACGACGGCCGCGAGTTCATCATCCTTTAAAAGTCCTCCGAAGGCAGTCATCGGCGGGGTGCCTTTCTCCGGCCCATATTCTTTCCCGTGCAGGCTCATCGGACCGTAAAGGCCTTTGAGAACGATTTTGATGAAGCGCGTTGGATCGCCGGCGACCCACTCGGTTTTAACAAGAGGTGGGTAGATATTTGGCAGGCCATTGCCGTCCGCCTGGTGGCAGGTGATGCAGTGGGCCTCGCGGGAGAAGACCTTGCGGCCGAGGTTGTAGACTTTGAGGTCTTCCTTGCTGAGGGATTTGTTGGTGGGGCCGTATTGGATTTCAGCCTTGGGCTTCAGGGCGGCCTGGAGAGCCGCATCATTGCCCACGAGATCCTTGCCCTCCGGCAGGGAGCCCAGCTGCTTCATGGTTTCCTTGTAGCAGTAGTTGATATAATACTCGGTTTCGTTGCGGACAAGGTTGGCCGCCTCGATGGCGCGGACCGTATCGGCTCCACGGAAGAAACTGAGGGTGCGCACGGCTTCGAGACGAACGCGGGGTGCGGGATCGGAAACGGCAGCGATGACAAGGTCCAGCGCATTGGGAATCCGGTCGCGCTGATAGCATACCACCCGGACAGCCTGGGCACGGGCCCGGGGTTCAGGGGATTTCAGCATAGCCGCGATCAGGTCGGGATTGACCACATTGTTCCACTGATGGACCCAGAGAGCTTCGAGGAGATGGTGGGCATCACCTGCGGCATTTGGGTCAAACTGTTTTGCCCAGGCTTGGACGGCAGGGATGACGTCACTGGTAGCGTGCTTGCTGAGTTCGATCTTGGCGCGGAGGCGGACGTCATTCTCAGGCTCCTTCAGGAGATCCAACAGCTTGGCGATGGGTTGACCGTCGATGAGTTTCGGCTCAAGCAACGGACGGGATGGGTAGGTGATCCGGTAGAGGCGGCCATGCTGGTGGTCGCGGTTGGGATCCCGCAAGTGGTGCTGGAGGTGACCGATCAGCATCTGGGACCAGTCCATGAAATAGATCGATCCGTCAGGGGCCACCGTCATGCCGGAGGGGCGGAAGTTTGGATTCTTCGCGACATCCGTCTGAACGAGCGGGGGTTCGACGGTTTCGCCCTTCAAGCCGCCGCCATCTTCAGAGACTTTGGCGCGGAAGATGCCCTGGAAACCGATGACGTTGGCATTCAGGAAGGTATGCTGCCAATCGTCAGGGAAATGGCGGCTGGTCAGGATGGCCGTGCCCGGGCAGGGGCGGGAGGGGCGTTTCCAGAATTCGTTATAGCCACCGTGGGCGCCGGAGTCGAGGTGTCCGGAGAAACCAGGGCCGAAGTAAGTGTTATTCCCGGTCGCGTCCGTGATCAGGTCATTGCCCCAATAGTCAAAAACACGCCCGTGGGGATTAGCGAATCCATAGGGCGCGTGGCGCATGAATTTGCTGGTGTTCGGCTCAAAGCGGTAGATGGCTCCGTTGACGTTGCGGACCGGGCCCGAGTAGGTTTCAACATTGGTGCGGTGGAAGACGCCGTCACTCAGGTAGATCGCTCCCCCGGGTTCATAGCAGATCGAGTTGGTCTCGTGGTGGGAGTCGGCCGCATCAAGGCCATGGAGAATGCGCTCCTTGGTGTCGGCTTTGCCATCGCCATCCGTATCACGGGCGAACCACAGGTCAGGCGACTGCATGACAATGACACCGTCCTTGTAGAACTGGAATCCGGTAGGGCAATTCAAGCCATCCAGGAAGGTGGTGCACTTGATCGGCTTGCCGGTTTTTGGATCGAGATCAAAATAGATCAACTTGTCGAAATTCGTCGTGGTTGGCGAGGTTTCGGGATAGGTAGGCCAGACGGCGACCCAGAGGCGGCCTTTGGTGTCGAAGTTCATCTGCACCGGGTTGATGAGTTCCGGGAAGGTTTTTTCGGAAGCCATGAAATCGACCTTGCAGCCTTCCGGCGCAGTCACGTGGGCGAGAGCTTCCTCCCCATCAAGATAGGGAACGGAATTTTTCAGATTCGGAGGAGTCAGGGATACCGGGGGCAGATTGTCGTCCTTGACCGTATAGGACTGGCCTTTGGCAGCAGCCCATACGGCGAGGTCGCGGTTGGCCGTCTTGACATCGCGCTGGGCCATTTCCTCACCGAGGATCGTGGCATTGTCGACGCCTTCGTATTTAATCCGGGAGCGTTGGCCGTAAATGTTATACTGGTCGACCGTCCGGTAGCGGTGATGCCACTGCACGTTTTTCTCGAGGATGGCCGCACGCAGCGGTGCCAGCCTGGAGTCATCCATGGAGTCCGCCGGTTTACCAAAAAGGGCGGCAAACTGAAGCGGAGCGAGTGCTTTGTCGCCATCTTCCGTGAGGTGAATACCGTTGATGGTCAGCGGTTTGGCAGCCTTGCTGAACAGCTCCAGCGAGGGGTGGTAAAGATCAACGAACTGGACTTTGTTCGCGGCAGCCACTTCCGCCATGATGGCGCTGTAAAGCTGGAGGTTTTGGTTATTGACCGAACCGTCAGGGAAGTTGGCGTCCTTCAGGTTTTCGTGGGCAATCGGAGACAGCAGCACGAGGCGCGGGGCTCCGGCTCCATAGTTGGCAGCCAGCGTCGTTTTGACATAGGCATCCATGTTTTTGCGGAAATCCTCCAGTCCGGCCGGGCCTCTAAAGGATTCGTTGAAGCCCCAGTAGGCCAGGATCACCGTGGCATGGAAATCCGTGCCGGCTTTGTAAACCACATCGGTTTTACCCACGGTCACCTTGGTATCCCCCTTGTTCATGTTGAGGAAATACTCCGTCGTCGGCACCTCATCGGAACGGGGATGGAGGTTGACCTCATCGGTGGCAAACCCAAGATTCCGGATCGTCAGATCCAGGTCCGGATAAGCGCGGTGGATCAGGGTTTCCAGCCACGCGTGATGCTGTTGGCGGTCGGCCAGGCCGCTGCCGACGATGGCGACATGGTCTCCTTTTTTCAGTTCCAAGCCAGCGGCGCGGACGGAAGGGACGGCAAAGGCACTGGCTGTTAGGCAATAGAGCGGAACGAGATGGCGGAGGTGCATGATGGGAAAAAACGGATAATGGCTGCAGGATGAAAAAGATATATCCTGCAGAGCAAAACAATAAAAGGTCCATCACAGACCGCTCTTTCAGGGAATTCCACCCCGGAACCCTGCCTAACCATCCGAAATCCCCGTTCCGGTGGCTCCCATGCCGTCAGCATGAGGCTCCTGCCGCCCTGGTGGAGCCCGGCAGGAACCAGCTGGCTCTGCCGCCAGTCCCTGATTATTTGGCGAAAGCTGCTTTCACCATCTCCTTCACCTGATCCCTGGTGGCGAGGGTGGCCGCTTCGGGGCCGGTGATCTTGATAAAGACGTCGCCTTCAGCACTCTGGAGAATGGCTCCCAGCATGGCGTAGTTCGGCAGGGGCACCTTGTTGGGCGACATTGCCGGGCCACTCAGAAAGGTGCCTTTCAGCGAGACCATGAGTGCTTTTTGACCGCCAACCGTGATTTCCTCGCGCTCCATCGCGGGAGGCTTGCCATCGGCACCCGGGGTGAATTGGGACTGCCAGCGCTTCAGGTTGGGCTCAATGCCACCTCCACCGCCAACTCCGAAATGATAAAAATCCGCCTCTACGGGGGCAGCCCCCTCTTTGGCGGGCAGGGTGAACCCGCCCTTACTCATCGCGCGGGGTTCCGCTTTTGCCACCCAGGGGGCTGCGACCTTAAAAGTGAAAGAGCCCACCTTGAGTTCAGTGGCCTTTGCCTCCTGGGCCGGGCTGGACGAAAGCGATAGTGCGAGGACGAAAACAGTGCAGAAGGAACGGATCATGGGTTTGAGGAAGAAATAAATTGCCAATACTGGAAGGGGACCCATCGGACGACTCCAGCAGGCATTCCTTCATTCGTCCAAATACGCCCTGATTTCAGGAGTATTTGATGTTTTTTCCTGGGTCCAGCTCGTAATCCAGCACCAACTTTTCCGTGGTCCAGGGTTTGATGACATCGTTTTGGAACTTATGCCACGCCCCGTCGTCCATAAAGATGCGTTGTTTCGCACGGGATTCGAAGTCGAGTCCAACAAAAAACGGCCACTCGGCATCGGGGTCGATTTTCCGCCCGGAGCGGACGGCCATGACTTCCGGCACCTTGAGCAGCATACTGCGCGTCCGGCGGATCATTTCCTCCAGAATGTCGTCGGTGACTTCGGGATGGAGCTTGTAAAGGGCGACCTGATGGACCATGCGGGCGGGCTTGGAAGCGGATCGGGCACCCTAGTCGTTCCACTTCAGCGCGCCCTTCTTAAGCGCGTAGAGGTAGGCCACCAGCAGGATGAAGGCAAAGCCCGCCATGCTCCAGAAAATGGCCGTATTCTGGGCCACCAGATCCCGGAAGACCACGGCCCAGGGGAACATGAAGACCACCTCAATATCAAACAGAACAAACAGCATCGCCACGAGGTAGAACTTCACGCTGAAGCGGGGCTGGGTCTCGCCGATGGGCAGCATACCGCACTCATAAGCGGAATCCTTCATGGCATTGCGCTTCCCGGCTTTCCCGAGCAGCACTGAAACAAGCAGGGTAGAGGCCGCAAATCCTGAGGCGATCAGGATTTGCATGAGGACGGGCAGATAGTCTTGCAGCATGGGTGGGTGAATAAAGACTGGTGCAGCCCCAGCGCAAGGGCAGCTTGTCATGGACGGAGCAAGGTTACACCAGCAGCTCGGCGATTTGCACGGCGTTGAGGGCGGCACCTTTGAGGAGTTGGTCGCCGACGACCCAGAAGGCGAGGCCGTTTTCCATGGCGCAGTCCTGACGGATGCGGCCGACGGCGCAGTTGTCGCGGCCGGCGATGTCGAGGGCGAGAGGGTATTGCTTTTTGGCAGGATCGTCAATGACGTCGAGACCGGCTGCTTTTTCCAGGACGGCGCGGGCGGCGGCGGCAGTGATGGGTTTTTCGAATTCGGCGCTGATGGCGATGCTGTGACTGCGGAAGACGGGGATGCGGACGCAGGTGACGCTGGCCAGGCAGGTGTCGTGGTGCCTGATCTTGCGGCCTTCATTTTCCATCTTCATCTCTTCCTTGGTGTAGCCGGTGTCCAGGAAGCTATCGACGTGTGGCAGAGCGTTGAAGGCGATCTGGTGCGGGTAGACGCAGGGGGGAGTGGCAAGTTTGGCATCGTCCCAGGCGCGGGCCCCGGCGGCCCAGGCGCGGGATTGGGCGGCGAGTTCCTCGATGGCCTGGGCCCCGGTGCCGCTGACGGCCTGGTAGGTGCTGGCAAAGACACGCTTCACCCCGAAAGCCTGGTGCAGGGGATAGAGGGCCATGAGGGCAATGGCGGTGCTGCAGTTGGGATTGGCGATGATGCCACGATGGTTTTTGGCATCGGCAGCGTTGATCTCGGGCACGACCAGCGGCACGCTGTCATCCATGCGGAAGGCAGAGGAGTTGTCCACGACGACGGCTCCGGCTTTGACGGCATGGGGGGCGAAATCCCGGGAGATGCCACCACCTGCGCTGAAGAGCGCGATGTCGACGCCAGCGAAGGCGTCCGCCGTCAGTTCCTTGATGGTGTGTTCTTCTCCACGGAAGGTGAGTTTTTTCCCGGCACTGCGGGCACTGGCGAGCAGAGTGAGTTGGCCGACGGGAAAATTCCGGCGTTCAAGGCAACGCAGCATCTCGATGCCGACGGCACCAGTGGCTCCAACGATGGCAATATGAGGGGAGGGCATGGGGGAAAATGGGGAGATTGGGGAAATAGAAATTGGGTGGCCTTAAGTGTTGGCGCGGCTGGTCGCTAGCGAAGCTGGGAACCAGGACCCAGGAACAGGAGGACGGAAGAAACCAGCTGAGACCGGAACTCCAACGGGAAGCTGACATCCCGGGCAATAAAAAACCCTCTGTCCCCCTCGACAGGGAACAGAGGGCGGAAAGGAGCGGTCGGGGACTAGACCTTCTTTTTGAGGAAGGGCAGACCGGTGCGCTCATTTTCCACGACGGTGTAACCATCGGGACAGGTAGGAGCGGCACCTTCGGCAGAACCGGAGAAGTAGAAGAGTTTGGTCACTTTCCCGTCGGCACGCGGGGTTTCGCGGATGTGGAGGTAGTAAGTTTTGGAGGACTTTTTGGAGATTACGCTGAATGCCATAGGATTTTGGTGCGGGGACGCAGGGTTGGGGATTAAAAGGGAGTGAAGAAAGTTTGCCGGTGAACTTTAGAGGAGTCCAGCTTTTTTCAGGACATTGAAGGCCCCATTTTTGTTCATGGTCTTGAGGGACCGGGCGGTAAGGCGCAATTTCACAAAAGTGTTCAATTCAGGAACCCAGATGCGTTTGTCACGCAGGTTCGGGGTAAAGGTGCGATTGACCTTTTTCACGTGGTTGAGGCCGATACCGCCTTCTTTTTTGGCTTTACCGCTGTGGTGGATACGGCGGCCGCGGAAGGGCTTGGCCCCGGAGATCATGCAGATTCTGGACATAAGGCTTGTTGTATTGCTGGAAATTTGAAAAGGCGGGAAAGGGGCAGTGTCTTTAAACCCGATTCGCCCGGGGTCAAGGGATTTAGCCACTCCCGGGGAAAAAGTTTCAAACAGGCCGGGATAGCGGGAGGGCACGCTACTGCTGGAGTTGGGAAGGAAAGGCAGGTTTTCCTCCAGCCCGGCAAGGACCTGGCCGGGGGGATTGACGGCGGCTGGAGCTGGGATCAGGCTGGGGCATGTCTGGTTACTTTGATTACAACGCCACCTGCCCGCTCCACCCCGCCGCCCGGGAGGCGTGGCTGGAAACCTCGGAGCGGTTTTGGCAGAATCCCTCCAGCCTCTACCGGGAAGCGGGAGCGGCCCGCCAGCGCCTCGAAGATTACCGGGACGAGGCCGCCATGCGCCTGGGATGCGAGGCGGAGGAGATGGTGTTTTTGTCAGGAGCCACCGAGGCGAATAATGCGGTCATCGCCCACGCGGCAGCGGCGGGATGGGAACGAATCGCCGTTAGTGCGGTGGAGCACCCCTGTGTGCTGGAGCCGGCAGAGGCACTTTTCCCCGGGAGATTGCAGCTGGTGCCGGTAGGCCCGGATGGGCGCATGGATCTGGAGGCGCTGAAGGCCATTTTGCAGGAACACCGCCCGGGGCTGGTGGCGCTAATGGCGGCGAATAACGAAACCGGCATCCTCCAGCCCTGGCAGGAGGCGCGGCAGCTTTGCGAAAAACACGGTGCGCTCTTCCATTGCGATGCGGCCCAGTGGATTGGGAAGCTGAACCCGGAGGGTCTGGGGGAATGCGATTTCCTGACCGGCAGTGCCCATAAATTCGGAGGACCGAAGGGCATAGGATTTTTGAAAGTGCCCCAGCGGGGCCGTCCGCTCCGCTGGCTGCGCGGAGGGCCCCAGGAGGAACGCCGCCGCGCAGGCACGGAAAACCTGCCAGGAATCGCTGCCATGATGGCGGCCTGGGCCGCCCGGGAGGCGGAACGGGAGGTTGCCGCACAGACCGGGCTGGCAGGTCGGACGGCCTTCGAGGTAAAGTTCCGCCAAGTGTTGCCGGAGGGGCAAATCATCGGCGCAGATGCGCCCCGGCTCTGGAATACGGTGCTGATGACGGTGCCTGCTCCGGCCAATCTGAAATGGCTGACGCGTCTCAGCGCACGTGGCTTCGCGGTGTCCACCGGTTCTGCCTGCAGCCGGGGCGCGGGGGCTTCCGATGTGCTGCGGGCCATGGGGGTGGCGGAGGCCGCGCAAGGTCAGGTGCTGCGGCTGAGCGCGGGCTGGAGCACCACGGCGGAGGACTGGCTGGCTTTGGCAGAAGCCCTGGCCGCCGTGCGGGAGCAATTGTCAGTCCACTGAAGGCTGGCCGCTGTGGAGTTGCGTCAGGATCGACTCCACATCAAAGACACAGCCGCCCCAGGTGCCGCCGCTGGCCTGTTGCAGCGCGGCCCAGAGCCGCGTGTCCTCCGGCAGGTCAGGGTGGGGTGCCAGACCGGGATGGGAGGGCCGTGCCGACAGGATCCCGGCCCCTTCCTCCGGGCTCACCGCCTGCCCTGCCCTGCCCCGGAAATTCACGGATCCCGCGAGGGATTTCAGATCGATTTCGATGCGCACGAGATCGCCCTCCTGCAATTTCCCGAGGGGGCCTCCAGCGAGGGCTTCGGGCCCCACGTGACCGATGCAGGCCCCTGTGCTCACACCGGAAAACCGGGCATCCGTGAGGAGCGCCACCTCCCTGCCAAAGGGCAGGAACTTCAGCGCGGAGGTGAGTTGATAGGTCTCCTCCATGCCGGTGCCCATCGGCCCACAACCTGCCAGCACCATCACCTGGCCGGCTTTGACGGATCCGTCCTTGATCGCCGCCATGGCCTGCCGCTCGCTGGTAAAGAAGCGCACCGGCCCCTCAAAGCGGTAAACCTGGTCCGCATCCACCACCCGGGGATCGATGGCCGCGCTTTTGATGATCGCGCCCCCGGGACAGACATTGCCGGTGAGAAAAGTCACGGTGCTGCCCATGCCCGCCGCAGCGGCAGCGGACGGGCTCAGGATCACATGGTCAGGATCCACCCCGTCCTTTTGGAACAGCAACTCCCGGAACCGCCGGCGGCGTTCCCCGGATTCCCAGGCGGCCAGCACGGACTCCAGCCGCTGGCCACTCACGGTTAAGACGGAAAGATCCAGCAGGCCCAGTCCACGCAGGTGCAGCATGACTTCCGGCACCCCGCCGGCGAGGAAGACCTGCACGGTGGGGTGGTGGACGGGACCGTTAGGCAGCACGCTCACCAGCCGGGGCGTGGCGCGGTTCACCGCCGTCCAATCCGCCACGCCCGGGCGCGCCAGCCCGGCGGCATGGGCAATGGCGGGGATGTGCAGCAGCAGGTTGGTGGATCCCCCAAAGGCCGCGTGCACCACCATCGCATTGTGCACCACCGCATCCGTCAGGATATCCCGGCTCCGGGTTCCTGCGGCCTCCATGGCCACGAGGGCGCGGGCGGAGCGGCGGGCCAGTTCCAGCCACACTGACTCGCCACTGGGAGCCAGGGCGCTGTGCGGCACGCTCAATCCCAGGGCTTCCCCGACGACCTGACTGGTCGCCGCCGTGCCGAGAAACTGGCAACCGCCCCCTGGCGAAGCGCAGGCCCGGCACCCGGCTTCCGCCGCTTCCTGCAGGTTTACCATCCCATGCACATAACGCGCTCCCAGGGTTTGCACCGCGCCGGCATCCTCACCGGTTTCCGGCGGCAGGGTCACCCCGCCGGGCACCAGCACCACGGGCAGGTCCTTCATGCCGGCCAGCGCCATCATCATCGCCGGCAGGCCTTTGTCACAGGTCGCCACGCCCATCACCCCGCTGCGCTGCGGCAGGCTGCGGATCAGGCGCCGGAACACCACGGCAGCGTCGTTCCGGTAAGGAAGACTATCAAACATCCCCACCGTGCCCTGGGTGCGGCCATCGCAGGGGTCTGACACAAACGCCGCAAAGGGCAGACCCTGCAGCCGCCGCAGTTCCTCCGCCCCCGCGCGCACCTGTTGCGCGATCTCCCAATGTCCTGTGTGATACCCCAGGGCCACAGGTTGCCCTGCGGCATCCCGCATCCCGCCCTGGGTGCTTAAAATCAGCCATTGTTTCCGTCCCAACTCCTCCACCTTCCACCCCATGCCAGCATTCTGCGATAGCCCAAACAAGTGGCCGCTGGGCCAATCCCGGAGCATGCGGTCCGTCAACGGCAGTTCCCCCGCCGGCCCCGCCGCCTTCGTCCGCAACTCATAACAAGCCTCTGTTGTCCCGAAAATATTCATGCTCCCATCCTGAGCAGAAGCCCCCCTTCCACAGCAAGAGCCCATTTCCCAATTTCCCACTCCCCATTTCAAGGTTCAACGTTCAATGTTCAACGTTCAACGTTAGCCAATTTCCCTATTTCTCCATTTCCCAATTTTCTCCCGCCATGTTCCCCTTCTACACTCTCGACACCATCGCCGAAGCCGCCCGCCTTTCTCCACCGGCGCGCCTGAGTGTGTTTGGCGATCCCGTCTCCCATTCCCTCTCGCCCCAGATGCACAATCCGGCCCTCGCCGCCTGCGGGCTGGACGCCAGCTACGTCCGTTTCCAGGTCGCCAGCAGCGACTTTCTCAAGGCGCTCCACACCATCCGCGACCTCGGCTTCACCGGCACCAATGTCACCATTCCCCACAAGTTCACCGCCCTGGAAAGCGTGGATGAAGTCGATCCTGCCGCCCAGCGGCTGGGAGCGGTCAATACCATCACCTTCCGCCCGGATGGCTCCACTTATGGGCAAAACAGCGACGGCCCTGGATTCGTCAGGACGGTCAAGGAGGAATTCGGAGCCGAGGTAAAGGACCTCCGCATTCTCCTCCTCGGCGCGGGAGGCGGTGCCGGGGGGGCCGTCGCGGTGCAGAGCGCGCTCGAAGGCTGCCGCTCCCTCACTCTCACCAACCGCACCGAAAACAAAGCCGCCGCCGTTGCCGCCTCCCTGAGCGATCTCCTCCCTGGAGGGCGCTGCCGCACCCTGCCCTGGACGCCGGAATCACTCGCCGCCGCCCTTCCTGACATCGATCTCATCATCAACGGCACCTCCCTTGGGATGTCCCCGGAAGACCCCGCCCTGCTTCCCGAAGGCACGCTCACCCCGCAGCATCTGGTTTACGATATGGTCTACAAGCCGCTTACCACGCCCCTCGTCGCCTCCGCCCGCGCCGCCGGAGCCCGCGCCATCAATGGCCTGCCGATGCTGCTCTGGCAAGGCGTGCAGTCCTTCGAGTGGTGGTTCCAGCAGCCCGCCCCGGTGGAAGCCATGCGTCAGGGACTGGAAGCGGCAGTTTCCCGGAATGGATAGCATGAATTGCCAAAAGCAAGGGTCCCCTCAAAACTGCGGACCAGCTGCACGGGATTTCGGCGCCTGCTTCACGCCATCGCGTGAGGCACCAGAGGAGCCCCGTAGGGCAAATCCGAGGGCAGATCCACAAACTCACTGATCTGGGCCCAGAGCACACTGTAGTCCCGGCCCAGGTCTCCGGAGAGGCAATCCGTCACCGCCGCCCCGGCTTCCGGGAAGCGCATGATCAGATCCTTGAAGGAAAAATTGGGATCGTAAAACGCATAGACCAGCTTGCGCATGTTCTCCACGCTGACGCGGATGGCCGCGCCATAGCCGGCAAAGCGCTGCGGGGAGACATCGCCCGCTTCCAGGGCTTCATGGACGGCATCGGCCGCCAGCACGGCACTCTTCAGCGCCAGCATCACGCCGCTGCTGAAAACCGGATCGAGGAAAGCAAAGGCGTCGCCCACGAGGAGCAAGCCAGGGGAAGACCCATATTTGCTATGCCGGGAATATTCACTGGTGATCCAGTATTCCCCCACCTGCTGCCCGGTGGCCAGGTGTTCGCGCATCCACGGGTTGTTTTCTATCTCCCGGTCCATCATGGCCTTGGGATCGCGCACGCCATCGCGGCTGAGGTATTTTCCCTCCGCCACCACGCCGACGCTGATGCGGTCACCGTGCTGGGGGATGTGCCAGAACCAGCCTTTTTCCGGGATCGCCGCCACCGTGGTGGTGCCTTCATCAATGCCGGACTGCCGGACTGCGCCTTGATAGTAGGTCCAGACGGCGACCTTGTTCAGCTTGGGATCCGGCAGACGCCAGCCCAGCCGGTTGGAGGCGAAGGCTTCCTTCCCCGTGGCATCAATGGTCAGGTGGGCGGTGATTTCCTGCAGGGTGCCATCCGCATTTTTCACAGTCACCCCGGTCACCGCCTCATCCGCATCGCGCAGCAGGGCGGTGACGGTGCATTCCTCACGCACTTCCGCGCCATGTTCCGCCGCGTGGCGGAGCAGCATTTCGTCGAACTCCGAGCGCAGCACCTGCCAGGTTTGAGCCACGGTATTAATGTCATACCGCGTGTGGAAGTAGAAGGGCTGGGAGCGCTTACCGTCCGGCTGGACAAACATCACGCTATATTTTTTCTGGAAGTGGGAGGCCTTCATGCGCTCCACCAGTCCCAAGCGCTCCAGCGGGCCAAAGGTGAAGGGGATGAGCGATTCCCCCACATGGTATCGCGGGAATTTTTCCCGTTCCAGGATGAGCACCCGGTGTCCATATTCAGCCAGCAGGGAACCGGTGGCAGCTCCAGCGGGACCGCCGCCGATGATGATGACGTCGTAATCTGAAGAGGCAGGCATGACCATATTTTTTATTGGGGGGGCTTGGGGGTAGGGATGCGCGGAACATTTACGTCACAGGATCGGTAAAAGTTTCCTTTGGCCGCTTGCCGACGAGCGCTTCGAAAAGGGGCGAAGCCATCAGGGTGGTGACCACCGCCATGATCACGAGCGTGGCGAAAAGGCCTTCCGAGATGACGCCTTTTTGCAGGCCGATATTGATGATAATCAGTTCCATCAGCCCCCGGGCATTCATCAGGGTGCCAATACCCAAAGCCTCGCGGTTCGGAATGCCCGTGGCGCGGGCCGCGAGGTAACAGGACACCCCTTTGCCCAGCACCGCCGCGATCAATACCGCGCCGCAGACCAGCCAAAGGGTCGGAGTGTTGATGAGGCCGATCTTGGTATTCAATCCGGAGTAGGTGAAGAAAAGCGGCAACAGCAGGGCGACCGCCAAAGGCTGGATCCGGCTGATGAGATCGCGGGACATCACCACCCGCGGCATCACTGCACCCATCACAAAAGCGCCAAATACCGCATGCAGGTGAATATAGTCCGTCCACCAGGATCCGAGACTCATCAGCGCCAATCCGGTGACAAATCCCGT
>Ga0114967_10001870_pt1 | contig 17677 bp, 9 predicted proteins | sample M_130628_MF_Meta_FD_92639 | JGI IMG/M metagenome (GOLD analysis project Ga0114967, IMG submission 92639) | Freshwater microbial communities from Lake Montjoie, Canada to study carbon cycling - M_130628_MF_MetaG | ecosystem: Environmental > Aquatic > Freshwater > Lake | place: Lake Montjoie... | reverse complement strand
TTCTTTTTTGCGCTTGATAGCAAGGCTGCTACCAGCACTGCTCTGATAGCGTTCGTATCCCCCGGAAGCACAAAGCCTTACGTCTTAACTTCCTGCCATTCCAGAAGCCGGTGAGACTTGTGCCCCGCGGCGGTCGCTCCGAAGCGTTTGAGAAGAGAACTCACAAGTCCCGCCGGCGCCGAGCATGTCTCCGGCCGGCCGCGGTGCCACAACGACGCACGAGGATCACGTGTGAACCGTATCAATAATCCACCGAAGGCCCGCAGGAATTCGCCGGCGCGACACCAGCCCATCATTGGCCAGGGGAGCCGAGTTCTGGGAGCAATCGCCCCGGCGGGCGTGTCGATCAGAGCTTCTTCACGTCGCGCTTCGGCTTCGGGGGCGCGAGCGTGCGGCGCGTGTCGTCGCTAGGACGATTACCGCCGCCACCGCCGCCATCGTTTTTCTTCTCATTGACCCCCGTATGAGCCTCCTCCCAGCGGTAGCCGAGCGGCTGCCGCAACTCCGCCGCAGCGTAGTGGGCCCACGGCGTCTCTGGATGCTCGTCGACGACCCGGTTCAGCAGCATTCGTGCCTGCAACGCGAGTTTCTCCGTCTGCGAGCCGACGGCCGAGATGTCGTTGTCCACCTCCAGCCGCCAGGTGTCGCTCTTCGGATCCTTGAACTTCATCCCGGCCTTCGCCTGGGCCAGCATGATGTTGTAGGCGTCGGTCCGCACCTTGAGGGCAAGCACTCGACCGAGAGCCAGATCGTAACCAGCCTGCCAGCGCTTCTCCTTCACTTTGTCGCGATCAGGAAGACCAGCGGCAAGGATGCCGTAGAGTGCGTCGATCTTCGGCTGAAGCACGGCCGCCTTCTTCTGGGCGTCGCCGAGCAACTGGGCCAGGGCGCCGTCGTCTCGTCGCAGAAACTCGAACACCGGAGCGTCCATCGGCGCGACCTCGGAACTCTTCGCGGCCTCAACGAGGGCCTTCATCGCCCCGTTGCCGGCGAGCAGTTGGTCGATCTTCGCCGCAGCCCGGTAGTCGGGCCGGTAGGCCTGCATCACCTCCGGGTCGAAGAAGTACCGCAGGCCGGACGCCATATCGGCTACCTCACGGTCGGTCACCCTCTGGGCCGCGTTGCGGTTGGCATGCACGCAGAAGTAGATGCCGCCGGTCTCCGCGCAGAGTTTGGAGAGGCTGAAAGGTCCGAATCCGGAGTCGATCGGCTCGTCGGCCTCGCGTCCCGACCGGACTCGAACCACCTCCGGATAGAGCGATTCCGGCCCCTGCTCGACCACCGCCCACTGCACGTCATCGTCGTACTTGGGGTCGAACTCCTTGAACTTCATCCGTACCTCCCGCATCCCGAAGGGCGCTGGAACCCCGACGACGTAAACCCGCATCGCCTGGGTGCGACAGAAGGCGGCGACTTGGTCGGCATACTGCTGATCGTTGCCTACCTCATCGGTGAACGCGATGATCATCACGTTGCGCTTCGCGGCAGACACCCGCACCTGCTTGGCCTTCTTCGCCGCCTCCGCAATCGCGGTGAACGTCATCTCGACGCCCGATTCGTCGACCGGAATCGAGTCGATCGCCGCGACCACCGGCGCCGTTTCCTGCGTCGGCTCCGTGATCACCGGGGTGACCTTCTGACCGTAGGCATAGACGAGGTTCAGCAGTTCGTTGCTGTGCAACTCGCGGGTGGCAAGCCGGAGTTCCTCGAACACCCGGTTGAGACGTCTGGCGATTTCACGACGCTGGCCGGCGAGGCTGACCGACTGGTCGAACACCCAGCAGACCACGGTCGTCCGCTGCTGGAGCGACGCGGCGATCTCCAGGGTGAGGCGGTCGACGGCGCCTCCGGTGCCGGCGGTGCCCACCCCCGTGTCCCCCTCTCCGATGCGGCCGGTTTGCAGGAACGCACCAAGTTCGGCCCCGGTCGGCGGCAGTTCGAGGGGGGCGACGGCGATTTCGCCCGCGAGCCCCTCCACCACGTCCACCGTCACGAGAAGATCGTTGGAGATCTCCGGCGCCACCGCCGTGGCGATCTCGAGGTTCTCGGCATCGGACGCTTCGGCCGACGATTCCTCGGGCGCGACCACCATCTCTGGCGGGATGAGGAAGTCGTCCTCGATCGGGGCCAATGAGGCGAGAATCGCGATCGCCTTGGACTGCGGTTCGATCTTCTGGACGCCGATCAAAGCCATCGCCGTCAGGACGACGACATGGATGACAAGGCTCACCGCCCAGGCGGGCGTGTCGCCGTCGAGCAGAGTTTCCTCCCCGCCCGTCTGCTCCTGCCACCAGCGTTTTGCGAACGTGAGCACGGCCGTCACTGCTCCTGGGTCGCTCCGCCGCCCATCCCTGTGGTGATCGGCCGGCCGGTGGAAGTTCTCGCCCTACCACCGATATTCTATAGCGCTGCAGACCCTGCCCGCCGGGGTTGCTGTGGTTTCCCCCGACCCAAGAGCATTCCGCCATGCCCAAAAGCCCCTTCCACCTGAGGCCGCTGTCGACGGCCCTGGTCGCCCTCCTGTTCGACGCCGCCCTCGCCCAGGCCCAGCCGGCGGCCGCTCCGGCGTCGACTGCTCCAGCGAAAGCCGCCGCCGAAGACACGGCCGAAGAGTTTGTCGTCGAGACGAGCGACGGAACCTCAATCGCCGCATGGTACTACCCCGTCCCCGAAGACGTGAGCCCTCTGGGCATCGTCATCCTCCTGCATGATCTCGGCGGTTCGCATCAGGCCGTGGAGCCTCTGGCACGATCGCTGCAGGCCGCAGCATGCGCGGTGGTGGTACCCGACCTCCGCGGCCACGGTGAATCCAAACTTGCCTCACTCCCGTCGCACCAGGATGATCAGACGAAACTGCTCAAGAAGGGGGACTTCGAGATGATGGCCGCCTCCCGCGGCGGCCGGGTCCGCGACCAGTCGGGGATTCGCGGTGATGTCGAGTGCATTCGAAACTGGATCGTGCGTGAGACGGCGAACGGGAACGTACCGAAGGCACCGCTGTTCGTCGTCGGCTCCGGCATCGGCGCTTCCGTGGCGGCGCACTGGGCCGCGGCCGACGCTGCCTGGCCTGATATCGCCAGCGGCCCTCAGGGCGGCGCGGTCGCAGGCCTCGTGCTCATCAGCCCGGCATTCGCCGCAAAGGGGTTCTCTCTCAATCCGGCACTCGCCACCGACGCTGTCCGCCGCACGATCCCTATGCTCGTGATCGCTGGATCCGACGATCGCGATGCCGTGAAGGTATTCGATCAGATGAAACGACTGCGGCCGAAGGAGTGGTACGACACCCGGCGTCCGCCCGGCAACGAAAAGGATTCGTCGCCGGCCAAGGCGGTCGAGGCATCGCTGCTACTCTTTGTGCATCCTGCGAACCGCAGCGGTGACGCGCTCGCGGCCACTCGATCGGCCGACAGGGGCGGCCGGGCGGCCGATCCCGCAACGGTCATTCCCGGGTTCATCAAGGTCGTCGCCAGCCGCGGTGGCTGACCGTGGTTCAAGGCAGGCGTAGTTCCATGCCCTGGACAACGAGTTCAGGACTGCGAAGACGATCGCGATTGGCCTCCCAAATCCTCGCAGCGGCACGACGATCACCATAGAACCGTTCGGCCAGTGTCTCGAGTGTCTCACCCGGCGCGAGTCGCACCGTGCCGGCGACCGGGGCGGGCCGGGTGGTGGCTGGCGGTGGGGCCTGCCGACCATCGAGCCAGGCCGCCGAGGCCGGTAATGCCTCAACCTGTCTTGGGAAGACACCGGTCGGCGGAGGCTCGATCGACCTCACACCGCCGTGCTGCGACGAAGCACTTCCGGGAACTGCCCACGGGGGCGGGAGCCTGATCTCGGATCCGATTGGCAGCAGGTCCGGGTTTGGAATCAGGTCACGGTTTGCCGTCCAGAGGGCCGCGGCCGCGGCTGGATGGCCATAGAACCTCGACGATATGGACGCCAAGTCGTCGCCATCACGTATGACGTACGTCGAGGGGGAAGGCTCCGTGGCCGGACCGACCTGTGCCGAAGGCAACGGCTGCGGAGCCGCAGTGGCCCAGGCAGCTGTGGCCGGAGGCGGCGCGTGGGCGTCGAGCAACGGCGGAGGAGGCACTTGCAGGGTCGAACGGTAGGTACCGTTCATGTCGGCTCCTTGGGCCACAGCCGCCATCGCGACCGGAGGCAGACGTTCGGGCGAATGTGGCGGCGCGTAATCCGCCCGGGGCACGACCGGCGGTGGCAGGGACTCCTCCGGCACGAGCCATTGCCCAGGCCCGGCAGACGGGGCAACGGCCGGAGGCATGGCCTGAACGGCAGCGGGGGCCTGCGGTGGAGCACCGCCCGCGGACGCCTGGGACGCCGTCCAGGCGGCTGCGGTGAGCCGGCCTGCCGGAACCGCCAACATCGTGCCAGCGGCGATCATGCCGATGCCGACTAGAAACCGCACACCGCGTGCAACACTACCCACGTCACCCTCGCCTTGTATGCGACGGATGCCGGCCGCACGCGTCGCTCTCCAACCATGCCCCCCTGCCGACCGCCGCGCCGACCGGCAGCAAAGGCCGGTGGCTTCAACGCGGGCATCCTCATCCGGATGGGCGGCACGTCCCGCAGGGCTTGCCCATGACACCCCACAAGGAGAATCGGCGCAGGCGTCTCATGCAGGTCACATGAGATCCCACGGCGTCCATGGGGCTCGGGGCTGCCCGTGCCCGTCGCCGGACACTCCCTGTGGGCATCCTGCCCTCCGGTCGCTCGATGCCGACTTCACTCCGCCATCCCTGGTTCCGCTCGTCGACAACGCCGGCTCCCCGGCACGGGCAACCCCTCGCAGCATCATCCCTCGCATCGAATCGGGAAGAGCCAGCAGACGGATCGGAGGCACGCGCAGAAGACGGTGACATGTGCGGACGCTGGGCTCCGCTGTTCCGTTGGAGCGGTGAACTCGCACATGCCGCCGGCTTCGAGCATGCTTCCGGCCGGCTGCGGTGCCGCCACGCCGCGCGAGATTCACCCGCAACCCGGATCAGGCCGTCTTGGCGGCGGCACCGCCCCGCACCGGCCGCTCCTCGCCGGAGAACGCGTGCTGCAGCCAGAGCACGATCGGCGACGCGATGTAGATCGTGCTGTAGGAGCCCACGATGATGCCGATGAGCATCGTGAACGCGAAGGCATGGATGCCCTGACCGCCGACGGCATACAGGATCAGCGTCGCCAGGAGCGCCGTGCCCGACGTCAGGATCGTCCGGCTCAGCGTCTGGTTGACCGCCTTGTCGACCATCGCAGCGGTCACGTACCGCCCCTTGCCGCGAAGTTCGCGGAGGCGGTCAAAGATCACGATCGTGTCATTGATCGAGAAGCCAATGATCGTCAGCAGGGCAGCGACGACGTCGAGGCTGATCTTGAAGTCGTCGACGAGCGCCCAGCCGAGATACGGAGCCACGTACCTGCTCAACGCCAGGCAGGCCACTGCCACAAGCACGTCGTGCACCAGGGCGATCACCGCCGCGAACCCGAACGCGACGTTCTGAAACCGGATCCAGACGTAGAGCACGATCATCAGCAGGCTGGCGAGCAGCGCGTAGACGGCGGTGAGTTGCGTGTTGCCGGCCACCTTGCCGCCGATCGCGTTGGCCGCGAGATAGACCGGGGTCTCAGCGAGCTTCGCCTTCACGCTCTCGAGAATCCCGCGGGTCGATGCCGGATCGAGGGTGGTGGTCAGTGTCCAATCGCTGCAGGCCCGCCCGGAAACGGCCCCCGGATCGGTTGAAGCGAGTTCGAAGTCGGCATCGCCGATCTTCTCCGTCTCGAGAGCCTGCTTCACGTTCTCGCGGAGCGTAACGCGGCTGATCTTCTGCGGAAACCGCAGCGTGGCCGCCGTCACCGCCTGCGGCGCAGCAGCCTCCGCATTTGCCGCCGGCTCCTTCGCCGGATCAGACTGCCTGGTCGCCACGTCGACGATGTCCATACCGTAGGTGGCCAGCCGGCCCGGAAACAGGTCGCGGATCCGCGATTCAACCTCGCTGGAGTCGGCTCCGCGGAGCGAGGTGTCGATCTTGTAACGCAGATCGGGAGCCGCGCCAGGAGTCGACACCGAACTGACGGCGGCATCCGGCAACGCCGCCACCGCGTCACGGACTGCCGCAATCCCCAGCGGCTGGTCGGGCTTGAACTCGATCTGGACGCTCGTGCCACCGGTGAAATCGATGTCGAACAGACCCTGGCCGCGGTGCCAGGCGGCCGCCAGGCCGGCGAGGATGAAGAGCAGCGAGCCCATGATCGCCGGCTTCATCCACTTCACGAACTGGAAGTTCGGCTGGCCAAAAATCCTCGCCATCGAGAGCGTCGTGATCCAGCGATTTCGCTCGGCGAGGTCGAACAACACCCGCGAGCAAAACACGGCGGTGAACAGATTGAGCAGCAGGCCAAAGAACAGCGTGACGGCGAAGCCCTTGAGCTGGTCGGTGCCGATGGCGAACAACACCACGGCCGTGATCAGGGTCGTGAGATTGGAATCCACGATCGTGGAGAACGCCCGGGCGAAGCCGTTGCGGATCGCCATCCGCACCGCCGCCCCACGGTCCATCTCCTCCCGCATCCGCTCATAAATCAGAACGTTGGCGTCGACCGCCATGCCGACCGAGAGCACGAGACCGGCGAGGCCCGCGAGGGTGAACGCCGCCTTGAAGGAAATCATCACCGCGACGACGAGCACGATGTTCAGGAGCACCGCCAGGTCGGCCACGAAACCGGAGAACCGGTAGTAGGCCAGCATGAAGGTGAGCACGAGCAGGGTCGCGAGGATCATGGCCAGGCGGGCCGACTTGATCGTGTCATCGCCGAGCTGGGAACTGATCCGCTGCTCGCTGATCGGCTCGCTGCGCAGGGCGGCCGGAAGGCTGCCGGCGTTCAGAACCTCGACGAGGAAATCGACCTCGGGTTGCTTGAAGTTGCCCGTGATCTGGCCGAACGACGTGATGGTGCTCCTGATCGACGGCGCCGACTGGACAACGTCGTCGAGCAGGATGCCGAGGCGGCTCTGCAGCCCGTTGGCCGGATCAGGCAGGTTGCGGCCGGTGAGCAGTCCGAAGCGGGGCGCACCCTTGGAGGTGAACGTGAAGTTGACGCACGGAGCCAGACTCTCGTCGAGGCTTGGACTCACCCGGCCGAGATCGCCGCCGGTGACGTTGAACGGGTCATTGATCACCAGGATGTCCACGCCCCCGTCAACATTCTGCCGCGTGACCAGGCGGCGGTCGTCCGCGGGATCCATCTTCTTGACGTCGACCTGGACCCAGCGGGCGAGCGTCTCGTCGCCCTGACGGACGGTCTGTCCCGCCGTCTTTTCGGCCAGAGTGATCGCCGCGCGGTGGCGGGTGTCGTCGCGATTGGCCAGGATCCGGAACTCGAGCACGCCGGCGCTCGACACCACCCGCTTGATCAGATCGACCTCCGACTGCTCCACCTCGGGAATAATCACTTCGATCTGATCGAGCCCGTACTGACGGACGGTGACCTCCTTCTGGCCGCCCGGATTCACGCGGCGACTGACGGCTGCGACGAGTTTGTCCATGGCGACCGGGGCCGCCTCGGCGACCACGTCGTAGTCGATTTCGAGGGCGTCGTCCCGATCGCGGCGGGCGACCTCGCGAACCTGGACCCGGTCGAACTCCGCTTCCTTGACCGCGGCGATGAACGCCTCGCGGGCGCGAGCGTCGGCCGTCGCCAGCCGCACGGTCATCCCACCGCCCTGCCGACGGCGCACCGTTCCCTGGGAGCCGTCTTGGGACTTGAGCATGCCCTCCACGCGGCGAATCGCGTCGTCGACCCGAGCCGCCGACTGCTTGGAGTTGTCAACTTCGTAGACCAGGATGAGACCACCCTTGAGGTCGATGCCGAGCCGCGGTGGCCAGCCGAGCCTGCAGATCACCACACCGGCGGTGAGCGCGATGAGCACGGTGGCGATCCGGCCCCACATGTCGGAAGCCCGCAGGGCTCCCGCGATCAGCCGGGCCACGAACGTCGGCACTGCCAGCGTGAGCAGCGCGATGCCCCACAGTGCCCAGCCCTCACGCCACCATGGCACCGCCGCCTCGGTCGCCGCGGCGGATGCCATGGCCTGTGCGATGATGCCCACTGCAAAGCTCGACATGTTCATGCCTTCATCCCGTTCCTGAATCCGTGTCTTGGTCTTGGCGGCGTGCCGCAACCGGGCTCCCGCTCAGCTCCCGCCGTCGTGATCCCCGCCGTCGGCTCCATCACGAAGCACCCGCGCCAGGCTCGCGAGTGTCACGGTGATTTTCGCGTTCGACGCCTCGTCGATCTTGAGTGTCACCCGGTCCGCCTCGCGGTCGACGCCGGCAACCGTTCCGTAGATGCCTGACGACGTCACCACCCGGTCATTCTTCTTGATGGCAGCGAGGAGGTCCTGCTGCTTCTTCATCCGTTCCCGCTCGGGCCGAAACAGCAGCAGGTAGGCCGCCGCGGCGATCGCGATCAGCGGCAGGTACTGCAGGGCGAACGGCGCCTCGGGACGATCGGCGGCCTGTGCGATGCACACCGCCGCCAGGGGCGTCGGGAGGAGGAACGCGGTGATCACGAGTGCAGTCATGCGGCGATCCGGCTGAAAACGACGGCTGCCGGGGAAGACCCCGTCATGCCAAGCCCGAAAATGTAGTGGTCATGGCGCGCGAGCGACAAGGGCGATGCGTCACGACCGGACGCCACGCGTCTCGGGTCAGGGGTCGGTGCCGCGATCGTCCCCGGCCGCCATGCCCCGGCGGAGTTCCGCCACCACGGCCGGGAGAGACCCTGACACGATCCCCTCCCGGAGCCGGGCAACGAGCCGCTGGTAGAAGGTGAGGTTGTGGATCGAGGCCAGCACCGGCCCCAGCATCTCGCCTGCCAGGAACAGGTGCCGGAGGTACCGCCGGCCATGGCGACAGGCGACGCAGGGGCAGCCCTCCTCCAGCGGCCGCTCGTCGGTGGCATGCCGGGCGTTCCGCAACCGCACCTGCCCCGCGAACGTGTAGGCCAGCGAGTTGCGGCCGCACCGCGTGGGCAGCACGCAGTCGAACATGTCGATGCCGGCGGCGACGGCCGCCATGATGTCTTCGGGTTGGCCCACCCCCATGAGGTAGCGCGGACGATCCACAGGCAGGTGGGGCGTGGTCGCGTGCAGCGCCGCCACCATCGCCTCGGGCCCCTCCCCCACCGACAAGCCGCCAACCGCGTAGCCGGGAAACCCGAGCGACCTCAGCCCCTCGGCACTCTCCTGCCGAAGTTCGGGATCGAGCCCTCCCTGCACGATCCCGAAGAGTGCCTGATCGACACGCGTGTGAGCCGCCCGGCACCGTTCGGCCCAGCGAAGCGACCGCCGCATCGCGTCCTCCACCACCGACCGTTCGGCAGGCAGGGCGACGACATGATCCATCTGCATGGCGACATCGGCGCCGATCCGCTCCTGGATCCGCATCGAGTTCTCGGGCGTGAACTCCACCGCCCGCCCGTCGATGTGCGAGCGGAAGAACGCCCCTGCCTCCGTCACCTTCACCTGCTTCGCCAGGCTGAACACCTGGAAGCCCCCTGAGTCGGTGAGCGTCGGACCTTTCCAGCCCATGAACGCCGCCACGCCCCCCGCAGCCTCCACGAGCGCCTCGCCGGGCCGCAGGTGGAGGTGATAGGCATTGGAGAGCACCATTCCGGCGCCGGTCTCGCGAACGCGGCCGATGTCGACCCCCTTCACGCTGGCGAGTGTGGCCACCGGCATGAACAGGGGCGTGGGCACGCTGCCGTGCGGCGTCGTCAGCGTTCCCGCCCGCGCCGCACCGTCCGTAGCCGCGATCTCGAATGCGAATCCGGGTTGCATGATGGGGTCAGGATCGAGGGCTTCGGCTCAGGGGAAGCAGGGGCCCATTCGGAGCGGGCGGTGAAATGCTCGGAGCCGGCGGCACTTGCGAGTTCGATGCCCCAACGGTACGGCCAAGTCCAATGTCCGCAAGTGTCACCGTCTCCTGCGCGTTCCCCCGACCCACTCCGCCGAAACTGCCGGCCCGTTCGTCACCACGCTGGAGAAGCGGCCGGTGGGTGGCACGCGCAGGAGACGGTGACATGTGCGGACGCCAAGCACCGCTCTTCCGTTTGGGAAGCGTACTCGCACATGCCGCCGGCTCCGAGCATGTCTCCCGCCGGCCGCGGGGCCGAGCGCACAGGCGTGCCGACTGACCCGACCCGCGATCGACCCGCTCAGAAGATCCCGAGCGCCTCGAGTGAGTACCGCACGATCAGGCCGGCCACCACCACGCTCACCATGCTCATGAGTTTCACGAGGATGTTGAGGCTCGGGCCGCTGGTGTCCTTGAAGGGATCGCCCACGGTGTCGCCCACCACGGCCGCCTTGTGGGCGTCGCTGCCCTTGCCGCCGTGCACGCCGCTCTCGATGTGCTTCTTGGCGTTGTCCCAGGCACCGCCCGCGTTGGCCATGAACACCGCCACGCAGAAGCCCGTGGTCAGGCCGCCGACCAGGAGGCCGAGCACGCCGCCCACGCCCAGGAGGAGTCCGGTGACCACCGGCACGGCGAGGGCCAGCACCGAGGGGAGCACCATTTCCTTCTGGGCGGCCTTGGTGCTGATCGCCACCGGCGTTGCGTAGTCGGGGAGTTCGGTTCCCTCCATGATGCCCGGCTTCTCGCGGAACTGGCGGCGGACCTCCTCCACCATGCCCTTCGCGGCCCGGCCCACGGCCTTCATCGTCAGGGCGCAGAACACGAACACGCTCATCGCCCCCACGAACATGCCGACGAGCACCTTCGGATTCATGAGCGTGACGTCGTAGAACCGCATGTAGTCCTGCATCGTGGCCGACTTGACGTTCACGATCCGACCCTCGGCGACCAGCCGCGAGACCACGTCCGGCGAGGGAGCCGTCTTGGCCACCGCGTTGCGGACGGCGCCCGAGAGACCCTCGACGGCGGGCGCGAGAATCTCCTTGCCTTTGCTTCGGCGGCCATCGAGGACCGCCGGATCGAGCACCATGTATAGGCGGTTGTTTTCGGCCCGATCGCCGACGGACACGACGAGCCGGTCGGCGAGCTTCATCCAGTCGCCGGCGGCGAGCTTGGCGCCGCCCGCGGCCACCTCCTGCACGCCGTCGCGGGTGACGACGGCGGAGTGGCCCCAGCGGTCGAAGCCGATCCGCACCTCCTCGACGTAGGCCGCGAGCAGGGCGAGCGCCGTCAGGGCCGCCGAGCCGATCGCGAAACCCTTCCCCGTCGCGGCGGTCGTGTTGCCCAGGGCGTCGAGGGCGTCGGTCCGCTCGCGGACGATCTCGGGCAGGCCCGCCATCTGGGCGTTGCCGCCCGCGTTGTCGGCGATCGGTCCGTAGGCGTCGGTGGCCAGCGTGATGCCCAGCGTGGAGAGCATCCCGACCGCCGCGATCCCCACGCCGTAGAGGCCGAGGGCGAACTGGTCGGGATCGGAGAAGTTGAAGCCGTTGGCGAACCCGAAGGCGAGGAGCGTGGCGCCGCCGGTGATCAGCACCGGGGCCCAGGTGGAGAGCATGCCCTCCGCGATGCCGCCGATGATGATCGTGGCGGGGCCGGTCAGGGCCTGGTCGGCCAGTTCCTTGGTCGGGGCGTATTCGTTGCTGGTGGAATACTCGGTCCACTTCCCGATCAGCCAGCCGGCAACGAGGCCCACGATCACCGACACGGCGATGCCAAGGTGGGAGAAGCCGCGCATCAGGAGGAACGTGATGGCGAAGGTGGCGACCACGATCGCCACGGTCGAGAAGTTGATCCCCTTGGCGAGGGCGGCAAGGAGGGCCTTCTGCGACGAATCCTCTTGCGTGCGAACCTGGTAGATGCCCCAGACGGAGAGGAGCGTGCCGACCGCCGCGATGGCCATCGGCAGGAAAACGGCGTTGAGTTGCATCGCTCCGTCGCCCACGAAGGCAGCCACCCCCAGGGCAGCGGTTGCCAGGATCGAGCCGCAGTAGCTTTCGTAGAGATCGGCGCCCATGCCGGCGACGTCGCCCACGTTGTCGCCCACGTTGTCGGCAATCGTGGCCGGATTCCGCGGGTCATCCTCCGGAATGGAATGCTCCACCTTGCCCACGAGGTCGGCGCCGACGTCGGCCGCCTTGGTGAAGATGCCCCCGCCGACGCGGGCGAAGAGAGCCTGCGTGCTCGCCCCCATTCCGAAGCAGAGCATCGTGACCGTGATCTCCTCGAGCGAGAGAGGATGGAAGCCAAGCATCGGCACCAGCCAGTAGAGGATGAAGAACCACAGCAGGATGTCGAGCAGGCCGAGGCCGACGACCGTGAGCCCCATCACGGCGCCCGAGCGAAAGGCGATCTGGAGCCCTTCATTCAGCGAACGCTCGGCACCAGCAGCGGTGCGGTTACTCGCCAGCGTGGCCGTCTTCATGCCGAACCAACCGGCGAGGCCGGAGAAGAACCCGCCCGAGAGGAAGGCGAACGGCACCCAGAGACTCTGGACACCGAGGCCAAGGGCCATCCAGAGCAGCAGGATGCAGATGGCGAGGAACGCCCAGGCCACGACTTTGTACTGCTGTTTGAGATAGGCGTCGGCGCCCGTCCGGACATACCCCGCGATGTCGATCATCTTCTGAGTGCCGGCCGGCTGCGCCTCCATCCACTGGAAGAACTGCCACGCCTGAAAGAGGGCGAGGGCGGAGCTGCCCATGCCGACGAGCCACCAGAGCACATAGAAGAGATTGCCCGCGAAGCCAGAGGGCGGAGCCTCGGGATTGACGGGAGCACCGCCGCAGCCGGCGAGCGAGACGAGGGCGAGAATCGAGACGGCGATGGACGCGTGGACGACAGGTCGCTTCACGATCAAGACGCTCCGGAATAAGGGAGGAAAAATGCCGAGGTTCGGCCTTGACGGCGACCGCGGGGACGAATCACCCATACTGTTCCCATGCGCGAAGATTGAACCCTGCCCCACCGGGCGTGTCAAACTGCCATGAAGGATCCCGCCCACGGGCCTGACGGCCTGTCGGCATGCTGCTGCCGTACAGGCGAAACGCCGAAAGGCGTGGGGCGCACCGCCCAAGGACGCCGTGTCCAGCGTGGGACGCCCGCGGCCTTACGGCCGGTCGACTTGAATCAGGACCCAGCGTGACCCGTATCAGACAGGGGCCTTCCCGATCGCGTGGTAGGCGAAGCCGCGGGCCTGCATCTCGTGGAGCGAGTAGAGGTTCCGGCCATCGAAAATCACCTTCGCCCGCATCCTGGCGGCCATGGCGTCGAAGTCGGGCCTGCGAAAATTGCCCCACTCCGTCACGATGGCCAGGCAGTCGACGCCGTCGACCGCCTCGAGGCTTCCCGTCGCGTAGGTGAGCCGGCTGCCGTACATCGCGCGAACGTTGTCCATTGCTTCGGGGTCGTACACGCTGACGATTGCGCCGCCCGCCAGAAGCCGCTCGATCAGTTCGATCGCCGGAGCGTCGCGGACGTCGTCGGTCCGCGGCTTGAACGCCAGTCCCCAGACCGCGACCTTCTTCCCTGCCAGGTCGCCGCCGAAGTGGGCATCGATCTTCTGGCCGAGCACCTGCTTCTGGGCAAGATTGGTCTCATGGACCGCCGCGAGGATCCGCGGGGCGAGGCCCTTGCAGCGGGCCATCGACGCCAGCGCCTGCACGTCCTTCGGGAAGCAGCTGCCGCCGTAGCCGGCCCCGGGAAACAGGAAGGCGAAGCCGATCCGGCTGTCATGGCCGATGCCGCGGCGAACGTCGTCGATGTCGGCCTCCATCCGCTCGCAGAGGTTTGCCACCTCATTGATGAAACTGATCTTCGTGGCGAGCAGGGCGTTGGCCACGTATTTCGTCATCTCCGAACTCTCGGGCGACATCGCCAGGAATGGATTCTCAGTGCGGAGGAACGGGGCGTAGAGCGCCTTCAGGATCTCGCCGACCTCGGGCGACCGCACCCCCACGACGACGCGATCGGGCTTCTGGAAGTCCTCGATCGCAGCCCCTTCCTTGAGAAACTCGGGGTTGCTGGCGACGCGGCAGTCGCGACCAAGCGCCGCCTTCAGTCGCCGCTCGATCCCCGCGCACGTCCCCACCGGCACCGTGCTCTTGGTCACGACGACAGCGTGCGGATCGAGGTGTGGACCGATCGACTCGACGACCTTCCAGAGCGCCGACAGATCGGCCGAACCATCGGCAGCAGGGGGAGTGCCAACCGCCAGAAATACCACCTCCGCACCGCGGATCGCCTCGATGGTGTCCGTGGTAAACCGCAGCCTGCCGGCCTTGGCGTTGCGCTGGACAAGTTCCTCGAGCCCGGGCTCGTAGATCGGAATCTCACCCCGGTTGAGCCGCGCGATCTTGTCGGCGTTGATGTCGAGGCAGGTAACGGCGTTGCCGCTGTCCGCAAAACAGGTGCCCGTCACCAGCCCCACGTAGCCCGTTCCCACGACCGCGATCCGCATGGCATAGCCCTTGTTTTGGGACTGATCAAAAAAGAAGCGAGGGCCTGTTTCAGGCATCAGCCGGCGGCGGGGCGTCGGCCTCTTCCTGCTCGCTCGGCGGCACGGGCACCACGGCGGCCAGCCCGTCACCGTCGTCGACCCGCATGATCCGCACGCCCTGGGTGTTGCGGCCCATCGGGCGAATCTCGTGGACGTTCACCCGCTGAATCTTGCCGCGGGCGGTCATCATCAGCACCTGGTCGTCATCACGAACGGAGACGATCGACACGACCGAGCCGTTGCGGGCGGTCGCCTTGATGTCGCGAATGCCCTTCCCGCCACGACGCTGGGTGCGGTATTTCGCCCCACTCGAACTCGCGTCACCCTCGAGATCATCGCCGGCGGCATCGACGGCCTCCGTTTCAACAGCAGCCTCGTCGCCCTCCTCGCCGGGAGCCGGCCCCGACACGGGGGTGCCGGCGCCGAAGGGCGTCCGTTTGCCGTAGCCGTTCTCGCAGACGGTGAGCAGCGTGGCGTCGGGGTCGGCCACCACCATGCCGACGAGCCGATCGCCGGCGCCGAGCTTGATGCCGCGAACACCACTCGTGTCCCGACCCATGGGCCGGGCGTCTGACTCAGGAAAGCGGATCGCCATCCCCTTCGCCGTCGCCAGCACCAGTTCGTCGCCCGGCTTCGTGATCACGGCGTCGATCAGTTCGTCGCCGTCGCGGAGTTTGACCGCGATCAGACCCTTCGTCCGCCGGCGGCGATACTGCTCCAGCGCCGTCTTCTTCACCACGCCGCTTCGCGTGGCGAGCATCAGGAACTGGTTCGGGTCCTCGAAGCCGCCAACGGCACGGCAGTCGGCCACCTTCTCCCCCTGCTCGAACTCCAGCAGGTTGACGAGCGCCCGCCCCTTGGCGTCACGCGCCAGTTCCGGCAGTTCGAAGACCCGCATCGAAAACACCTTGCCGAGCGTGGTGAACACCAGCAGCCAGTCGTGGGTGCTGGCCACGAACAGGTGCTCGATCGGATCTTCCTCGTCGGTGCGGGCGCCGGTGAGCCCCTTGCCGCCCCGCCGCTGGGCACGGTAGACGTCGGCGGCCGTCCGCTTCACATAGCCGGCCCGGCTGATCGTCACCACCATCGTGGCCTCGGTGATCAGCTCCGCCATGTCGCGGATGTCGCCCGCCTCACCACTGATCTCGGTCCGCCGCTCATCGCCGTGCTTGGCCTCGAGTTCAACCAGTTCCGCACGGATCAGGGCCTTGATGTTCGCCTCGCTGGACAGGATCCGGCGGAACTCGCCGATCTTGGCGAGAAGCTCGCGGTGCTCGCCGCCGAGTTTCTCATGCTCGAGGTTCACGAGCTGGCCGAGCGTGAGCCGCAGGATCGCGTCGGCCTGGACTGGGGAGAGGCCGTAGGTCTCGGCAGCGCCCCGCTCCTCCTGGAGGACGGCGAAGCCCTCGGGCCCGAGCGCCCGCTCCAGGAGCGCCGCCGGCGCCTGGAGTTGGCAGAGCCGCTCCTTGGCTTCCGCCTGCGACTTCGACGAGCGGATGATCCGAATCACCTCGTCGATGTTTGCCAGCGCGACGAGCAGCCCCTCGAGGGTGTGCTTGCGGCTGCGGGCCCTGGCAAGGAGATGCTGCGTGCGGCGGCGGATGACCGCCGCGCGGTGCCGAAGGAACTCCTCCAGCATGTTCTTGAAGGAAAGGATCCGCGGCTTGCCGTCAACGAGCGCCAGAAAGATCAGCGAGAACGATGTCTGCAGCGGCGAGAACTGGTAGAGCTGATTGAGAACGACGTCGGGATCGGCGTCTCGCTTGAGCTCCAGGATCAGCCGCACCGGCTCCTTGAGATCGCTCTCATTGCGAATCGCGGAGATCCCCTTAATGCGGTCGTCGTTGACGAGTTCCGCGATCTTTTCCTCGATCGCGTCACGAGTCTGCTGATAGGGAATCTCCGTGACGACGATGCGGTTTCGGTTCTTCCCGAACTCCTCCACATGGGCGCGGGCTCGGAGCGTGATCGTGGAGCGGCCGGTCATGTAGCCGCGAATCAGGGCCTCGCGGCCCATCACGATGCCGCCGGTGGGGAAGTCGGGGCCGGGCACGATCTGCAGCAGTTCGCCCATCGACACCGCGGGGTTGTCGATCAGGGCGACGAGGGCCCGGCAGACTTCGTCGAGGTTGTGCGGCGGGATGCTCGTGGCCATGCCAACCGCGATGCCGCCGGCCCCGTTGACGAGCAGGTTGGGAAACCGGCTCGGCAACACCACCGGCTCGGTGTTTCGCTCGTCGTAACTCGGCACGTAATCGACCGTGTCGAGGCCGAGATCGTCGAGCATCATCGAGGCGATCGGCGAGAGCCTCGCCTCCGTGTATCGCATCGCGGCGGCAGGCAGACCGGCGATCGAGCCGAAGTTGCCCTGCTTGTCGATGAGGACGTGCCGCATGTTCCATTCCTGGGCCATGCGGACGAGCGTCGGATAGATCACGCTCTCGCCGTGCGGATGGTAGTTGCCGCTGGTGTCGCCGGAGATCTTGGCGCACTTCACGCGAGAGGCACCCGGCGAGAGATTGAGGTCGTTCATCGCGACCAGAATCCGACGCTGGGAGGGCTTGAGACCGTCGCGGACGTCGGGCAGTGCCCGGCTCACGATCACGCTCATCGCGTACGTGAGATAGCTGTCCTTGAGTTCTTGCTCGATTGGCAGCTCGATGAGCCGGCCACCGGAGATGTCGCGCAGTCCGTCTTTCTCGGGTCGCGTGTCGGGGCTCTCGTCGCCATCTGCCGGGGGGTTCTGTTCGTCTGCCAACTATTCGGCCTCCGGCCGCGTGCGGACCCGCGTCGGCCATTCAGATGGGCCCTGCGGCGATGCTTGAACATACCCGTCCCCCGGGGTCGGTCAACCGGCTCGAAATACGGAGAATTCGGCTCGTTTCGTCCGCTTTGTGACGGCTTGACCCGCGCCAGCTCCAGCCCCTACTCTCCCGCCCCCTGCAAACACGCCGGGGGCTGTGCCGTCGCGGCCTGCCGCCACCTTTCCCGGACCGGGCCCTGTCATGCCGATCACCCGCTCATCAGGCCTGGCCATCGCAGCCCTGGCGGCGATCGTGCTGCTTCCCAACCTCGGCGGCCCCCCGCTCTGGGACGACGATGAGCCGCGAAATGCCGCCTGCACGCTCGCGATGCACGCCAGCGGCGACTGGATCGTGCCGACCTTCAACGGTCGCTTGCGGGTTGAGAAGCCGGCGCT